>ERZ1048872.3241-NODE-3241-length-10712-cov-5.609083_pt1 | contig 10712 bp, 8 predicted proteins | sample MGYA00383100_ERZ1048872 | MGnify/ENA primary metagenome ERZ1048872 (study PRJEB29581, sample SAMEA5548370) | metagenome | biome: marine; feature: coastal; material: water | depth 50 m | study: Short-term variability in the microbial, nano- and picoplankton... | reverse complement strand
CCTGACCCGCATGATGGATAAAGATTTTGCTGTGATCCGCGCAGAATACGACCGCGCCGTTCAAACCGAACATGCCGCTTCCACCACGGTGCATTCATGGGCTGACACGGAAAAGCTGTGGATGGGTCTGCGTGCATCATTTCCCAACGCAACGTTCAAGATAGAACATCAAATCGGTCGCGAAGATCCGATGATGTCGCCACGTGCGGCAGTCCGTTGGAGCCTGCATGGCAAACACGACGGCTGGGGCATGTTTGGCCAGCCAACGGGTGCTGATGTCTATGTAATGGGTTTTACTCACGCGGAATTTGGCCCGAACGGGCTGCGCCGTGAATGGACTTTGTTTGATCATGTTTCGATCTGGAAGCAAATCTTGATGCAAACGGGATAATGCGGCATGGAGGGCTTTGATCCACGCTGGACAGACGAGACGGACTATATTCTAGGCGTCACCCACGAAATTTGGGAAGACCGTGGAATATCCACGCTTACCCAGTACTATGGTGACGACATCATTGTTCGGTCACCTGCAAGCATCGTTGTTGGCAACGAAAACGTCATCGGTGCGACAATGGCCACTTTGGCCAAGTTGCCGGATCGACAGTTGCTGGGCGAGGACGTGATTTTTTGTGACGCGCCCAGTGGTGGCTTTCTTAGTTCTCATCGTTTGATGTCGACAGCGACCCACAGTCATCCGGGTGTTTACGGCGCCCCCACAGGCAAGCAAATCAGCTATCGTATTCTTGCCGATTGCCATGCAGTGAATAACCAGATCAACGACGAATGGTTGGTTCGTGACCAAGGGGCCATTGCGCGCCAATTGGGTACAACACCGCGCGATTTCGCCGCTAAACTGATCGCCGACGAAGGTGGCGTTGAACGATGTGTTAAACCCTTTACGCCCGCTCAAGACATTCCCGGCCCCTATCAGGCACGGGGAAACGACAACGCGTGGGGTCGCCGTCTTGCTGATATTCTGACGCGGTTTTCGCAGGCAGATTTCAGGGCGATCACGGCCGAATATGATCGCGCCGCAGCTTTGTATTACCCCAGTGGGGTTAACACTCAAGGACACGCTGGCGCCGACCAATTCTGGATGGGTTTACATGCCGCATTTCCAAATGCCGCATTCGAGATTCATCATGTTATTGGCCGCCAAGACCCGATGATGCCACCCCGCGCCGCTGTGCGCTGGTCCATAAACGGTTTGCATTCTGGTTGGGGTGCCTTTGGCAAACCGACAGGCGCGCAAGTTCATGTGATGGGCATTACCCACGCTGAATTTAGGCCACGTGGCTTACGTTGTGAATTTACGCTGATTGACGAAACAGCAGTTTGGAAGCAAATTCTTATCCAAACGGGCGGGGTATAGATGCGCACCAGTCAAAGCGAAATCCGCTTTCATATCTATCGCGCCTCGTTGCGCGCACGTCGTCTGAATAACCGTCCACCAGGGTGCCAGGTTTGGCCCTCACATCAACCCAAACCTTTAGGAAAACTGAAATGACAAATATCCAAGATCGCATTGTTCGTTACGGCGAATTGAAGCCCTGTAAAACCGCCTTTATCGATGCCCATACGCCGGGATCGGATCAAAAAGAAAACTTCACCATCATCGGTGGTGGGGTATCTGAAAGCCCTGATCAGCACGTGCATATTGCTGATCAGATCGGGTTTAACATTGGTGCCGCAGGTCAGCCACCGCGCGTGCGCAATTCACTGCACGATCACAACACTGCCGAAGTGTTTTTTGTTCTGAAAGGCAAATGGCGCTTTTTCTGGGGCCGTTGGGGGAATGCTGGTGAGGTAACGCTAGAAGAAGGCGATATTTTTAACATTCCCACGGGCATTTTTCGCGGCTTTGAAAACATCGGAACCGATTACGGAATGATCATGGCTGTTCTTGGGGGCAATGATGCGGGCGGCGGCGTTCACTGGGCACCACAAGTGATTGAGGACGCAGCAGATCATGGTTTGATCCTTGGCGAGAATGGCGTGCTTTATGACAGCAAAAAGGGCGACACCCTGCCCCACAATGTCCACCCAATGCAGGTGATGTCTGACGAAGAATTAGTCAAACGCGCGGAACCGACAACAGCAGACGTTTTGCCAAATCATGTTGCCCGTTATTGGGACATGATGGCGTTGTCAGACAACCAGCCAGCCAAAGTGATCGCCGCGGATGGATTGCTAAAGGACAAACCCGGGTTTGAAGTAGACTTCTTATCACGTGGTTCAATTTCTGACGAAATGCACAGCCACGACAAACCAACAGTTTTGATGCCTATGCGTGGGCATTGGAAACTAACCTTGCAAGACAGCGAAACGATCCTCAATCCGGGCGACACTTGTTTGATAAACCCCAATGAGGTTCATGCGATTTCACCGTCAATGACTGGTGAAGCAAGCCTTTATCGCGTGCGAACTACAAATGATCCGGCTGGATTAACACATACTGGAAACTAACTCTGGGAGAGTACAAATGAAAAAAGTTAAAACAACTCATGTGGGCTCCTTGCCGCGCTCGCAAGACGTGGTGGACTTCATTTTTGCCCGCGAAAATGAAACGCCTTTTGAACAGACCGAATTTGACACATGCATGACCAATGCGGTGTCCGAAACCGTGCGCAAACAAGTTGAGGCTGGCGTTGATATTGTTTCCGATGGTGAGACATCGAAAATTTCATACGCGACATATGTTAAGGATCGCTACACTGGTTTTGGCGGCGATAGCCCACGTAATGCACCAGCTGACCTGAAAATGTTCCCCGGCTTTTTGAAACGCCTTTCAGACGACGGTGGCACGCCGCAATACGCACGTCCCATGTGCGTTGGTGAGGTGAAATCCAAAGGACAGGGCGAGCTTGAGAAAGATATCTCCAACCTTAAATCTGCCATGGCCGAGCATGGCGCCGAGCGTGGTTTTATGAATGCTGCCAGCCCTGGCGTGATCTCGCTCTTTTTGCAAAACGATTACTATAAATCGCGCGAAGCCTATTTGGCCGCTTTAGCAGATGCAATGAAGGCTGAATATGAGACGATCGTCGCTTCTGGTCTGGATCTGCAATTGGATTGCCCTGATCTGGCTTTGTCGCGTCACATGCTTTTCACTGATCTTTCGGATGATGAGTTCATCAAGGTCGCGAATATGCACGTAGAAGCGCTAAATCATGCGCTGTCTGATGTGCCTGCTGAAAAGGTTCGTGTTCACATTTGTTGGGGCAACTATGAGGGTCCGCATTGCTGCGATATCCCTATGGCGAAAATGTTTGATACATTGATGTCAACCAAGGCTGCTTCGGTGTTGTTTGAAACCTCAAACCCACGCCATGGCCACGAGTGGTCAGTGTTTAGGGATCGCAAAGCCGACATTCCAGACAACAAAATCCTTGTGCCTGGTGTTGTGGATACGACCACCAATTTTGTTGAGCACCCCGAACTGGTCGCAGAGCGCATCAGCCGGTTTGTCGATATTGTCGGCGCTGATCGCGTTGTTGCGGGCTCTGACTGTGGCTTTGGCACTTTTGCTGGCTTTGGCGCGGTTGATCCTGACATTGCCTACGCAAAATTGTCTGCGTTGTCAGAAGGCGCTGCACTGGTCAAATGACCCCACTTGTCTTGATCCCCGGAATGATGTGCGATGCGCGGCTGTTTGGCCCGCAAATCGCGGTGTTCTCTGGGCGGCGTACATTGGTTTGTGCGCCGCTTACGGGGCGTGCTTCTGTTGAAGGTTTCGCCGCGGATGTATTGGCAAACGCCCCAGACCACTTTGCCCTTGCTGGCTTATCGATGGGTGGCATCGTTGCGATGGAAATATTGCGCCAAGCACCAGAGCGCGTTGAGCGGATTGCCCTGATAGACACCAATCCACTGGCGGAAATCGACGAGATCAAAGCACGACGTTTGCCTCAGATGGTGAAAGTGCGAGATGGTGTGTTGGACAGCGTAATGCGCGACGAGATGAAACCACAATACTTAAGTGACACACCGCAACGTGACAGCATTCTTGATCTTTGCATGGAAATGGCACTGGGCCTTGGCCCCCATGTGTTCATGGAACAATCACGTGCCCTGATGGATCGGCCAGATCAATCCGACACCTTGCGCAGCATTGATGTTCCAGCACTGGTTATGTGCGGTCGCGATGATGCGCTTTGCCCTGTGTCGCGCCATGAATTGATGGCCGAACTGATCCCCAATGCACAGTTAGAGATAATCGAAGGCGCGGGTCATTTGCCCACGCTGGAACAACCTGAATTGACGAACGCGGCAATCGCCCGCTGGCTGGAGACCTAAATGAACGACTCACTTTTGAAATTACTACAGCAAGTAGACACACCAACAGTTTGCAATGCGATCGAAGTTGCACAAGGCAAACGCGGTTTTAACGCATTCACCCGTGGCACGATGCTTGCCTCACATCCCGAAGCCCCCGCAATGGTTGGCTATGCGCGCACGGCACGTATCGCGGCCGTGGCCCCCCCAACAGAGGCCCCAGATGTAATCAAAGCACGCCGCATGAATTATTACCGCCACATGTCAGAGGGCCCCCGCCCCGCTGTCGCCGTGGTTGAGGACATGGATTTCCCCCATTGCATCGGTGCCTATTGGGGCGAAATTAATACGACTGTTCACAAGGGATTTGGCCTGTCAGGTGCCCTGACCAATGGTGTTATGCGCGATCTTGGTGACGTTCCAGACGGTTTTCCCGTTGTGGCCGGATCAATTGGGCCTAGCCACGGATTTGTGCACGTCAAAGAAGTCGGCACAAACGTCAACGTTTTTGGGATGCAGGTTGCCGACGGCGATTTGATCCATGCGGACCGACACGGTGCAGTTGTCATTCCGCAAGATGTTATTCCAACGCTAGAGGCGGCAATTCGCAAACTGTTGGACACCGAAAATCTGGTGCTCGATCCGGCCCGTCAAGATGGCTTTGATTTTGAGGCTTTTGAGGCCGCATGGGCTGCCTTTGAAAAAGCGCGCACCTGACAATTGAATGCAAAGCATGCACGACATGCGTGACTTAGATTTCATCAACGGGCAGTAATCATTCTCGTCCGTTGATGAATTATCAAATATTGATTTGAAGTAAGGCATTTTAGCCAAGGACTCGGTCCAGAAAACTGTGCATGAACTGAGTGGTTTCTTAAAAAGACAACCGGCATTCAATGTATGCTGGGTCGCGGTTGAAAACCCCCCCACGACCCAGCCGTTGTTCTAGTTATTTAGTCAATTATTGCATTTAGCGTTTTTGATGGACGCATGGCATTCGCAGTTTTGTCAGCGTCGGTGCGATAGTATCCGTCCAGATCAACCGCGTTGCCTTGAACACTTGCAAGTTCTGCAAGGATTGCTTCTTCGCCTTCGGCAAGTGCTTTGGCGACAGGGGCAAAATAGGCTGCCAATTCTGTGTCGCTGTTTTGACGCGACAAAGCTTCTGCCCAGTAACGCGCAAACCAATAGTGGCTGTTGCGGTTGTCAGGCTCGCCCACTTTGCGTGATGGTGAACGACCGTCGTCCAAAATACCCTGTGTTGCTGCATCAACGGCTTGACCCAAAACGCGGGCTTTTTCGTTGTTTTTTGATTCAGCAAGGAAGGTCAGGCTTTCACCCAGTGCACAGAACTCGCCCAGGCTATCCCAACGCAGGTGATTTTCATCATTCAACTGTTGAACGTGCTTAGGTGCAGAACCACCCGCGCCTGTCTCAAACAAACCACCACCGTTCATTAGTTTCACGATAGACAACATCTTGGCAGAGGTTGCCAATTCCAAGATTGGGAACAAGTCGGTCAAATAATCGCGCAAAACGTTACCTGTGATCGCAATGGAATTGTTGCCCGCTGTAATCGTCTCGAATGAGGATCTTGTCGCGGCGCGCGGAGTCATGATTTGAAATTTATCCGCAACACCCTGTGCTTCCAAAATCGGCTTAACAAAAGCGATTAGTTCCGCATCGTGGGCACGATCTTCGTCAAGCCAGAAGATAGCGTTACAGTTTTCAGCTTTCTGACGAGAAATCGCAAGGTTAACCCAATCTTCGATTGGTGCTTTGCGGGTCGATGCTGAACGCCAGATATCACCTGCTTCAACAACGTGCTCATGCAATACAGTTCCGTCGTCTAGCAGCATTCTAACGGTGCCAGCCTCTGGAACTTCAAACGTTGTTGGGTGAGAACCGTATTCTTCGGCTTTTTGCGCCATCAAACCAACGTTTTGAACTGTGCCTGCTGTTGCAGGGTTCAATTTACCATTTTCTTTAAAGAAGTTGATCGTCTCATCAAAAACAGGTGCATATGAATTGTCTGGGATAACGCAAACAGCATCAGATTCGTTGCCGTCTGGCCCCCAACCTTTACCACCAGCGCGGATCAAAGCGGGCATAGATGCATCGATGATCACATCAGAAGAGACGTGCAAATTGGTCAGACCCTTGTCGCTGTCGACCATATACATTGGTGGGCGTGCCGCGAGGCATGCTTCAATGTCAGCCATAATCGCCGCGTTGTCTTGGACGCGTGCAAACATATCACCAAGACCAGAATTTGGGTTCACACCAAGTTCGGCAAGCGCGTCGCCGTGGGCTTCAAAAACTGGGGCAAGGAACGCTTTCACAACGTGGCCAAAGATGATGGGGTCAGAAACCTTCATCATTGTGGATTTAAGGTGCACAGAAAACAACGTTCCGTTTGCCTTGGTATTTTCGATCTCAGCGGCCAAAAATTCCTTCAGCGCGGCAACACTCATGAACGTTGCATCAACAACGGTGCCCGCAGGAAAGTTAAGACCTTCTTTAAGAACGATTTCGCCAGTTGCCGTTTCTAGCACGATTTTGACGGTTGATTCTTTTGCCAATGTTGCCGATTTTTCATTTGAGAAGAAATCGTTACCAGACATAGAAGCAACATGTGTTTTGCTGTCTGCTGACCAATCACCCATCCGGTGAGGGTTGCTTTGTGCATAGCTTTTTACAGCCTTTGCAGCACGGCGGTCAGAGTTACCTTCACGAAGCACAGGGTTTACAGCTGAACCTTTGATCGCGTCATATCTGGCGCGAATTTCTTTTTCAGCATCATTTTGTGGCGCATTTGGATAATCAGGCAAGGCATAGCCTTTAGATTGCAATTCTTTGATTGCAGCTTCCATTTGCGGAACCGACGCAGAAATATTCGGCAGTTTGATCACATTCGCTTCTGCGGTTTTCACAAGACGGCCAAGTTCCGCAAGATCGTCGGATTGACGTTGCTCTGGTTTCAAATGATCAGGGAATGTTGCCAGAATACGGCCAGCCAGACTGATGTCTTTGGTGCCAACAGTCACGCCAGCGGCGGCGGCGAATTTTTGGATGATGGGTAGAAATGATGCAGAGGCCAACTCGGGCGCTTCGTCTACTTTGGTGTAAATGATATCTGACATTGGGTATCCTTTCGGCTAAAGTTGGTGTCCTTTAACCAATCTTTTTCCAAACGTCGACTGTATACCGTCGTATACGGAAGGTTTTTTTGATAAAAATAGAGGTTTGGTGAAAAAAAGGGTTTAAAAACCCAAGCAAGGACAGCTGACCTTCATATTTATCGCTAGTCGGCGTAAAGACGCCGCATTGCTCTTAATACCTTATCCGTCGTCTGAAGAGGGCGTGTTTGTTAAAGTAACAGAAAAAGATTCAACCATTGTGAAACTCTTTCTGGCAGGAATGTCTGAGGGCGATCTTGATAATTTGGTCCAAGGTGCAGATGCGTCATAATCAAATGCGCAAATTCTTGAAGATTTGTTCAAAAGAGGATTGGGCTTACAATTCCTAAAGGTGAATGTGATCTTCGAACAAAGCAACGATCGTGCTAAAGAATTATTTATCACATGAAATGACTCGCCCCCTTGACGATTGACCCAGAATGCTCAAGCTTTCAGACATCAAAGATTAGGGGAGACATATGAAAAATCTCATTCTCAAAAACTCAGCAATGGTTGCTGGTGCATTATTAATCGGCGCTGCAAGCGCTTCTGCCGCAGAATTCAAGTGGGCCTCAAACACCGATCCACAAACTATGGATCCACATGCGGTAAATTCCGCTCCTGTGTTGTCGTTCTTAAACAATGTCTACGAGGGCCTTGTGCGTCGTAACCAAGGCATGTCGATCGAAGGCTCCTTGGCCGAAAGCTGGGAACCTTTGCAGGACGAGGACGGTTGGCGGTTTAACTTGCGCCAAGGTGTTACCTTTCAAGATGGTGCAGCATTTACATCAGAAGACGTCATGTTTTCTTATGAGCGCGCCTCAAACGAGGCAGCCGACGTACGATCATGGTTCGCCCCCGTTTCCGAGGTGCGCGTTGTCGATGACTTCACCATTGATTTCATCACCAAGGCACCAAATCCGTTGTTCCCAGATTCAATCGCGAACTTTATGATTTTGGACAAAGGCTGGGCCGAAGCAAATGGTGCAGAACTGCCAGCACGCGATGCTGAAAATCACGCGACAATGAACGTAAACGGCACGGGCGCCTTTAAAGTGGCCAGCCGCGATCCTGGTGTGAAAACTGTTTTGGTGCCAAACGAAGGTTGGTGGGGTGAAGCAACTCACAACATCACCGAAGCAACGTTTACACCAATTGGCAACGCGGCAACTGGTCTGGCGGCTTTGCTGTCGGGTGAAATCGACTTTATCCAACCAATCCCATTGCAGGACGTTGCCCAAGTTGAAAGCCGTGATGGTTTCAAGGTTCTTGAAGGCGAAGAAACACGCGTCATCATGTTTGGTTTTGGCCATGAACATGAAGAGTTGCTTTATTCATCTGACGTAACCGGCAAAAACCCATTCGCCGATGCACGCGTTCGCCTTGCTGCGGCGCATGCCATCGACATTGCATCAATTGACCGCGTTCTTTTCCGCGGTAAAATCGAAGGCGCATCACAGTTGGTGCCTGCTGGTATTTCCGGTTATTCCGAAGCAAACTCAGATCGCCCTGCATATGATCCAGATCGCGCCAAGGCACTGTTGGCTGAGGCCGGTTATCCTGAAGGGTTCAGCTTTGGTCTGAAATGCCCGAATGATCGTTACATCAATGACGAAGCCTTGTGTCGTGCCGCTGCATCTATGTTTGCAGCCGTGGGTCTAAATGCCGAACTAAGCACAGGACCAGTTCGCGATTACTGGCCACAACTTCGCGAAGATGCGTTTGATATGTATCTGTTGGGTTGGTCACCTGGTACTTTTGATATGGAGCACCCAATCCGCTTCTTGATGTCGACACCAAACAAAGAAAAGAAACTGGGTTCTTGGAACTTTGGTGGATATTCTAATGCCCGTGTTGACGAATTGTTGCCTGGAATTCAGCGCGAAGTTAACCCCGCTGCACGTCAGGCAATGGTTGATGAAGTGGTCGCGATCACCCAAGAAGAGGTTGCCTATATTCCGCTTTATACGCAGCCACTTATTTGGGCCGCGAAAGACAATGTTGATCTAACACAACGCGCAGATAACTTCTTCATGCTGCGTTGGGTAACTGTAAACTGATCCAATAAGAACGAAGAAAGGCAATGGTATATTTCATTTTGAAACGACTGATCCAATCAGTCTTTGTGATGATCGCCGTTGCCTTTCTTGCTTTTTCCCTTTTCCGGTTTGTTGGTGATCCAATTACCCAGATGACCGGCGTGGAAACCTCGATCGAAGATCAAGAACGTCTGCGCGAAGAATTAGGTCTGAACGATCCCTTCGTGGCACAGTTCGTACGTTTTACCGGCGACATGTTGCAGGGCGATTTTGGTTATTCCTATCGCACACGGCAACCTGTCGGTGAAATGATCGCAACCCGCGTGCCTGCCACATTAGAGCTTGGGATTGTCGCGCTATTAATTTCTTTGGTTGTGGGCATTCCAACTGGTGTATTCACAGCCCTTCGCCCCCGTGGATTTGCAACACAAACGATATTGTTAACAACACTTGTCGGGGTCTCGATCCCGACGTTTGTGATTGGGATCATGTTGATTTTCCTATTTGGCGTCCAACTGGGTTGGCTTCCGACCTTTGGGCGCGGTGGCACTGTGCAGATCGGCGGTTGGGAAACCTCGCTGTTTACCATTGATGGATGGCGCGCGTTGATTTTACCCGCGATCACGCTGGGTGTTTATCAGCTCACATTGACGATGCGTTTGGTGCGGGCTGAAATGATGGAAGTGTTACGTTCGGATTATATAAGATTTGGCATGGCGCGTGGTGTGCCGATGCGCAGCTTGTATTTCAGGCATGCTTTGGCAAATACCATGGTGCCCGTCATCACAATTATTGGCTTACAATTTGGCGGGGTGATTGCCTTTTCCATCGTGACCGAAAGCGTCTTTCAATGGCCTGGCATGGGGCTTTTGTTTTTAGAAAGCATTCGCTTTGTCGATATTCCGGTTATGGGCGTTTATTTGGTCGTCATAGCCTTTTTCTTTGTTCTGGTGAACCTTATCGTTGATTTGTTGTACCTCGCAATTGATCCACGCTTACGCGTCAAGGATACATCATGATCGCCTTTATTAAACGATATGAGGGGCTTTGGCTGTTTACGCGATCCCCTGCGGCGATCATTGCCGCAATCGTTGCGTTCTTTTCCATCTTTGGGGCGATTTTTGCACCCCTGATTGCCTCTGTTAATCCTTATGATTTGGCATCATTCAGTTTGATGGACGGTTTGCTTCCCCCAGTGTGGGAAGACTATGGAAATCCA
>ERZ1048872.3237-NODE-3237-length-10721-cov-6.038346_pt1 | contig 10721 bp, 14 predicted proteins | sample MGYA00383100_ERZ1048872 | MGnify/ENA primary metagenome ERZ1048872 (study PRJEB29581, sample SAMEA5548370) | metagenome | biome: marine; feature: coastal; material: water | depth 50 m | study: Short-term variability in the microbial, nano- and picoplankton... | reverse complement strand
GGGGTCTCATAACTTGCTTCTTCTTGGAAAGGTTCCCAAACAGTTTCGTACCCGACAAATCCTTTATCAGTGGGTTCCATTTGTCGTGTCTTAAAAAAGCGTGCCTGACCTTCTGGCACTGTTTTAACAGGTTTTTCTTCGCCCATGGATCACCTCATTCAACTATTATATCAATACATCCAAACTGATAATCTAACTATTGCTGGAAACTGCAACAGTTCCTAAACTATATCATCAATACACTCTTTTACATTGCTTGCAAAGGCTTCAGAACGTATCTACTGATAAGATAACATGATTATTTTATTAATCAGTTCAGCAACTGCAGAGCCTGCCCAAAAGAGGTTATAAAGACACAAATAATATTTCAAATCAGCGAAAAAAGGACTGTGCAAATGCCAGAGCTTGTACCACCCCATGGATCAAACGAAGTTTTGCCTTTGTTAGTTTCGGGCGACGAACAAAAGCAAGAAATCAAGCGTGCAGAAACTCTCAAAAGAGTTCCTCTAAGCAGTCGTGAAGTGTCAGATTTGTTTATGTTTGGAATGGGAGCATATACGCCTTTAAACGGTTTCATGAATGAAGCGGAATGGCGCGGTGTTTGCGACGAAATGCGGATGCCGGACGGAGATTTTTGGCCAATTCCGATCACGCTTTCTGCAAGCAAAAATCTGGCAAGCAGCATAGAGGTAGGCGAAAGTATTGCTCTTTGTGACGAAAGCAGCCAAGATATCTTGGCTATGATGAACGTTTGCGAAAAATATGAAAACGACAAGCTTCATGAGTGTGCGGCAGTATATAAAACAACTGATTATGCCCATCCTGGTGTAAAGAAAGTAATGGACCAAGGGGAAGTAAACTTAAGCGGGCCTCTAAAAATCCTATCCGAAGGGGAGTATCCTGAAAAGTATTCCAACCTTTATCTCCGCCCACAAGAGTCACGTGCGTTATTTACGCAAAAAAAATGGTCTAAAGTGGCCGCATTTCAAACCAGGAATCCGATGCATCGCAGCCACGAGCATTTGGCAAAGATCGCAGTAGAAATAACCGATGGCGTTTTCATTCATCAGGTTTTGGGCGCTTTAAAGCCGGGGGATATTCCCGCAGATACGCGAACAAAAGCTATTCAAGCGATGATTGATAATTATTTCAAACCAGAAACTGTCGTACAGGCAGGCTATCCAATTGAAATGCGCTACGCCGGTCCCCGAGAGGCGCTACTACACGCGCTTATTCGGCAGAACTTTGGCTGCTCACATTTAATTGTCGGTCGAGACCACGCAGGTGTTGGTGATTATTATGGGCCCTTTGATGCACATAATATTTTCGACGAACTCTGGGAAGGTGCTTTGAAAACCCAAGCACTCAAGATTGATATTACTTTTTTCTGTAAAAAATGCTACGGCATGGCAACTGGGAAAACATGCCCGCATGATCCTAAATTCCATATTTCCGTATCAGGCACCAAACAACGTGAAATGTTATCCACCGGGGCCGATATCCCACCAGAATTTGCGCGCCCAGAAGTTGTTGAAATCCTGCGCGAATATTATGCAGGGCTTAAAGCGACCTAAGCTAGATGATTATTGCGCAAATTTCGGATACCCATATCAATCTGAATACCCCCGGGTCTGATCAGCGCCTATTAGATTTTGAAACAGTAATCCATGATATAAATTCCTTAGACCCACAACCCAATTTAATTATACACTCCGGTGATATAGTACAAAATGGCCGAATGGAAGAATATGCGGAAGCAACTAGAATTCTTTCTAAAGCGACTGCACCAGTTTACGTTATGGCTGGAAATAAGGATAACCGAAAAAATTTAAAAAAGTCTTTTGCAAAGGACACCTATATATCGGCCGTTTCCAAATTCATTGAATATGAAATAAATGATTTTCCAATAAGATTAATAATGGTGGACACTTTAAACACGCATAGTAACAAAGGTCATTTTTGCGATAGTCGGCAGGAAAGTTTGGTCAAGATGATTAATTCAGAGACCACAAAGCCCATAGCAGTTTTTATGCACCACCCACCCTGCGCAATCAATGTAGGGCCGGATCCCTTCCATTTTGATAACTTAGACGCCATGGAAGGTTTATGTGATACACTACAGCATTCGGATCGGGTAATATCAATCTTTTGCGGTCACGTACATCGATCCACGACTGCCCAGATAGCCAATATTCCAGTCACGGTAACGACGGCCATAGCTACGCAAATTCGCTGGGGCGACTATCCCGCGCAATTGTCTAAAATTCCCGTTTATAATCTGCATCGGTATGATCAAGATTGGGGGTTTATTACAGAAAGCCGAATTGCAAGTTCTAATTATTAGAGTTCTTTACGCTTTTTGGTCAAATATTTCTACGCCCGTGGCGGGTCTTTTCATATTGCACTGGTTGTAAACCGAACAGAGGGCCGGGCTATATTATGACAAGCGATGCAGCTCCAAAGGCGCTGATAACTGACACAGTTGGTTAAGGCAGGGGCACCTTCAAAGGGCAGTTTACGATCGCATCACCCCATCACTTTAACGCGAAAACCCGGGGCCAGCCCCGGGTTTTTTGTCACTTTCACGCCAAATGGAGCCAGCTTAGTGCAGCTTAGCGTCCACCTCAGCGATCGCACCATCGATCAATTTGTTGGCACTGGCCGCTGTCATTTGGGCCGCGATCACGCCGCGTGCGACAGCAACCGCTACACCAATCGCTTTGTCGCGTACTTCCCTTTCAACAGAGGCTTGAGCTGAGCTGAGCTGCTCTTCTGCGGCGGCCAAGCGGCGCGTAACAGAGGCATGCAGGTCTTCTTTGGCTTGTTCGGCAGCGGCCAGCGCATCTTTGCGGGCGCCTTCGACAATCCGGTCAGCTTGTTTTTGCACTTCTTTTTGCTTGCGCTCGTAAGAGGCCAGAATGCTCTGGGCTTCTTCGCGCAGCTCACGCGCCTGATCCAGTTCGGATTTGATGCCTTCGGCCCGCTTATCAAGCATGCTGCCCAGCATCGAAGGCACTTTATAGTAAAACAGCACTATAACGAAAAGGATGAACGCCAAAAGCACAATGAAGTTGGTGTTTTTGAGCGATATGAAAGGACCCGATGCCGCCAGCGCGGGGCTGGCCACCATCAGGGCAATAAAGGGAGCTAGAAAGCGCATCGATTTATCCTTTCAACTGCTCTGTCACAGCCGCATTGACCTTTTTGTCGTCGGCTTTGCCGCCCAGCGCGCTGACCAATTCCACAGCCGTCGCCTTGGCAACTTCCTCGATACTGTCCAAAGCACTGGCACGAATTTCTGCAATCGCGGCTTCGCTTGCGGCGGCCTTTTCAGCTATCTTCGCATCAGCTTCGTCAATCGCTGCCTGAAGTTCGGCTTTGATCTCGGCTTTGGTGGCCTCTGTGATCCGCGCGGCTTCCACACGGGCATCGGCAAGCGCTTTGTTATAAGCCTCTTCCGCAGCGGCTGCTTTGGATTTTAGCTCATCTGCGGCGGCAATATCATGCGATATTGTCCCCTGACGTTCAGCCAGAACTGCTGCGATCCGCGGCAAGGCGATGCGCGACAGGATCAGGTAGATCACGACAAGCGTAACCACCAGCCAGAAAATCTGGTTGCCAAAGGTCGAAAAGTCCAGCTGCGGCATACCTGGGGCAGAGGCGTCAGCTGCGTGTCCTGCGGCTTCTGTTGTATTGGATGCCATCTTGTCCTCCGTCGGAACCTGAGGGATGCGGATAAGCAATTTGCATGCTTATCCGCCCATAGGAGTATTTCCGCGGTGAATTATACGGCGAACATAAGCAGCAGAGCAACCAGGAACGAAAAGATGCCCAGTGCTTCTGCAAATGCGATACCAATAAACATGGTCGCTGTTTGACCCGCTGCTGCGGATGGGTTTCTCAGGGCACCTGAGAGGAAGTTGCCGACCACATGGCCCACACCGACGGCCGCGCCGCCCATTCCTGTACATGCCAGACCTGCACCTATATAGGCACCCATTTGTACTATATCGCCTTCCATTGGCTTTCTCCTTAGATAGTCGTTAGTTCGTGTTGATTACAGTTAGTGATGAGGATGAAGCGCGTCTTTTAGATAGACGCACGTCAGAATTGCAAAAACATAGGCCTGGATAAACGACACCAGAACCTCAAGCGCATAGATCGCCGTGATGGCAATCACCGACAGCGGCGCGATCACAGCAATACCGGCAAAGGCAGCAAACACTTTGATCACCGCGTGACCGGCCATCATGTTACCCGCCAGACGAATAGAATGGCTGACCGGGCGCACGAAATAGGAAATCACTTCGATCAGCGCAAGAATGGGCCGCAGCACCAAGGGCGCCGAGGAAATCCAGAACAGTGACAGAAACGACATGCCATGTTTGACAAAGCCCAATATCGTCACTGCGAGGAATACCGCCATCGCCATCACAGCGGTGACCGCAATATGCGATGTTGTGGTAAAGGACATCGGCAGCAGACCAAGGAAATTGGCGCAGACGATAAACATGAACAGGGTCATGATATACGGGAAATAGCCAACCGCGTCCTTACCGGCCACATCTTCGACCATTTTATAGACAAACCCATAGGCCAGCTCGCCAATCGACTGGCTGCGGCTTGGGACAATCGCGCGGCGCGCCGTGCCCACAACCAAAAGCGCGATGATGGCAACCACTGACAAGGCCATCCATAAGGTGACGTTTGTAATAGTGTACCATTCAATCGGACCGTCACCGAAAAGCGGTTTGACGATAAACTGATCCATTGGATGGAAAACCAGACCTGAGCCTTCTGAATGCGCTTCGCTTGCCACGGTTCAACCCTCTTTATCTTCTTCGGCTTTCGCCGTTTCCTGACCTTGGACCTCTTGCGCCGTTCTCAGCATGGTTTTCACGCCTGCGGCAAAGCCCAGTAAAACAAAAATCACCAAAAACACCGGCAATGTCTCAAACAAAGCATCTAGCCCGTATCCGATGCCGAAGCCGATTGCGATCCCCGCCACCAGTTCGATCACCATGCGCCAAGCCAGCTGCGCGCCCGTGTAATGGTCGTCCACCTTTGGCTCTGGTGTCTTGGCCACCTTGGCAGCCTTGATCCGCTCATCAAGCGATTTTAGCGGGTCAGGGTTGGATGGGTCAGACAAAGCAGAGCCTCGTTGAACAGTTGCGCTTTGTTAGGCCGCAGAGCAGGCAGAGTCAACATCCAGTTTGGCGCAGGTTTAATCATGTAAATTACTGATTATTATATATTTTTTTCCACCCTTAAAATTCAAATATCCTCTGGATGGGTGCTCAGGCATCAAAATGCGCCAAAATCGCATATTCAACCATTTGGTTGACGATCGCAGGCAGGCAGGCTTAATAGCGCCATGGACACTCCGCTTGATCTTGCCTTTGCCGCTTTGGCCGATCCTACCCGGCGGCGGATTTTAATGCTGCTGCTGGAAGATGATATGGCGGTCACCGATGTGGCCGAACCGTTCGAGATGTCTTTGGCGGCAATATCCAAACACCTTGGCATTTTAACCCGCGCCGGCCTGATCAATCAGGAAAAGCGCGGACGGTTGAAATGGTGCAAGCTTGAACCCGAAGCCCTGCGCGATGCCAGCATCTGGATGCAAAGCTTTGGCCAGTTTGAGGCCGTGAACCTTGATGCGCTTGAGCGGTTTTTAGAGCATGAGCTTGAGCCAGAGAGCGGCTCAAAGATCTAACGGCGGCTTTCGCCAAAGCTGCATGCATAAATAGGGCGTGTGGTTATAGCTTGCGCTGCGGGACCATCCCGCATCGGCAAGCGGCTCTTGGAAATCCACCAGTTGCAGCCCCGCCTGCAAAGCCTCTTGCATATATTGCGCCAGCGGGCGGTGCCAGTTTTTAATCCGGATCCCGGCCCACTCTACCCTCACGGGATAGGCTTTAAGGTAATCCACGATGGTGAGGGTTCCGTGGCCCTGCGCATTGCGCTGAATTCCCAGCCCTTCGGTCTGTGCAGCGGTGACCCAACTGTTCAGATTTCCAATCAAGATATGCCCACCGGGCCGGCTAACCCGTGCCATCTCGGAAATCGCCGCGCGGCTGTCGGCGATATCAATCAAGCTTAGATAACTGACCACCAGATCAAAAGCGCCCTCCTCATAAGGCAGGTTTTCACCAACCCCCTCATGATAAACCGCCCCGCCCAGCCGCCGCGCTTCGGTCAAAAGCCGCGCGGTTGGATCAATCCCGACAACCTCGGGCACGGCTTCTGCCATCATCCGGCAAAATCGCCCTTCGCCGCAGCCCACATCCAGCGCCCGCTGCGCCCCGCTTTGGCGCACGGCCGCCATCATCGAGCGATCCAGAACCGCAGCGCGGCTAAAATCGCCGCCCGCCCCCAAACTTTCAATCCAGGCCTCGGCCGAAGCCTCCCAATCGCTTTGCATCCCCAATATCCTTTGCAAATAACCTTGACAGTCCAATGCCCACGCATTAACTGGCCACCTATCACAACGGAAGTGGAAAAGCTTCCGGTCCTATGCATGTGCAAGGATCGCCCCCCGTCAGCGAGGTTTCGCCCACGGGGGCAGTCGCATTTTGGATCGGGCTTATCTATAATGGCGCCACCGTGGCAAAGCCGCGGCAAACGGGAAAAGGAACCGGGATATGTTTGAAAATCTTTCTCAGCGCCTCTCTGGTGTGTTTGACCGGCTGACCAAGCAGGGCGCCCTGTCCGAAGATGATGTCAAAACCGCCCTGCGCGAAGTGCGCGTTGCCCTGCTAGAAGCGGATGTCTCGCTGCCCGTGGCGCGCAGTTTTGTCAAAGCAATCCAAGACAAAGCCACCGGCCAAGCGGTCACCAAATCGGTCACGCCGGGCCAGCAGGTGGTGAAGATTGTGCATGATGAGCTGGTGCATGTGCTCACCGGCGACGAAGATCCCGGCGCGCTGAAAATCGACAGCGCCCCCGCGCCGATCCTGATGGTCGGTCTGCAAGGCTCGGGTAAAACCACCACCACCGCAAAACTGGCCAAACGGCTGAGCGAGCGGGATGGCAAACGGGTGCTGATGGCCTCGCTGGATGTGAACCGCCCCGCCGCGATGGAACAGCTGCAAATTCTTGGCGTGCAAATCGGCGTTGATACGCTGCCCATCGTCAAAGGCGAAGATCCGGTAGCCATTGCCAAACGCGCCAAAACCCAGGCCAGCCTTGGCGGCTATGACGTCTATATGCTGGACACCGCCGGCCGGCTGCATATTGATCAAGAGCTGATCGCGCAGGCCGCGGCAGTGCGCGATGTGGCCAACCCGCGCGAAACCCTGCTGGTGGTGGACGGGCTCACCGGTCAGGACGCGGTCAATGTGGCCACCGAATTTGACGATAAAATCGGCGTCAGCGGCGTGGTTCTGACCCGCATGGATGGCGACGGGCGCGGCGGCGCGGCGCTGTCGATGCGCGCGGTCACCGGCAAACCCATTCGCTTTGTCGGCCTTGGCGAAAAAATGGACGCGCTGGAAACCTTTGAACCGGACCGGATCGCCGGCCGCATTTTGGGCATGGGCGATATTGTTGCGCTGGTGGAAAAGGCCCAGGAAACCATCGAGGCCGAACAGGCCGAGCGGATGATGAAGCGCTTCCAGAAAGGTCAGTTCAATATGAACGACCTGAAAATGCAGCTCGAACAGATGATGAAAATGGGCGGCATGGAAAGCATCATGGGCATGATGCCCGGCATGGGCAAAATGGCCAAACAGGCCGCCGCCGCCGGCATGGACGACAAAGTGTTCAAACAGCAGATCGCGCTGATCCAGTCTATGACCAAAAAAGAGCGCGCCAACCCGCAAATCCTGCAGGCCAGCCGCAAAAAGCGTATCGCCAAAGGCGCTGGCATGGAAGTCAGCGAGCTCAACAAACTGCTCAAAATGCAGCGCCAGATGGGCGATATGATGAAAAAGATGGGCAAAATGGGCAAAGGCGGCATGCTCAAACAGGCCATGCGCGGCATGTTTGGCAAAGGCGGAATGCCCGGAGGAATGCCTGCCGGCATGGACCCTTCGCAAATGGACCCCAAAGCGCTTGAGGCGGCGGCCAAGCAAATGGGCGCCCAAGGCGGCCTGCCCGGCGGATTGCCAGGCCTTGGCGGCGGCGCGGGCCTGCCCCCGGGGCTCAGCGGATTTGGGAAAAAGAAATGACCATAGCCCCCACCCTCACCACAAAGCGGCTGATTTTGCGCCATCATAAAATGGCCGATTTCGAACCGCTCTATGATCTGCTCGGCAGCGACCGGGCGAAATTCATGGATGGCCCGTATTCACGGCGGCAAAGCTGGTACGGGCTGGCGTCCAAAGTTGGCAGCTGGTCGCTCAAAGGCTTTGGCAGCTGGGGGGTCGAATTGCGCGACAGCAAAGACTTCATTGGCCAGATTGGCATCAATCAGCCTGCCCATTTTCCAGAAACTGAAATTGGCTGGATTTTTCTTTCAAAGGGTGAAGGCAAAGGCTACGCATTCGAAGCCGCGCGCAAAGCGCTGGCTTGGGCGCAAGACACCCTCCAAAACAGCTCGATTGTAAGTTATATAGCAAACAATAATGTTCGATCTATAAGCCTTGCAGAGCGCCTCGGTGCCACCCAAGATCCCAATGCTGCCCGCCCTGAAGGCGATAGCAAAGACGACACACTGGTCTATCGCCACGCTTTGACAAATAGCCCTGCCGCATGATTTTTTCTTTGTCCAAATACTCCTCTGTGCTTTGGTCAAAAGACGTGCACCCCGCTGCGGGCCCTGCCGCGAAAGGTCATCGCCTATGCCTTTGACCAACGCCCCCTTTATGCAAAGCGAACGGCTTATCCTGCGCGGCCCCGAGGCGCGCGATATGGAACCGGTGATCGCATTTCTGCAGGATGAAACCCGCGCCAGCGGCTTTGGCCATATCCCCGAGCGCGGCGCGGCATGGCGCTGGTTTGCGCTCAATGTGGGCCATTGGCACATCCATGGCTACGGCTATTTCACCATAGAAACCAAGGCCGGCGAAATTGCCGGCATCAGCGGCATCTGGAACCCCGAAACATGGCCCGAGCCGGAAGTAGGCTGGGTGGTCTTTGACGGCTTTGAAGGCCGCGGCATTGCCTATGAAGCCGCCTGCCGCGTCCGCCGCTGGGCCTATGAAGAGCTTGGCTTTGACACTTTGACCAGCAATATCGTGCCCGGCAACGACCGCTCTATCGCTTTGGCCGAACGCATGGGCGCAGCCTATGAGCGCAGCTATCACAACACCAACATGGGTGAAAACATGCTCTACCGCCATCCAGCGCCCGGGGCAGCGTCATGAACGATGTGCCAACCATTGATACGGGTAGGCTCCTGCTCTGCCCACCTCAAGAGGCCGAGCATCAACCTTTGGCTGTATTTCTTGGCGGTGAACGCAGCGAATTCATTGGCGGGCCGGAAAGCCTTTGGACCGCATGGCGGGACTGTATGGCCAATATTGGCCACTGGCACTTGCACGGCTTTGGCCTTTGGACCATCAAACTAAAATCCAACCAGCAAGCGATTGGCCGGACCGGTATTTTAAACCCATCCATGTGGCGCGAACCCGAACTTGGCTGGCATCTGTTTGATGGCCATGAAGGTCATGGCTATGCGTATGAAGCGACCCTAGCAGCGCGCACGCATGCCTATGATCAGCTTAAGCTGGCGCCATTGGCCAGCTATATTGAGTCCCAAAACACCCGCTCGATTGCCTTGGCTGAACGGTTGGGGGCAAAATTTGAAGCTGATACCACCTTAATGGGCCAACCTGTACAGCTTTACCGCCACCCGAAACCGGAGGGCGCATGAATGTCTGATGTGACAAACACACCTGCGCAAAACGGCCGCAATACCGACGTGATACCGACAGCTGTTTTTTCCCAAAAGGAGAGCTTTGATGACTGACGCCAGCACCCGCGCCGCAACGCTTTTAAAAGAACACCGCGATAGCATTGACCGGCTTGACGCAATCCTTGTCTACACCTTGGGCGAGCGGTTTAAACACACCCGCTCGGTGGGAAAGCTAAAAGCAGAGCACGATCTGCCGCCGGCCGACCCGACCCGCGAAGCCGTGCAAATTGCACGCCTTGAAGAGCTTGCAACTCAGGCCAATCTGGACCCTGAGTTTGCCAAGAAATTTCTGAATTTCATCATTCAGGAAGTTATCCAACACCACAAACGACATCAATCCTAGGGGCCATGCCCCGACCGCCATTTTAAAGGAGACTATACCAATGGCCATGAAAATCCGTCTTGCCCGTGGGGGCAGCAAAAAACGCCCATTTTACCGCATTGTAGCGGCCGACAGCCGCATGCCGCGCGATGGCCGTTATGTGGAAAAGCTGGGCACTTACAACCCTTTGCTTGCCAAAGACAGCGAAGATCGGGTGAAAATGAACCTTGAGCGCATCCAGTACTGGCTGGGCGAAGGCGCGCAGGTCACCGACCGTGTGAGCCGGATGTTAGAAGCCGCTGGCGTGCTTGAGAAAAAAGAGCGCAACAACCCGCAAAAAGCTGTTGCTGGCCAGAAAATGCAAGAGCGCGCTGAAGAAAAAGCCGCCAAGGCTGCCGAAGCGGCTGAAGCAGCAGCAGAGCCCGTAGAAGAAGTGGTCGAAGCGCCCGTAGAAGCAGAAGCTGAAGCGCCTGCAGAGGCCGCAGCGGAAGCGCCTGCTGAAGCAGAGGCAGAAGCTCCGGCCGAAGCCGAAGCAGAAGC
>ERZ1048872.3233-NODE-3233-length-10742-cov-6.675026_pt1 | contig 10742 bp, 7 predicted proteins | sample MGYA00383100_ERZ1048872 | MGnify/ENA primary metagenome ERZ1048872 (study PRJEB29581, sample SAMEA5548370) | metagenome | biome: marine; feature: coastal; material: water | depth 50 m | study: Short-term variability in the microbial, nano- and picoplankton... | reverse complement strand
TCATACCACTTGTTCCGGAAGCCTCACGCGTTATTCTTGGAGTATTTAACCAAACATCAGAACCACATTTTAATCGTTTTGATAAGTCCATTTCATAACCGATTAAAACAGCCAGATTAGCTTCAGTTTTAGAATGATTTACTAAATGATTAAAAACATCAATAGCATAAAAATCATAAGGATAAGGCTTTCCTGCCCAAATTATTTGAACTGGGTATTTTTCATTAGAGATTAATCTTTTAAATCGTTCTAAATCGTGTAACAATAAATCTGCTCTTTTATAACCTGCAAATCGTCTTGCCCAAACAAATGTCAAAACTTTAGGGTCAAACTTTTTACCAGTCTGTTGATAAACCTCTTCAAACAATTGGTTTTTTAATCTGGTTTTTCTGGACTTGTATGCTTTTACATTTTTGTTCGACCATGCTTTTTTTATACTAGCATCTTGCCAAAACTTTTGATTTTGTGCATTTGTAATCGGTATTATCTTACTAACGCCATCATATTCCTTCCACATATCATTAGCTACTTTTGCATGTAGTTTAGAAACTCCATTGGCTTTTCTAGCCATTCTTAGTGCAGAAATCGTATAATTAATCATACCGCCATTAACCATCTCTTTTTGAAGTTCATCTTCAGAAAGCGATCTCCCAAAAAATCCACATCTGTTTAAATGCCTAGCCTCACGTTCTTCATTCCCTGCTTTTTCTGGTGTATGGGTTGTAAATACTAATTGTTTTTTCTTTATGCCTTGGTCTCTTAAATAATAAAAGGCTGGTAATGCATGTCCTTCATTTAAATGATACGTATCAGCTCCTCCTAAAGTTTCAACAACTTTAGCTCCTCCTATTCCTAATACTATACTTTGAGAAACACGAGTTACTTCGTTAGCATCATATAAGTGATTGGTTATGGTTCTCGATAAATGGTCGTTTCCGTCTACATCTGTAGACAAGAAGTACATTGGAACTGTTCCAAATATTTCTGGCTTTAATACGTATGCTCTAACCTTAACATGTGGATTATCATGAAGCTTCACCTCCACTTCTATTCCTGTATCTTCAAGAAAATCGAAATATTTTTCATTAAATTCTGTTCTTAAAGTTTGGTCATCATTTCTAGCTTGGTCATAATAGCCATATTTCCATAGCATACCGATGCCAATCATGTTTTGTTTTAGTTCAAAACCCGATCGCATGTGTGATCCTGCTAAAAAGCCAAGACCTCCGGAATATATATTAAAAGACTGATCAATACCAAATTCCATACTAAAGTATGCGACTTTCTTATTATACTTTGCTGTTGGTTTATATGGATGGTACCAAGTACTATATTTGTTATTCATTTTTAATATTCTTCAATATATTTTAAGATGCAAAATTATTCATTATCACCTATAATATTTTATGATAAATGTCATCATATCACCATTTAATTATATCGTAATACACGCTTAATTTATGTCAAATAAGAATACGATGTGTTGAGATTATGATATACTAAGTAAACAAAAAACCTTTCAACTTAATGAAAGGTTTTTTAATATTTATAAAGACCTGATTGGTCAAATAAAATTTAAGCATTAAATAAAGGTCGTCCGCCCATCAATTCATTCACTTTTTCTGCTACACCTTCTAAAACGGTTTCATTCTCATAATTAGTAAGCACTTCATCAATTAAATCTACAACATAAGGCATATCATTTTCTTTTAGACCTCTAGTGGTAATTGCAGGTGTGCCTACTCTAATACCAGAAGTTACAAAAGGAGATTCCGTATCAAAAGGCACCATGTTTTTATTTACAGTAATATCAGCTTTTACTAAGGCATTCTCAGCGTCTTTCCCTGTAATGTTTTTATTTCTAAGATCAATAAGCATCATATGATTATCCGTTCCACCAGAAATTAAGTTATAATCTTTTGCAACAAAGGCTTTTGCCATTGCATCCGCATTATGTTTTACTTGTAACATATAGTGCATAAATTCATCCGACAAAGCTTCACCAAAAGCAATTGCCTTAGCAGCAATAATATGCTCTAATGGACCACCTTGGTTACCTGGAAAAACTCCAGAATCCAATAAACCAGACATTTTACGTAGCTTACCACTCTTAAATGTAATTCCGAATGGATTGTCAATATTCTCGCCCATCATTATCATTCCGCCTCTTGGCCCACGTAAGGTTTTATGAGTTGTCGTTGTTACAACATGGCAATGTGGCATTGGGTCGTTTAATATACCTTTAGCAATTAATCCTGCAGGATGAGAAATATCAGCCAATAAAATAGCACCTACGCTGTCTGCAACCTCTCTAAACTTGGCGAAATCAATATCTCGAGAATAAGCAGATGCACCCGCTATAATTAATTTAGGTTGTTCTTTTTTAGCTTGATCAGCCAACATATCATAATCAATATAACCTGTTTCTTTTTTTACTCCATAAAATGTAGGACGGTATAATTTACCAGAAAAATTAACTGGCGAACCATGTGTTAAATGACCACCATGAGACAAATCAAATCCTAAAATAGTATCACCTGGTTTTAAACACGCATGAAATACTGCGGTATTTGCCTGGCTTCCAGAATGTGGTTGTACGTTAGCATATGCAGCACCAAAAAGTGTCTTAGCTCTGTCAATAGCGATCTGTTCTACCTCGTCTACGACCTCGCAACCACCATAATAACGTTTCCCCGGATAACCCTCTGCATATTTGTTAGTTAATACAGAACCTGCAGCTTCCATTACCTGGTCGCTTACAAAGTTTTCTGAGGCAATTAGTTCTATTCCGTCTGTTTGGCGTTCCTTTTCGGCTTGTATGAGTTCAAAAATTTGTTCGTCGCGTTGCATATATAAAGTCTTTGTTAAATCGACACAAAAATAGTGAATACATTAGTTTTAATATCAAAATATTTGTAGGTTTGAGTATAATTAATCAACATTTAATCAACAATTGCATTATGCCATTATCAGCCAATAATCCAGATAGAACGTCATGGTTACATGTCGATAAAAACTCAGACTTCCCAATTCAGAATATTCCGTTTGGAGTTTTCTTAACCAGAGACGACATTATAACCATAGGAACGAGAATTGGTGATACTGCTATTGATCTTGGTGCGTTGCATCAATTAGGGTACTTTAAAGGTATTCCATTAACCGACGACATCTTTTTACAAGATACGTTGAATGATTTTATCGCAGATGGAAGAAAAACATGGCGTTTGGTAAGAAATAGAATAGCTGAGATATTTGATGCTGAAAATGATAGTTTAAAAAACAATAATCCACATAAGGAAACTATATTATTTCGTTTAGATGAAATTGAAATGCAATTACCGATTCATGTTGGTGATTATACAGATTTCTATGCGAGTAAAGAACATGCTACCAATGTAGGTTCAATGTTTAGAGATCCGGAAAATGCACTGATGCCAAATTGGTTGCACTTACCTGTAGGTTATCACGGCCGCAGTTCTTCTATAATTCCTTCTGGAATACCAATTTATAGACCACAAGGACAAACCATGCCAGCTGATAGTGACAAACCTGTATTTGGACCTTCTAAGCTAGTCGATTTTGAATTAGAAATGGCATTTATTACTACAGATGCTAATGATTTAGGAGAACCAATTCCTATTGACGAAGCAGAAGAATATATCTTCGGATTAGTATTATTTAATGATTGGTCTGCACGCGATATTCAAAAATGGGAATATGTACCATTAGGTCCATTTCTAGGAAAAAACTTTGCGTCTTCTATGTCTCCATGGATTGTAACATTAGATGCCTTAGAACCATTTAGAACCGAAAGTCCAAAACAAGATCCAAAACCTCTGGAATATCTTCAAACCAAAGGAAAAAAGAGTTTCGATATTAATTTAGAGGCTGGTATTAAACCAAAAGGCGCTAAGGAAATGACGGTTTGCAAATCTAATTTTAAATATATGTACTGGAATATGGCTCAGCAATTAGCACATCATACTGTTAATGGTTGCCCTGTAAATTCTGGCGATATGATGGGAAGCGGAACCATTTCAGGCCCAACAGAAGATTCTTATGGATCTATGTTGGAGCTTTCTTGGAAAGGGACAAAACCTTTAAAAATGAAAGATGGTACTGAGCGTAAATTTATCAATGATTATGACACTGTAATTATGAGAGGTTTCTGTGAAAAAGATGGAATGCGTATAGGTTTCGGCCAAGTAAGAACACAATTGTTACCAGTTTTTAACGCGAAAAGAAATAAATAAAACCTAAAAATATTGAAGGAAGACCAAAGTCTAATGACCAAAGTCTTCCTTTTTTTGCATTAAACGGAAAGCTAAAAGCGTCTAAAAACTTAAAAAGGAGCTTCACACGTATAAGCTACCCATTCTCGTTTTACAGGATGCTCAAAACTTAAGAATTCCGCATGAAGATGTAATCGATTTGATACATTACCATACAGATCATCACCCACAATAGGGCTGTTTAACCCTTTGTGATGTGCAGCATGAACACGTAACTGATGTGTTCTACCAGTTATTGGATAAAAATGAATTCTCGTATTATTATCGCTTACTGCAATGACTTCAAATTTAGTTTGTGCTGATTTGCCATATTCACAACAAACTAATTGTCGTGGTCTATTGTTTAAATCTACGCGAAGTGGTAAATCTATAACTCCAGATTTTGAGTCTAAAACGCCTTCTAACAAAGCGATATATCGCTTTTTTATAGTTCTATTTATAAATTGTTTCTGAAGATTTTTATGAGTTTTCTCATTCTTAGCAACCAATAACAACCCAGAAGTTGACATATCTAAACGATGCAACAACAATGGTCCTGTGGCATTAGGTAAATACTTCTGCATTCTTGTTAAAACAGAATCTTTAATTGTTTTACCGGGAACAGATAAAAATTCTGACGGTTTATTGACTAGTAATAAATAATCATCCTCATAAATTATTTCCAATTCGCCTGTAAATACTCCAGCAGTTTCAATGGGATTTGATTCTACATCCAATCCTTGCATCATAAAACCTAAAATAGGTTCGCATCTACTTCGGCAAGATGGATAGAACTGTCCATGTTTTCTAACTTCAGCTGTTGGGGAAATTCCCCAATAAAATTCAGCCATTGCTATAGGCTTTAGTTGATTTTTAAAAGCATATTGAAACAACTTTGGTGCAGCACATTCACCTGCTGCAACTGGAGGTTTTTCTAACGCTGTACTTTTAAAAATGCCAACTAAATCTTTGGTTTCACCTTTTGCATTTAATAAGCAATATTGCTCATGGATTTGTCTCTGCAAACTTGCAGATAGTGTTTTTCTTTCTGTTTTTAAAGCCTTAATGGGTTGAAGCAAGGCATCATATATCTTTTTAGCAGATCTAATTCTTGCTTCGCAATCTTGCTTTAAGTATTTCAGTTTAATATTACTCTGAATACTTTGCTGTTTTAAGTTTTCAAAAAACGTGATTTTCTCAGAATTCGAAAGATTTTGCTCTCCGTCTACTCTATTTTGCTGTCTTTCTTTCTTTTCTAATTTGGCGTTTCTTTTAAATGCTTCTAAAGTTTTTTCAACTTCAGCCTTGGTTTGTTTCAGGTTAGATGCTGCTTGCTTTAATTGTTCGCTATGTTCTAAAGCTTCTATTCTATCATTTAAAATATTTAAATGCGCTTCACCTTGTTTATAAAAACCATTAGGGTTTAAGGTGTCGTAAATTGGGGGTACGAATCCAGAAATAAAGTTACTTTCAGCTAATTTTCCTGAAAATGCAGCGATATAACCAAGTTGATCTTCAACGGTTGTAACAATCATAACCCCAAACATTTTACCAATTTTTAAGCCATGTTTAGCAGCATCTAAACCAAAATTGTGTTCAAAATCTGTTTGAGACCTTAAATAGGCTTTTACCTCATCAGCAGCATTAACACAAAGTGGATGAGGCTGGTAATAAAACGGATAGGTAAAACGCTCTGGTAAATCTACCATAACAGTAGATTCTATATTATGAAAACAAGTATTGCCCGCTTTAAACATAAGTCTTTTTATTGCTTTGCAAAGAAACAAAAATATAAATGACCAATAGATTTATTTGAGTTTGGCATCAAAATTGAAAACACCTAAATATTAATCCTCTAAATGTTTAAACCATGAAAAGAATTCTACTATTATCAGTCCTTGTTTTGGCACTCGTTTCTTGTAGTGCCAAAAAACAAATTGAAACTGCAATAAGTCATGGTAACTATGACCATGCTATTAATGAAGCGTTAAGAAAACTTGAAAACAATAAGAACAAAAAACGTAAGCAAGACTATGTTGTTATGCTTGAAGATGCATACCATAAAGTTTTAGAAAACGATTTAAAAACCATAGATCATCTTAAAAAAGATGGCAATCCAGAGCAGTTTAAAACCATCTATAACATTTATTTAGATTTAGAAGCAAGGCAAAATGCTATTAAACGTGTACTTCCTTTAAAAATACATGGAAAAACATTGCATCTAAGCTTTAATGATTACTCTTCTGAAATTGTAGATTACAGATATAAAACGTCTGATTATTTAATAGGTCAAGGTATTACACTTTTAGATTCTGAAGATAAATACAATGCTCGTAAAGCATACGATATCTTTAGCTATATAGAGCGTATCAACCCAAATTTCGAAGAAACCAGAAGTTTAATGACTGAAGCGCATCAAAAAGGAATTGACTATGTACATGTTTCTATTCAGAACAACACACATCAAATTATACCTCAGCGATTAGAATCAGAATTATTAGATTTCAATACTTATGGTTTAAATCAATTCTGGACAGTTTATCATTCTAATACCGTTGAGTCTATTGCTTACGATTTTGATATGCAACTGCAATTAAAGCAAATTAATGTATCGCCAGAACGTATTAACGAACACCAGCAACTAAGACAAAAACAAATTGTTGACGGTTGGGAATACCAATTAGACATAGATGGCAATGTTGTTAAAGATAGTCTTGGCAATGATATAAAAATCGACAAAATTGTTAACGTAAGAGCACGATTTATTGAAGTGATACAAACAAAATCAGCACAAGTAATTGCAGATGTCGTTTACACCGATTTAAAACAAAACCAAATCATTGATGCCTTTGCTATAGATAGTGGATTTGTATTCGAAAACGTATTTGGACGATTTAGAGGAGATCGAAGAGCCTTAAATAGAAATGACAGAGATCTACTTAGACAAAGACATGTAAGGTTTCCAAGTGATGAGCAAATGGTTTTTGATACTGGGGAAGATTTAAAACTAAAATTGATAGATATTATTGGCTCTTATCGATTGAATAGTTAGTCATCAAGAAAACCTCTCAAAATTTGAGAGGTTTTTTTGTGGTGTTTTTCATACCCAGAATTGCTACTATTTTTTATTCTTGAAATATGTGTTTAGAGAATCCCAACCTTCAGTGAATTTTTAAATTAACTGGGCCATGTCCATAGCATTAATTGCACCATGAGATGCATGTGCAACCACTACTCCGTTTTTTATAACTAATAATTGTGGAGATTGATGCCTCACTTGAAACTTATAACCTACTTCATTAGAAACATCTCTGTAACTTAATAAATCCAGATAATATAAGTCAGCATTTGTATCGACACTGTAAGAAGACACAAACTGATTCATCACCATGCGGCTAATGCCACAACGTGTAGAGTGCTTAAAAACTAATTGTGTTTTAGTATTAGATTTTTCAGCAATAGCATCTAATTGCACCATGGTATTTAAAGGAATCCATGGCACTATTTTTTCTTCCTTAGGTTCTGATGAACCAAATATTTTTTTGAACATTTAAATATTAATTTATTAGTATGGCAAAATTTAGAGTGATTTCCAAGATTTATTATCGTATGTTAAATACTTTAAATGACCTTAATCATTCTATAAGTCGAAACAAAACAGTAATCTTACAAACCGACAAAAAGTCATTTCAATACGCACTGAATCAGACATTTTGTCGTTTTTATCTTACAATTTAGTGTTGGTAAGATTATTGTTTCAAGTTAGTCAAACACAATAACACAAAGATTAAAAACATATAAGATGAACTTTAATAATTATACAATTAAATCGCAAGAAGCAATTCAGCAATCGCAGCAGATTGCTCAAGGCTTTGGTCATCAACAAATAGAAAATGAACATATTTTTAAAGCACTTTTCGAAGTTGATGAAAATGTATTACCATTCCTTTTAAAAAAGCTGAATGTTAATATTTCAATGCTGCAAAACGTATTAGATAAAGAATTAGAAAGCTTTCCAAAAGTTTCCGGAGGAGATATTATGCTCTCAAGAGAAGCGAGTAAAGCTTTAAACGAAGCGTCTATCATTGCCAAAAAAATGAATGATGATTATGTATCTATTGAGCATTTGGTATTAGCCATTTTTAAGTCGAAAAGTAAAATTGCTCAAATTCTAAAAGATCAAGGAGTTACAGAGAAAGGCTTAAAAAGTGCTATTGAAGAATTACGAAAAGGGGATCGCGTTACGTCGCAAAGTCAAGAAGAAACGTATAATTCGCTGAACAAATACGCTAAAAATTTAAATCAATTAGCACGTGATGGTAAATTAGATCCCGTTATTGGCAGAGATGAAGAAATTCGAAGAATACTACAAATTTTATCGCGTAGAACCAAAAACAATCCGATTTTAGTTGGTGAACCAGGTACTGGCAAAACAGCTATTGCAGAGGGTTTAGCGCATCGAATTATTGATGGTGATATTCCAGAGAACCTAAAAGACAAACAAATTTTTGCACTTGATATGGGAGCACTAATTGCTGGTGCAAAATACAAAGGTGAATTTGAAGAACGCTTAAAATCAGTTATCAAAGAAGTAACGACAAGTGATGGTGATATCGTTTTATTTATTGACGAAATTCATACACTCGTTGGTGCAGGTGGTGGCCAAGGTGCTATGGATGCAGCCAACATTCTAAAACCTGCTTTAGCACGCGGAGAACTGAGAGCCATTGGTGCAACAACCTTAGATGAGTATCAAAAATATTTTGAGCAAGATAAGGCCTTAGAGCGTCGTTTTCAGAAAGTAAAAGTTGACGAACCTGATACGGAAAGTGCAATTTCAATTCTTCGTGGTATCAAAGAAAAATACGAAACACATCATAAGGTTAGAATTAAAGATGAAGCTATTATTGGAGCTGTAGAATTATCAGAACGTTATATCACTAATCGTTTCCTTCCAGATAAAGCAATTGACCTAATGGACGAGGCAGCTTCTAAATTACGAATGGAAATCAATTCTAAACCAGAAGAATTAGATGTGCTAGATCGTAAGATTATGCAATTAGAAATTGAACACGAAGCGATTAAACGCGAAAAAGACGAATCGAAATTAAAATCTTTAAAGGCAGATTTAGCGAATCTAAAAGAAGAACGTAACGAACTAAATGCAAAATGGAAAAGCGAAAAAGAGGTTGTAGAAAACGTTCAGAATATAAAACAAGAAATTGAAAACTATAAACTTGAAGCGGAGCGTGCAGAGCGCGAAGGAGATTATGGTAAGGTAGCAGAAATCCGTTATGGTAAAATAAAAGATGCTACAGAGCAATTAGAAAAATTTCAAAAGGAATTATCCGAACAACAGGAAACTTCCTTGATAAAAGAAGAAGTAACCTATGAGGATATTGCAGATGTCGTTGCGAAGTGGACAGGTATTCCTGTTACCAAAATGATTCAAAGTGAACGCGAAAAGTTATTAAAACTTGAAGATGAATTACACAAGCGTGTAGTTGGCCAAGAAGAGGCTATTGAAGCTGTTAGTGATGCGGTTCGTAGATCCAGAGCTGGTTTACAAAACCCACAAAAACCGATAGGTACATTCTTGTTTTTAGGAACAACAGGTGTTGGTAAAACAGAATTAGCAAAAGCATTAGCAGAGTACTTATTCGATGATGAAAATGCAATGACCAGAATAGATATGAGCGAATATCAAGAGCGACATGCTGTAAGCCGATTGGTTGGTGCACCTCCAGGATACGTAGGTTACGATGAAGGTGGTCAATTAACAGAAGCTGTTAGACGTAAGCCATATTCTGTAGTGCTTTTAGATGAAATTGAAAAAGCGCATCCAGACACCTTTAATATTCTTTTACAAGTATTAGATGAAGGTCGATTAACCGATAATAAAGGGCGTATTGCTGACTTTAAAAACACAATAATCATTATGACCTCTAATATTGGAAGTCATATTATCCAAGAGCGTTTTGCTGCTACAAAAGATATTACTTCAGCTATGGAAGCTGCAAAAATAGATGTACTAGCCTTATTAAAACAAAGCGTAAGACCAGAGTTTTTAAATAGAATTGATGATACCATAATGTTTACACCATTATCTAAGGATAACATTACAGCTATAGTAGGATTACAATTAAAAAGCGTAACTAAAATGATAGCAAAACAAGGTATTACCTTCGATGCTACGCCAGAAGCCGTGAGCTATTTAGCTGATAAAGGCTATAACCCAGAATATGGAGCAAGACCTGTAAAACGAGTGATCCAAAAACAAGTCTTAAATCAGTTGAGTAAAGAGATACTGGCTGGAAAAGTAACTACGGAAAGCATCATTTTACTCGATGAATTTGACGGTCAACTCGTCTTTAGAAATCAAGGAGATTTAGTTGTAGAAGAAATATAAACAGACTGTAACAAAATAGTTTAAAAACAGTCTTGATATTAATTGGTTGGTTAAAGCAACAC
>ERZ1048872.3229-NODE-3229-length-10755-cov-6.116075_pt1 | contig 10755 bp, 8 predicted proteins | sample MGYA00383100_ERZ1048872 | MGnify/ENA primary metagenome ERZ1048872 (study PRJEB29581, sample SAMEA5548370) | metagenome | biome: marine; feature: coastal; material: water | depth 50 m | study: Short-term variability in the microbial, nano- and picoplankton... | reverse complement strand
AAATTGATACCACCGATGTTGAGCCGCTTGCCCATCCCCTCGATTCACAAAATGTTTTCCGTGAAGACAAGCCAACGAGTTCCCTGAAAACGGCTGATGCGCTTCGTTCAGCACCTCGTCATGACGGAGAATGCTTCCTCGTTCCGGCCGTACTTGGTGAGGCAAGCTCCGCATAAAACTGAGCCGCAGGTGCAGCGCACGTAATCAGAGAAAAGTATTTATGACGCTTACAAATCGTTCTGCCGCTGATCTGGCAAGTGCTCTTCAAAATTGTGAAATCAGTGCCGTTGAGTGTGCGAGTGCTTTCCTTGATAGAATTGAAGTCACCAACAGCACCGTAAATGCATTCCTTACAGTTAATCGTGAAGGCGCACTGGAAACAGCAGAGGCTGTCGATAAAGCCCGCGCTGCAGGGAAGCCACTCGGGCCACTTGCCGGGCTACCCGTAGCGGTAAAAGATGTTCTCTGCACAACGGATCAGCCCACCACATGTGCCTCAAAAATGCTCAAAGGGTACCAGCCACCCTACGACGCCGACGTTGTTCAGCGACTGCGAGCAGCCGGCACTGTCATTCTCGGAAAGACAAACATGGATGAATTCGCCATGGGTGGTTCCAACGAGAATTCTGCTTATGGCCTTGTCCGTAACCCGTGGGATCTCGAACGTGCTCCCGGTGGGTCCAGCGGGGGCTCTGCTGCTGCGGTAGCTGCCGACATGGCACCCCTCGCCATCGGATCAGACACCGGTGGATCTATTCGACAGCCTGCAGGCCTTTGTGGAATCACAGGACTTAAACCAACATATGGTCGAGTCAGTCGCCGTGGCCTGATCGCATTTTCCTCGAGCCTTGACCAGATTGGCCCCATGGCTCGCTCTGCAAAAGAGTGTGCGATGCTTCTTCAGGCTATTGCTGGGCACGACCCCGGTGATTCCACATCACTTAACATTCCGGTGCCAGATTATTTTGCTGACCTTGAAAAACCACTTCAGGGTCTTCGCATCGGTCGCGTCGCTAGCCACTTCAGTGAAGGCCTTGACCCGGAGGTTGCTGAGCATGTGGAGCAGACATTCGCAACGTATGAAGCCGCCGGAGCGACAATTCACGAAGTTGAACTGCCCCATGAAACATACGGTGTACCAACTTATTATCTGATCGCACCAAGTGAGGCTTCAAGTAATCTCGCTCGTTATGATGGTGCTCACTACGGCCACCGGTGGGATGGAACACCCTCCGACGAAAAGGGAATCACAGACTTTGACTCACCGCTTGTTGAAATGTACTGCCGAAGTCGTGCAGAGGGCTTCGGACCCGAGGTCAAGCGAAGGATCATGCTCGGCACGTATTCTCTTTCTTCCGGCTACTACGATGCCTACTATGCCAAAGCGCTCAGAGTACGACGACTTATCCGTCAGGATTTTAGCAAGGCATTCGAAAATGTTGATGTAATTGGTGGGCCCGTTTCTGCCACGCCTGCCTTCAAACTTGGTGAAAAAACGGATGACCCTGTCGCCATGTACCTTGTCGACCTTTATACAGTAGGTACAAACCTTGCTGGGATCGGCGGCATTTCATTTCCGTGCGGTTTTACGAAGAGCGGCCTTCCTGTTGGGTTCCAACTGCAGGGCCCAGCGCTTTCAGAACCTCTTCTGCTTCGAACCGCTCATCAATATCAACAAGCCACGGACTGGCATCTCAAACGAACGGCTGCGTTCTCCTCATAACTCTGCGTTACGTGCTCATACTATGTCTGCTGAAACCCAATATCCGTTCACTACTGTTATCGGCCTTGAAGTCCATGTGCAACTCCAGACACAGACAAAACTTTTCTGCGGGTGCATCACCACATTTGGAAGCCCGCCAAACACACAGGTATGTCCCACCTGCCTGGGACTACCTGGCTCATTGCCAGTGATGAACCGGCGGGCATTTGACCTCTCGCTCCGCGCTGCTCTCGCGCTGAATTGCAAGATCGCCTTATTTACAAAATGGGATCGTAAAAATTACTTTTATCCCGATTTGCCAAAGGGATATCAGATCAGTCAATTTGATCTGCCATTTTCATACGAAGGGCATCTTGAGGTCTGTGACCCCAAAGGAGCTTTCAACCCAAGAACTGTTCGTATCACGCGGGTTCACCTTGAGGAAGATGCTGGCAAAAGCATGCATGATGAAACTGCAGGCACTGCTGACAGTCGTATCGATCTAAACCGAACTGGCACGCCGCTTTGTGAAATTGTCACAGAACCCGACCTCCGCAGTGCTGAAGAAGCCAGAGCCTGGCTGAATGAACTCAAACTCCTGCTGGTTTATCTCGGTGTGAGTGATTGCAACATGCAAGAGGGTAGCCTTCGCGTCGATGCGAACGTCAATCTTCATGTTCCACAGGAAAATGGACGCATCGCCAAAACTCCTATTGTTGAAATCAAAAACATGAACTCATTCCGTTCGGTTGAACGGGCTCTAATATACGAAACCGAGCGACAGTGGGGTGAATGGCAGGCCACCGGTGCTGAAATCGGTAGCATGCCAAAACAAACACGCGGATGGGATGATTCAGCAGGAGTCACACGAGGCCAGCGACACAAGGAAGAGTCGAGTGACTATCGATATTTTCCTGAGCCAGATCTCGTTCCTGTCACCGTGACTGAGGAACAGATCACTGAAATCCGTTCAGCAATGGGTGAGCCGCCATCAGTCCTACGAAAAACCCTTGCCGACCGATGGAAAATACCTGCCAACGACGCAGGTGTTCTTGTCAACCAAGGGCCCGATCTTGTTCAGTACTTCGAAGACCTAGCCACACGAGTTGGTGAAGGCAAAGTAGCAAGTAATTGGATGCAACAGGATGTCCTCAGAACGCTCAATGAGCGAGGAGGAAACATCACTGACTTTCCAGTAAAACCAGAGGCTGTTGCAGATATTATTACCCGCGTCCAAAAAGGTGACTTTGATACAAGCCGTGGCCGAGAGATCTTTGCATCGGTAGTTGAAAAGGGAACTTCTGTTGCAGAAGTCGTAGCGGGCATGGGGATCGCAGCCGTTGATGACGGTGACCTGCGGGCACTCTGTGAAGAACTTATTGCAGAGAACCCAAAGATTGTTGCCGACGTAAAAAGTGGAAAAGAACAGGCTGCCGGAGGACTGATTGGGCAAGCAAAACGAAAGAACCCCAATGTGAATCCTGGCAAAGTACGAGCTCTCGCCATCGAACTCATTCAAGCCCTTCCGTAGTGAGACGCTACAGACATGACTTCGCTTGTTACCCTGACGACAGATTTCGGAACGTCTAGTGGTTATGTTGCGCAAATGAAGGGCATATTCTTCAAGACACTTTTTCAAGGCATGTCAGACGAACCGTCAACACCCGCTGACTGTCGACTCATTGATCTAGCCCACGACATCCCTGAACACGACGTTCGATCGGCTGCATGGTTTGCTGCTACGAGTTGCTTTTTTTTTCCGCCTGGAACTCTTCATATCATGGTCGTGGACCCAGGGGTCGGAACCTCACGGCAGATTGTCTATGTAGAGATGGGTGACCAACGCTTCCTTGTACCTAACAATGGGCTTCTATCTTTCTCAGCCAGACGGCACCCACCCACAATCATCCAGCCAGTACAGACAACACACCCTACGTCAATGACATTCCATGGGCGAGACATTTTTGCCCCAACGGCTGCACAGATCGTGCGTGGCCAGACGTCATGCCTCGGCCCCGCCATCCCAGAGTTGCTTTCACTTTCCTGGCCGGAACCAAAAGAACATAAAGAGTCTGTCGATGGAGAAATTGTGCATATCGACAACTTCGGCAACCTCATCACAAATCTGCCAGACGAACTCGCGACAGCACTTCAAGAAAAGAGTCGCTTAAGCTGCGATGGAACGCCGATCAGTCATATAGTCTCAACATATGGAGAAGCAGAAAAAGGTAGCATCGTCGGTCTCGCTGGCTCTCAGGGATTTGTAGAGATAGCTGTTGTCGAGGGCAGGGCTGACAAACACCTTAACGCACGAATTGGCACACCCGTTCGGATCGCAAGGTAGAGAACCACTACACTATTTTCGCACCCATTACTTTTCGCACCACTCAGTCAAAATCTAATCTTATGAATCATCCTGCCCGAACTTTTTCTTTTCCGTCAACGGGGCTACGAAGCATGCAATACGTAAAATGGTGTTTTGCAGTAATTGCTTTGTTTTTTTCTTTACCATCGGCTCGTGCGATTGATTCAGGCATGCCGAACCCACCCTCAACCCCAACAACAGTAAAATGCGGCCTATTCATTCTTGATATTGTTGATATCGATGATGTGAATGAAACCTTCGAAGCGGAAATCGCAATTGTGGCTACTTGGCAAGACTCCAGGCTCGCCTTTGATCCAGAGGCCGAGGACACTGAAAAGAAAATATTTCAGGGCGAATTTCAGTTCAATGAAATATTCACCGGCTGGTGGCCACAACTTGTGATAATTAACCAAATCGGCAGGGGTGATACTAACGCGATTAAAATTTCAGTACTTCCCGACGGGGAAGTCCAATATCTCGAACAACGCAATGTGCGTTTAGAAACACCAATGGCATTATATGACTATCCATTCGATACTCAGAATCTCCGCGCATTCATGATACCATTCGGCAACATGTCTGAAGAGGTGGTCCTTGAAGTTGATGACCGCTATAGAGAAACAACGGATAGTTATGTTCGACGTGAATCCACTGTGAATGTTGCTGGCTGGGACTTCCTAAACCTCAACATGAACGTAGATTCGACACAAATTCAACTGCATGAGACAGCTCCGACATTTTCGCGTTTGGTAACCACGATTGTCCTGAAGCGTCAAAGTTGGCAGATCGTCTGGGTACTACTCTTTCCGCTTGTCGTACTAGTATCGATGGCTTGGTCAACGTTCTGGCTTGATCCAGATTCAATCTCTGATCGCCTCAATGTTTCATTTGTTGGTGTCTTAACAATTGTCGCCTATCAATTCGTAGTAATTGACAACATGCCTCGTAATTCATATTTAACCTTCACTGACACTCTACTTCTGATTTCATTTTTCATTACGTCTCTTACTATCCCACACAGCCTCTATGTCAAAAGTCTGGCTGACCGTGGCAAAAAACCAATGGCTCAACGACTCGACACGATGTGCCGCTGGGCCTTCCCGCTTGGTTATGCTGCTGGCATTTTTCTATTTTTCATGCTCTACAAGCTCAACTGAACACAATAGATAACAAAACATACGAAAATTATTCGTGGTAAGATGCTAATCCTTCGTCGTAAACCAGTCGATTAGTGCCTATCAATGAATCGGTAACATTTTTGTGGAAAGAATTGGGTTTTGATATGCAATACAAAACGTCCATGACTCTTGCATTCATAATTTTCTTTATGAATCACACCGAGGCCTCAGACCCCGCCATACGTGCCGTCTACGGCGATGGAGTCCACTCGTATTACGCTGGAAGTTTTCAACAGAGTTACAACTTCCTGAGTCGAGTTGTTGAATTTGGTACAGATGATCCGAGCGTGTATTATTTCCGTGGCCTTAGTGCTCTGCGGCTTGGAAATGAAATTACGGCAGCGGATGATTTTAAAAAAGGCGCAGACCTCGAAGCCGAACGTGGAAATTCTCGGTCTGTCTCTCGAGCACTCGAGCGAATTCAGGGGCCAGCAAGAATGCTCCTTGAGGAGTCTCGAACAAAAGCCAGACTTCTGATTGCCAAACGACAAGGCTCAGCCAGCGGTAGACCTGGGAGCAGTGTGCTGTCTCGCGGCCGTCGATATTCCGGAATTGGCGGCACAACTCCTGAACCAAGCTTGCAAGCACCAAAACAAGTGCCGCCAGCAGCTATGGCAACCACTGAATCAGAAAAAACATCTACTGGACCCGACTCGCTCCCACAGTCTTCTCCAAAGGCTGAGATTAAAGAAAGAAAACCTTCTCAACAGCAGGCAGAAGAACCAGCTATGGTTGACCCGCCAGAAGGACAAAAAACAAAAAGTCTTCTTGACGACCCATTCGGTGACGACCCGTTTGCGAACGAGCCACGAAGGACAGACCCACTTCCAACGGACACGAAACTCGATATTGAAACTGAAACGATGTCTGCAGCAGATTCTGATGATCCATTCAACTTTGCCCCAAGAAAACCTAAGGGCAGTAGTACGCAGCGTGATCAGATTGAAATGCAAAATGAAATGCTCGATTCAGAATCGACAAACTCTCGAGATATTCGTGAAGCAATGAACGAACGGGATGCCGCTGCAGGTGACTGATACCTTGCTCATGCGATCCTGCTAATCACCGTGTCTTACAGAACATCATGGTGTGCCTCTGACATCATTTGTTGCATTTTCTTCACAATATCAGGATGCTGTGCAGAGACGTCGTGCTGCTCACTCAGATCATCGTCGAGATTATAGAGTTCAAAGGCACCGGTTGAGCCTTTCTTCCAGTTGCGAACAATCCCTTTCCAAGGCCCCACTCGGATGGCCTGATCTCGCTTGGCCGCCTGCGGATGTTCCCAGTAGAGATAGTCGTGCTTTTTCTGATCATCATTGTTGCCAACAAGTGTTGGGAGCATAGATACACCAGTTGACTGAGGTGGGCTTGGTTGCCCTATTAGTTCAGCCATTGTCGGTAGCACATCCCAGAACGCACTGATATGGTTGCTTGTTGAACCAGCCTTCACGGTTCCGACCCACCGCGCGAGACAAGGTGAGCGAATGCCGCCCTCATAGAGGTCCCGTTTGATTCCTCTCAATGGTCCTGTTGAATTCCAGAAGTCGGGCGAATGTCCACCTTCACGATGGGCACCATTGTCACTACAAAACAGCACAAGCGTATTGTTTTCAATACCTTCTTCACGCAACACATCAAGAAGCTTACCCACCTGGTTATCAAGATGCTCAATCATTGCTGCAAAACCAGCAATAGGATTTTTCACATCAGGACAGGCATCCTCGCTACCGGCAGAATATTTCCCTATCTTTTCATCAAATTCTGGCAATCTTTTTCTCCACTTCTCATGCAATGCTTTCGGTGCGTGCATTGCTGCATGAGGAATAGCTGTTGGGATATAACAAAAAAATGGCGTGCCAGAATCTGCTTCCTGCCGAATGAATGCAAACGCATCGTCCATAATCAGATCATGCACGTAGGTCCCCGAAGGAAGTTTTTCCTCTTTTCCGTCACGTACGATGCTGGTTGGATAGTACGTATGGGCAATTCGCTGACTCTTCCATCCACTAAAGTGGTCAAACCCATGCGTCAGTGGGTTGGGCCGCCCTGGTTCGACTGTTACACCTAATCCCCACTTGCCAAACGCGCCGGCCGCATAGCCCGCATTTTTAAACAATCGAGGCAGCGTCGTCATAGATGGATCCAGTGCTGCAATCACACTCTCATCACCATTGCCACGACAATGAACACGCCCCGGATGCTGTCCTGTCATAAGACAGGCGCGCGATGGTGAGCAGACCGTGTTGCCGGAATAATGCTCTGTAAATTTCATGCCTTCATGAGCAAGACGATCAATGTTTGGAGTTTGTAACTTGGTCTGTCCGTAACATGATAAATCGCCATAGCCAAGGTCATCCGCAAGTATGAACACCACATTTGGTCGTGCTTCTTCCGCACGAACGTGCATTGTGCCGACTACGGAAAGCAACACGAGGAGCGACCAGAAAAACCATTCTTTTCCACTCATAACTTGACTCTCCAAAGAAATATCATGAACGATACCTAAATTTCTAGTCTACTAGCGGTGACTACACCTTGCTCCAAATGAGCCCCCTCTTTAGGACACTTCTGATGCTACACAATTTTTTGTTTTCAATCACGTTCCTAAACATATTGATCTTCGCATCAACCAAAACACTTGCATCAGAAGGAGTTCGCGTCTTTATCCTCGCCGGTCAATCGAACATGGTTGGGGCAGGGGAAGTTAACTTGAATCCATCCCGTAACGATGGAAAAGGCTCACTTCAATGGCTCACCGAGAACCCTTCTACAAAAAACTCGTACTCTCACTTAAGAACTAATACAGGTGCCTGGGTCCAACGTGACGATGTATTCATTTGGTTTTTGGACAGAAAAGGTCCGCTTGAGCCCGGCTACGGCAGCAACCTCCACAAGATCGGCCCTGAACTTGGATTCGGTTGGACGGTTGGCGATGCGTTTGAAGAGCCAGTACTACTTATAAAACTTGCATGGGGCGGAAAGAGTCTGGCAGAAGACTTCCGTCCGCCAAGCCTTGAGGGTGACACGGGACCTTACTATCTAGACGTTATAGAAAAGACAAAAGAAATTCTCGCAACAGCTGATCAACTTTTCCCAGAGCTGAAGGGCAACTTTTTTGAATTGACCGGCTTTGGATGGCATCAAGGATGGAATGATCGCATTAATCAATCGTTTAACGACAACTACGAAAAAAACATGATCCAGTTCATCAAGGATGTTCGCCGAGAACTCGGGAAGCCTGACCTCCCTTTTGTCATCGCAGAAACCGGCATGAGTGGGCCCGAGGAAAAACACCCTCGAGCACTTTCACTTATGGCCGCACAGAAAGGAGTCGCCGACTATCCGGATTTCAAAGGAAATGTTGCGTTTGTTCCTACCCAAGAGTTGTACCGTCCGCCAGAAGACTCTCCATCGAAGCAAGCCTACCACTGGAACAACAACGCCGAAACCTACTATCTCATCGGCAAGCATATGGGCGACACAATGCGCTCACTGGTGAAGTCGAAATAGTTTATAGCCCGTAAATTTAAGAACGTGCTGCTCACCTAAAAATGCACCTCGACTGCACACCTCGCACTCAGATCTGATTCTGCACAAGTAAAAGTGTACTGTACGCCACAACACCACCGACAAATAGTGTCGCTCCATTCAAAACCACTTGAGCAACAGCTGGGCGTCTTGTTGCGACGCCTTGTGCAGCAAGCACAATTAGTGTCACCATTCCAATCTTGAACCAGACAAGGCCGAGTGTTCCCCAGCCGCTGATAAAGTATTGTGCGACCGGATTTGACTCGACAACAACATTCCGCATCATTCCTCGATTACTGAAATACAACAACAGGAATGTCATAAAGAGATCAAGTAGACTAACCAGCACGAACCTGCACGTTTCGGTTTCGAGCGGAAGGTCACCGCCAATTATTTTTCGTAGTCGAAAAATAAAGCGGTTTTTGATCGCTATGAAACGGGTGACCATTCGAACGACTACTTTCGTGACAGCACAACATAAGAGACTTCAAAAGCATAACGAGAGATTATAACTGTAAGCAAACAGACTACCGGACATCTATCGTGTATAACGATGTTCAATGATCTGTCATGGCCCGCATCAGTAAGGAACAACCCCAAATGAATCGCTTCATTGCCTTTGTTGTACTTTGTTTTTCGTGCAGCCTCTCTCAGGCCGGCATCCCTAATCTGCTTGTTATCACCGTTGATGACATGAGCTGTGACTCCGCGGGTGTGTTTGATGGTGTCATACCCGACCTTACACCGAACATGGACCAACTCGCATCTGAAGGGCTGCGTTTTGAGATGGCTCATGTTCAGGTGGGGAACTGCTATCCGTCACGCAATGTCATGTTCTCAGGTCGATATCCCCACAGTTCAGGTGTTGAAGGCTTCTACCAAGTCCAGAATGATTACCCGGTTTTCTGCGATGTCATGCAGAAGGCTGGTTATTTCGCTGCCATTCGTGGAAAGGTAAGTCACTCAACTCCCTTCCAGCCATATCGATGGGATGTCGATCTCACGATAAATGAAGATGAATCAAAAGAGCACATCAAAGATGTGGCGTCGTATGGCAGAAGCCTAGAACGGGGTATATCCCTGGCCAGAAAGGCAGGAAAACCATTTGCAATCAGCATCAACATCTCTGACCCACACAAACCATTCTGGTTTGAGGGCGACCCACATGGTGTGTCCAGAATCTACAGCCCTGAAGAATCACCAATTCCTGGGTTCCTTTTTGATGATCCTGTAGTTCGCGACGAACTGGCTCTTTACTACACATCTGTTCGACGTGCTGACGACGCGCTTGGGGCAGTGCTCAATGCCCTCAACGCCTCAGGTGAAAAAGAAGACACAATCGTAGTCTTTCTCTCTGACCATGGTATGCCACTGCCTTTTGCTAAAACCCAGCTCTATCACCACAGCACTCGGACACCACTCATCATTCGTTGGCCTGGCGTCACGCAGCCCGGAACAGTAGATGAACGCCACATGGTTTCCGCCATCGACTTTCTCCCGACGTTTTGCGATATGGTTCATGCACCACATCCGGATGGGCTGCAGGGCACATCGTTCCTGCCACTTCTTCATGGCATGAACCAGGAGGGCCGGACAGTTGTTTTTAAAGAGTACAACGAAAACGCCGGGGGCCAACGACACCCAATGCGTGGTGTTGAAACCTCAGACTATTTGTATCTGTTTAATCCTTGGTCAGATGGCAAAGACATCATGCGAACAGCCACACAGGGCACCAAAACCTACAAACGCATGAAGGAGCTTGCGCCCGCTTCAGAGTCGATTCGAAAACGACTTGATCTCTTTGAGCATCGCGTTGTTGAAGAACTGTACAACGTACAAGAAGACCCTGACTGCCTCATCAATCTCATTGACTCAAAATCTCATCAGGTTGTGCTCGAGGACATGAGAAATAGGCTCGAAAATTGGATGAAAGAAACAAGCGACCCCGCCCTCGTTGCATTCGAAGGCCGAGAAGACGA
>ERZ1048872.3228-NODE-3228-length-10765-cov-3.602428_pt1 | contig 10765 bp, 10 predicted proteins | sample MGYA00383100_ERZ1048872 | MGnify/ENA primary metagenome ERZ1048872 (study PRJEB29581, sample SAMEA5548370) | metagenome | biome: marine; feature: coastal; material: water | depth 50 m | study: Short-term variability in the microbial, nano- and picoplankton... | reverse complement strand
AGAAGAGGCTGAGGGAGAAGAAGAGTATTACGAAGAAGCCGCCACCTCCGTTGCTCCTCCCCTTGCGGAAGGGCTTCCTCCATCACCTGACCTACCGCCATCCCCATAAGACCAAAGATTCTCATTATTTTTTCGTAACAGAAAGAAATGGCAAAATATAAGGCACCTGAGTCCAATGACTCTCCTGATCTGACTCCCATGATTGATGTGGTGTTTTTATTGATCGTATTTTTTATGGTCGTTGCCCAACAAATGTCGGAACAATATATAGAACTTTCCAAGTTGGCGGTCGCCAGCAATTCACAAGTAAGGGAAAGTCCCCCTTCCCGGACAATAATTAGTATTGATGAAACCCCAGAAGGGCAGAAGTTTTATTGGGGTGAAGCCGAGATTGACCTTACCCAAATACCGTACTGCATTAAAAAAAATTCTGACTGGAAGGTTTTCCTTCGTGTTCACCCTGACGTTCAGCATTCGGTTGTGCAGGATGTAATGAGGGAAATTGGAAATGCTGGGCAAGCTGATGTCATATTTGGTACATGGCAGGTAGCTGCAGGTTAATATCCCATGAATGCACTCAAGAAAATTTTAGATGATATCGATGAGGTTGACCTCACGCCTATGATTGATGTCACCTTTCTCTTACTCATTTACTTCATGGTTACTACCATGCTGAAACAGCCAGAAGCAGAACTCTCTATTCAATTACCTGGCAAGCCCCAAAGTAGTGATGTTACGCCCATGGAACTCCTTAATGTACGAATTGGAGAAGAGGGGCAGGTATATCTAAACGGTTCTGAAATTGAAGATGGATATGATTTAGAAATGCCAGATTTAGTTGCTAATTTAAAGACCCAAAAGAATATGAGAGATCAGTTGATTAGTAGTGGAGCTAAAACGAAAGCTGAAGCAGAGCTGAAAGTACAGATTGAGTCCTCTACTCTCGCCTTGCATCAGGCATCGATTAGTGTCCTCAATGCTTGTTCAACCGCTGGGGTTAATAAAGTAACCTTTTCCTTTCAATAATCTTTTTTTGGCCCCGGCCTAGGAAGAAATATGAGTACCCTTATCAAAAAATTTCTGCACACGCGTATGCGTGTTAATGACTTGGAAAAAACCTTGGAATTCTACACCAAAGTTTTTGGTTTTGAAATTACCCGTAGGCATGAATCCCCTCGAGGTTCAAAACTAGCTTTTCTTGCGGTGCCCAATAGTGAAGAAGAGATCGAAATCACCTATTACCCCGGTTCTGGTTCGGTTAAAGTACAGGAAGATCTCATGCACTTAGCTTTTGAAGTTGAAAGTATGGATAGTTTTGTAAAGCATTTGAACTCCATCGGATATGAGTTGAGCGATGGCCCAACCAATAGTTCTTCAGGTTCAATATTTGCTTTTATTGATGCCCCTGAAGGGTACGAGATTGAGATTATTGAAAAATAAACAGCCCTTCTAAGGTGCCCCTGGTGCAATCTATGATTATTGTACTTATGGGTGTAGCTTACTACATGATCAGATTTTTCAACTAGAAGCTTTAATGAAAGAGGAATCTAGCTTTACCGTTAATGTAGATCAATCTATTGATTTGGTGGTTGCAGAAATTTTGCGATCATTGAACGATTCCAACTTATGAATAGAGCTTTTATTATCCACCTACATTTTTTTTCTGCATGCATCGTCATGTTTGCTTTCCTGGGCTGCACACCTTCTAGGTTAGCTTTAGAGAATAACAGTTTATCGCATGAGATAATTCTCTTTGATGGATCCAGCTTGGAAAATTGGATAAAGACAGATTATGCCGGAAGTGAGGAAATATTTATCAATGAAAATCAAAGCCTCGTGATTGAAATGGGTGCAACCCTTTCTGGTATTCATTGGAAGGGACCTGTCCTTCCAGTGGAAAATTATGAGATTTCATTAAAGGCACGAAGAACCATGGGAAGTGATTTTTTTTGTGGCCTCACTTTTCCCTTTAAGGATTCACATGCCACTTTAATTCTAGGTGGCTGGGGTGGTTCACTGATCGGGATTTCCAGTATTGATGATTTTGATGCCTCCGAGAACGAAACCGGAGATGCTTACATTTTTGAGGATAAACAATGGTATGATATTAGACTTTTAGTCACTGATGCTGAATTAAAAGTTTTAATCGATGGAGAAACTGTAATCGATGTAGAAGTTGCAGGCAGAAAAGTTGCGATGAGAGTCGGAGAGATAGAAATGTCTGCTCCCTTGGGTATTACCACTTATGGAACAACTGGTGAATTTAAAGACATGGTGCTGAGGCAAAAATTCTAATCGTTTAATGATTTGAATTTAATAGGCTAAACCCATATAAGAATGAAATGATTAAATATTCAATTTCTACTCTTGGGTTTCTTTGTTTGCTTGGGCTTCAAACCCTCTTCGCCGAATCAAAAAATGTAGGTTCTGGTAAATTACAGCTGGTTAAGGTTGCTTCGCTTAATACGATCGATGCGAATAAGGAATTCCAGAAAAATGTTCAGCTCGTTCAGCAGCAAAGAGCTCTCGCTGCTCAAGTGGTAGCCAAGCTTAATGAAACCAAGGATAAAAAAGAGATAATGAAGCTTGAGTCTCAGCTCGATGCTTTGCAAGAGAAGCTTAATGAAAACAATCAGCTGATGTTTAAAACCTATGGTTTTTCTTTAAATAGAAACTATGTTTTGACCGTCGAAAAGTCTCACATCTTTATGTGGGTGAATGAAGAAGAAGCACAAGCTATCAACGAAAAAGCTGCTTCCACCAAGTAATTTACTGTTTATTGAAAAGAGGGTGTCTTAACTCTCTCTTTTTATCTTCCGAAAAATCTCTTTCCTAGAGAGCGGCTTTGTCCTCGATGGTTTTTTCTCGTAAACGTAATTGACCACAGGCAGCATCGATATCATGCCCTTTTTCCATTCGTAGGGTTACGCGTGGTGGCTTTCCTTCTATTACCGTATTTTTAAAGGCCATAATTTGTTCTTGGCTTGGCCTTTCCCATTCTAATCCTTCAACTTGGTTATAAGGGATTAAATTAACTTTCGCATTTAACCTGTTGGCATGCTCGGCCAGCAGTTTTGCTTGCTTGATATCATCATTAACTCCTTTGATTAAGATGTATTCTAGAGTGATCATCTTCTTGCGCATCTCAATAAATTTTTCACAAGCACCCAGAAGTTCCTCCATGGGGTAGCGGTCATTAATCGGCATAATTTTCCTCCGCGTTTCATCATCTCCCCCATGCAGTGAAATCGCCAGCCTAATCTGGGCAGGATACTTCGCCAGTTCAAGAATTTTAGGGACGAGCCCACTTGTGGATAGAGTAATATGCCGGGCCCCAATACCCAAGCCATTTGGGGAAAGAATTTGATCGAGAGCGGGAAGCAGGGCAGGCAGGTTTGCCAGAGGTTCACCCATTCCCATGAAGACGAGGTTGTCGATTCTGCGTCCAGCTCTTTTACGTGCCAGTATAATTTGACCAAGGATTTCACCCGTGGAGAGGTTTCTTTTTAACCCATCCAGTCCGCTGGCGCAGAATTTGCACCCCAGGGCACACCCCACTTGAGTGGAAACACAGAGGGTCATGCGAGAGGCTCGCACCCCCTTGGTTCCCTCGGTGGCAGGGATTAAAACACTCTCAATAAATTGATTATCCCGTAGCTTCCAGAGAAATTTCTGGGTTGTATCTGCTGAGCCCTGGGCCCGGGCTATTTCCATTGGGTTCAGGTCATACTCTTCCTGGAGTCTTTCTCTCAGGTTTGCCGGAAGGTTGCTCATTTCCTTAAATTGGAGCGTGCCTTTTTCAAAAATCCATTGCTGGATTTGGGAAACCCTGTAGGATGGTAGGTCATCAAATCTCCAATTTTCTGGGGGTAAGTCGATGAGTAGGGGCTTATTCAGGTTCATCATAGAATTTATCAAGCAATAGGATGTTATTCGGTCTTTGGCAATCGACAACCTTTTCTCACCATCAATAGCTTAGGGTGGTGAATCCCACCTTTACATGAGTGAACCTTTTTCAGGCCAAACTGATAATGTAAGCAATTTCTAAGCAATTACCTGTGTGATGGGATCGGCTCCTTCTACCCCAACCAGGCTTTTATCCAGACCCCCATGAAAGTAGGAGAGGTTATTGGGGTCGAGGCCCAATTGATTCAAAATCGTTGCGTGTAATCGTCGGACATGAAACTTGTCTTCCACCGCACGACTACCTAGTTCATCAGTGGATCCAACGGATACACCGCCTTTGATGCCACCTCCTGCCATCCACATGGTGAATCCGTAGGAGTTATGGTCGCGCCCGGTTCCTTCCTTGTATTCAGCAGTTGGCTGGCGGCCAAATTCCCCTCCCCAGACTACGAGGGTTTCATCTAGGAGACCCTGTTGCTTTAAGTCTTTGAGCAGTCCAGCAATTGGCTTGTCCGTATTCCCTGCATGAAGCTCATGGTTTTTGACCAGATCACCATGAGCATCCCAGTTGGCATCGTTGTGATTGCCCCCGGAGTAGACCTGGATAAAACGCACCCCGCGTTCCACCATTCGGCGGGCAAGCAGGCATTTGCGGCCAAAATCATCGGTGCGTGAACCATCCACCCCATAGAGTTCCTTGATATGAGCAGGTTCCTTATCGATATCCACCGCTTCCGGTGCGGATGACTGCATCTTGTAGGCAAGCTCGTAGGAAGCCACCCGGGCGGCCAGGTTGGTATTGTCATAGCGAGTGGACAGGTGGTCCTCATTCATCATCCGCAAGTGATCAAGCAAAGTGCGTTGTTGGGTACCGGTGATACCCTTTGCATTTTGGAGATCAAGGATCGGGTTTCCCTTTGAGCGAAGAACTGTGCCCTGGTAGCTGGCAGGCATATATCCGCTGGACCAATTCTTGGCCCCACTGATCGGCCCTCCTTTTTTATCGAGCATGACCATAAACCCGGGCAGGTTTTCATTCACACTGCCCAGCCCATAATTTACCCAGGAACCAATAGATGGGTGACCGGACAGCAAATTGCCTGAGTTCATCATCAGCATGGCGGAACCATGGATCGGAGAATCTGCCGTCATCGAATGAAGAAACGCAATATCATCCACACATTCCCCCACATGAGGAAACAGATCGGACACATATTTACCGCACTGTCCGTACGGTTTAAACTTCCACTTTGGGCCTACGACCCGGCTTTCATTGCGGTGGCCGCCACGACCGAAAGTTTTCACCTGTATGGTTTTGCCATCCAGGGGGTACAAGTCGGGTTTGTAATCAAAAGTGTCCATGTGACTGGGGCCCCCATACATGAATAAAAATATCACCGATTTTGCCTTGGCGGGAAGTGGGGCAGGCTTTGGAGCAAGCGGATTAACAAAGTCCGAAACCGAAACCCCGGCCATCGCCTTGGAGGCAAAGAAACCATCCTGTGCGAGTATTCCGGTGAGGCCGAGGGCGGCAAAGCCGCCTCCAATGTCCTTGAGGAATTCACGGCGGTTTAACTGGTTACAGAAATTTGGCTTGTTTGTTATCATGATTAGTCCAGGTAAATAAATTCGTTGAGGTTAAGGGCGAGCAAGGCAAAGCGGTCAAGGGCATCCTTGTCGGTAAGATTTCCCGCAACTTTCACTTCTTCCACCATCCTGACCCCGGCTTCAACCTCTTCGGGCTTCGGAGGACGGGAAAATACAATCGACAACCCATTCCTTACTTGATCCCGCAGGGTATCGCCACCCTGTCTGCGCATGCGTTCAGCAAAGGTAAGGGCAGAATCATTGACAAATGCTCCATTAATCATGGTAAGAGCCTGCGTGGGAACCGTGGTGGTAAAGCGGACCGGGCAGGTGGCATCGGTATCGGCCGCGTCATGGCTCAGTAAGATGGGGTCCTGCAAGGAGCGCTTTACTTTTACATATACACTACGACGGTTGGCTTGTGCGGGAGTGGATCTGCCCCATGCCTTATTCGGTTGAGATGCGGTAGCCAGAACGATTGCAGGAAGGGGCGGCGTCACACTGGGGCCTCCCATCTGCAAATTGAGGCTCCCCCGGGCGGCCAGGATAGAGTCGCGTACCTCCTCTGCCTGCAAGCGACGCATATCAAAGCGCCAAAAAAGGTCGTTTAATGGATCCTTAACCAAAGCCTGATCTTGCGGAGCAGAGGAACGCTGGTAGGCGTCGGATGACATAATCAGGCGGTGCATCGCCTTGATGTCCCAACCTGACTCCATGAATTGGTGAGCCAGCCAGTTGAGCAAGTCGGGATGAGTGGGGTCGTTTCCCTGGAGACCAAAATCATTGGAAGAACGCACGATACCGCGACCAAAGTGATACTGCCAGATCCGGTTGACCATGACCCGGGCGGTCATGGGGTTGTCCGCTGAGGCCAACCAATCGGCAAGCACCCGGCGACGCCCACTCGACTTGTTGGTTTTGTAGGATGGAGGAATCTCGGCGGCGGTATCATCCAGGATGCCGGGGAAAGCGGGTGTGACCAAAGGCCCGGGCAATGCGGGGTTTCCGCGACGGAGAACATGAATGGGGTGGTTGCCACTTTCTGCCACCGCCAGTACCGGATATCGAGAAGCCGACGGCTCTGTTTTCAGATGCTTTGCAAGTATACTTTTGTCTTTTTTATAAAGGTTAAACCGCCCGCCATTTAAAACTCCGGCCCCATACTTGTTTAGAAGATGGTCCAAATTAACAGGCTTGGAAAACCCGCGGAGTGATAGATCAAAAAACTGCCCGCCAATGGCTTGTTTCACATGAACAGCGAGTACATTCTGACCGGTCTGCAGAGCAGAAATTGCCGATTTGGTCACATCTTCGGTCTGGTAGAAAGTGGAGTACCCCGTACGGTGCAAAACCTGACGCCCGTTCAAAAATACCGTTATGTCCTCGTCGTGATGAAAGGAAAGGAAGAGGGATTTTGGCAACTCTGCCAGCCCGAACTTGTGACGCAGCCAGATATTCTTGGTCTTCCACTCGGTATTCACGATCGAGCCGGGTGTACCTCTCAGGCCAAATCCGGATTTCCCGACCTGCCACTCCCCATCCCTAAACCCGTTGGTCTCCCAGGCATCCTCCGGATTCTTCAAAGAGTACTTCCATTCAAGTCCACCCGCACGGGCATCGGTTAGGTTGAGAGTGGGGGAAGGAAGATGCTTCGTGTCCAATTTCGCAAATAATTCGCTCTTCAAAGATTGCACACTTTTCTGGAGTTGGTTCCTTCGGTTCTCCCAGTTTCTGCGAGTTTGCAGAGCTTGTGGATCTGGGTTTCTAGAAGTCACCTGAACCAAGTTTGTCTGGGCCTGACGGTGGGGGGTAACGTTGGCAAAGAAGGAGAGCATGGAGTAATAATCCTTCGCCGAAATAGGATCGATCTTATGATCGTGGCAACGGGCACATCCAATGGTCATCCCCAGAAAGACCTCCCCCGAAGTGCGGACAATATCATCCAGGTAATCAAATTTCGCGAGAGTGCGGTCGGCGGGTTCATCATCCCAGACCCCCAGGCGCTGGTATCCGGTGGCGGTGATGGAGGCGGCATCGGCATCGGGCAATTCATCCCCGGCGATATGTTCTAAGATCATCCGGTCATAGGGCTTGTTTTGATTGAAGGCATCAATTACATAGTCTCGGTACCGCCAGATTTCCGGCTTATTTCCATCGCGTTCATAGCCATTGGTTTCCGCGTAGCGCACAAGATCGAGCCAGTGCCTGCCCCATTTTTCCCCGTAGTGCGGAGAGGCAAGCAGGCGGTCGATCAGCTTACTGAATTTATCCTCTCTTTGGTCCTTTGCATAGGCATCCACTTCCGCGGGACTGGGAGGAAGACCGGTTAGGTCATAATAAACCCTGCGGATCAAAACAGGATCCACAGCTTTGTCGTTTACCCCAAGTTGTACCTTTTCAAGCCGTTGATTTACAAAGCGGTCAATGGGATGAGGGCCTAGAACTTTATCGGGTAGGGCAGGCTTTTCCGCTCTTTTGAAACCCCAATGCTGCTTGCCTTTTTCATGGTCGGCACCGTGATGGATCACCTCACCTTTTGGCTCCACTTCATCGGCTTCCGGGAAGGGAACACCCAGTTCTATCCATCTGGCAAGCACGGCAACATCCTCGTCCGCCATCTTGCCGTCGGGTGGCATCTCATGATCCTTATCCTGATGGGAAGTCATCTTCAGGAGGAGGCTGTTGCCTGGGTTCATTAAATCGACGGCTGGGCCAAACTCTCCGCCTTTCAGAACGCCCTCTAAGGTGGTTAAAACCAGCCCGCCCCGGATTTTTTTGGAAACCCCATGGCAACTCCAACAGTTTTCCTCAAGAACTGGAAATGCTTCATCCTCCCAGAATGCAACCTGTTCATCGGTGTATTCCCGCTCTGCAAAAAGGGCGGCAGCGAAAAGCCCGGTGGCAGTCATGAATAGATATTTGAAAACATTCATGCAGCAATAGGTCTACGCAGCTTTGTAAGAGAGATAGCCCAGGTCTGTGGAGATGGCATCAGTCGCCTGGCGGATAAGGGAACCAAATTCATTGATCTGTTCCTGGTTTATCCGGTTGGTGGGGGCGACCAGCCAAACGGCTCCCGCCAGGTTGTTTTTTCCATTTTTCACAACGCTTCCTATGCATACCTGACCTTCCATTTCCTCTTCCCGGTCCACCGCATAGCCGTGTTTGACAATAGAAGTGCACTCCTTGAGCAGTTTTTTCGGGTCGGTGATGGTGTTTTGGGTAAATCGTTTGAGATTCAAAGAGGGTATCAGCTTGTTTCGCCTTGGTTCACTTAGGTTGGCCAGGTACGCTTTTCCCGGGGCAGAGGTGTGCAGGGGGAAACGAAGACCGGGTTTCACCCGGAAGCTGAAAGGGTGTAAGCCTTCAATCTGTTCGAGCACGATACCTTCCTTTCCCGCAATTGTGCCAATGAGCACGCTCTCCATGGTCTGGTCTCGTAGCTTGTAGAGGTAGGGCATGGAGGACTCGATAAAAGAGGGATCCCCGGTTACCGGCGTGGCCAAGCTCATCAATTTCTCCGTCAGGACATAGCCAGTCCCTTCCTTTTTTTTCCTGATATACCGCCTTCTCTCTAAGGTTGTCATGATGCGGTAGACACTGTTGACCGGCAGGCTAAGAGTGGCGGCTATTTCATTAACGGAAAGACCGTTGGCATGGCTGTTTAAAAGCTCCAAGACAGACAGGGCTCTGTCCAAACCGGGCACATTATATTTTTCAGATGAAGACGGCATATTATGATATATGAAACAATAGCCAAATATCAAAAAGTCAAATTTTTAGGACAAAGTTTGTTTCCGATTGACCTAGAGCTTGATAAGCCTCCTTTGAGTTACACCGTCGTGCTTTATGGTTTGTCTCCTCTGAACCTTGGTGACTGCAAAAGGGGTAGCCCCTGGAGTTAGAATTCTGCCTTTAGCCCTAAAAAAGGGAGTCGAAGTTACGAGAGTCATTTCCCTACCTTAACCAGCGAATTTCTAGGAGTTGACTCACCGGGGAAAGTTCTTTCACCCATAACCTATGAAGCCTGTCCTCATCTTTTTTCTTTTCTCCTTGATGTTTTCGGTCTTATTGAAGGCAATCGCCCCGGTCACTTACACCGGTAAGAATTTCATCCGTGGGGTAAATTATTTTGGGGAAGCCCAGTACAGGAAAGAAAAAATTGGATAAAGAAGAAAAGATAATCTCGGATGCTTATGATCGGGGTTTGTTAAAAATAGAGGATCCGTCTGGGGGGCTACTGGCTATGCTAAAACAGGCCGGGGAAAAACCTTTAAGAAGGACAAGCGTATCAATATCAGATTAACTAGCCATGACTTGATGGGTATCCAGCGAAAAGCGGCTCAAAGCGGAATTCCCTACCAGGCAGGCATTCATTTCTGGACTTATTCATCAATATGTGGAGGGCGACCTTGTGGAGGAATCTCAGGGTAAATACAGAAAGAAGTCAGAGGCTTTCATGCTTGCAGGTTTTTCGATCGCGAGGGCTGAAAGCGAGTGGCGATCTACAGGCCCTCACGAATCGCTCCGCTCCCTCCTAGCGAGGACAAAAAAACTAACCGCAATTTCTTCCGTCCCCTCATGGTGAAATACCTTCAGTTTGTCATGCCACGCACCTTGATTGTGGGTGGTGTTCCTCTTGATTTTTCAAGTTGGAGGCATTCTATCAATTGCTGGAATCTATTTCTTTTTTGTACCCTGGAAAGCAAATATGGGTTTGCCGAAAAATAAGCTTTTGGGCAGTCTGCGATTTATGAAAGTTTTTAGGATATTTTTTCCCACCTTTTTAATATTTACAGTTTCTTTGTCTGTTTTTTCTCAGGCGAATCAATCGCCCAATGTGGTCTACATTCTGGCAGATGACCTTGGAAAGGGAGACCTTGAGTGTTATGGGCAGAAAAAGTTAAAGACTCCCGGTATCGACCGACTGGCGGAGGAGGGAATGAAGTTTTCTTCCCATTACTCGGGGAACACAGTGTGCTCTCCCTCCCGGGCTGTGCTCATGACCGGGCAGCACCCGGGCCGGGTATATTGCCGGGGCAATGGCAGTGAGCCCGGCCTTGCCCTTGATCCAGGCATGACGACCCTGGCGGAAATTTTCAAAAACTCCGGATATACCACCGGTGCCTTCGGAAAGTGGGGGCTTGGGCATACCAATGAAGATGGGCCCCAAAACCCGATGTTTCATGGTTTTGACCATTTCACCGGGTGGAAGAGCCAGATGATTGCCCACACTTATTATCCAACGAGCATCGTGCGGGACGGGAAGGAA
>ERZ1048872.3227-NODE-3227-length-10773-cov-47.350625_pt1 | contig 10773 bp, 8 predicted proteins | sample MGYA00383100_ERZ1048872 | MGnify/ENA primary metagenome ERZ1048872 (study PRJEB29581, sample SAMEA5548370) | metagenome | biome: marine; feature: coastal; material: water | depth 50 m | study: Short-term variability in the microbial, nano- and picoplankton... | reverse complement strand
AAGCATGCCCTGCAGAACACTGGAAGATACCCGTGGCTGAATTGAAGATTTTTTCTGGCAATGCGCACCCGAAATTGGCTAATAGAGTCGGAGACCGGCTACGCATGCCATTGGGCAATGCGAAAGTTGGACGTTTTAGTGACGGCGAAGTTAGCGTCGAGATTGACGAAAACGTTCGCGGTAAAGACTGTTTTGTTATCCAACCAACCTGTGCGCCCACCAATGATAATTTAATGGAGCTGATCGTGATGGTCGACTGCTTGAAAAGAGCGTCGGCACAGCGAATCACTGCAGTGATACCCTATTTTGGCTATGCAAGGCAGGATAGAAGGGTAAGGTCTGCGAGAGTGCCGATCACAGCAAAAGTGGTTGCAGATATGCTGAATCATTGCGGCGTTGATAGGGTGCTGACGATAGATTTACATGCAGACCAGATACAGGGTTTTTTCAATGTCCCTGTAGACAACATATACGCGACACCGGTGATGTTGACTGACATCGAACGGCAGGCGTACGAGAATTTGATGATTGTGTCTCCAGACGTTGGCGGCGTGGTCAGGGCCAGAGCCATGGCCAAGCAGCTCGATGACACGGATCTCGCGATTATCGATAAGCGTCGTCCTAACGCCAATCAGTCAGAAGTGATGCATATTATTGGCGACGTGAAAGACAGAACCTGTCTGCTGGCGGATGACATGGTTGATACTGCTGGCACGCTGTGTGCAGCTGCGGATGCATTGAAAGCTAACGGGGCAACTAAAGTTGTTGCATATTGCACGCATCCTGTTTTGTCTGGTAATGCAATAAAAAATATAGAAGGCTCAACGATCGATGAACTGGTTGTGACAGACACCATCCCGTTGAGTGAAGAGGCAATAGCCTGCAAAAAGATTCGTCAACTGAGTATTTCTGATGAACTGGCAGAGTCTATTCGCCGGGTCAGTAACGAAGAGTCTTTGAGTGCACTTTTCAGTAAAAGAATTCAACCCGCACTGTTCTAATGACTCAATACTGACATCTTGTCAGCATTGCGTTTAACAGAACGCGCGAGTGAATATTAATGTTCCATTAGGGACAGCTTTAAACGCCAGACGATTGCGGTCGCAGTAATCCCTGGCTTAATTTTTGGAGAAAGTAAGATGGCAAACGAATTCGAGCTAGATGCCGAACTGCGAACTGACCTGGGGAAAGGTGCGAGCCGCCGCCTGCGTCGGCTTGCTGATCTTGTTCCTGCAGTTGTTTATGGCGCAGGAAAAGATCCGGTATCAATCAGCATTCCGCACAAAGATATCCACAAAGCCTGCAGTAACGAGGCGTTTTTCGCGCACATTATCAAGATCAATGTGTCCGGTGGAAGTGATAATGCAATTATCAAAGATCTGCAAAGGCACCCCGCAAAAGATCGCATCATGCATGCTGACTTTTTGCGTGTTCAAATGGACCAGGCGATTACCGTTGAAGTACCACTGCATTTCACCAACGAGGACAACTGTATTGGTGTGAAGCAAGACGGCGGTATGATTTCGCACGTTGCAACGTCCCTTGAAATTTCTTGTCTACCCGGCGCACTGCCTGAATACATCGAAATCGACGTGGCTGAACTCAAGTTGGGTGACAGTATTCACATGAGTGAAATCGTGTTGCCTGAAGGCGTCGAGATTCCTGAACTGTCTTATGGTGAAGACCATGACCAGGTTGTTGTCGCGATTAACGCAACGCGTGCAACAGCAGAGGACGACGAAGACGAAGAGGCTGGTGAAGAAGCCGCAGAAGGCGATACGCCGGAAGCCACTGAAGACTAGTCAAAATCCTACTTCTGGATAACTAGTTCAAGAGGTGAGTCATGAGTCCACCATTAAAGTTGGTGGTTGGCATTGGAAACCCGGGAGCACAATACGCGAGAACCAGGCACAACGTTGGTGTCTGGTTCGTTTCCCGGTTTGCTGATCAACAAGCGGCAACCTTCAAGGAAGAAAAGAAGTTTTTTGGTCAGGTCGCGACAACCCGTGTTGATGACCAAGAAGTTAAGCTGCTTATTCCTAATACCTACATGAACGAAAGCGGCAAATCTGTCGGCGCGCTGGCACATTTCTTCAAAATAATGCCAGAAGAAATATTGATCGTGCATGACGAGCTTGACCTCGCGACAGGCATCATCAGGTTCAAACAGGGCGGTGGTCTCGCGGGACATAATGGGCTCAGAGACATAGCAAGATCGTTGGGCGGTGCTCAGCATTTTAATCGATTGCGTATTGGCGTCGGACACCCGGGTTCAAAAGAGCAGGTAACCGGCCATGTGCTCGGCACCGTTTCACAAAAAGATGAAGACACCATCTGGCGATGTATAGAGGAAGGGCTTCATCACATACCAATGGTGGTTCGAGGTGACTGGCAACCTGCCATGAACACGCTAAATGGCTTTAGGGTCGAGGAATAAAACAATGGGATTTAACTGTGGCATCGTGGGATTACCCAATGTTGGCAAGTCGACGCTGTTCAATGCGCTGACGAAAGCAGGTGTCGGCGCTGAGAATTTTCCATTCTGCACAATTGAACCGAATTCCGGCGTTGTGCCCATGCCTGACCCAAGGCTGGATCAACTGGCCGAAATCGTGAATCCCCAGCGCGTCGTGCCAACCTCAATGGAGTTTGTTGATATTGCGGGTTTGGTCGAAGGGGCTTCGAAAGGAGAAGGGCTCGGCAATCAGTTTCTCGCCAATATTCGCGAGACAGATGCCATTGCGCACGTGGTTAGATGTTTTGACGACGAGAATGTGACCCACGTATCTGAATCGATTAACCCCGCGCGTGATATCGACATTATCAACACAGAGCTGTTGCTTGCGGATCTCGAGTCACTCGAAAAAGGTATTACCCGGGTAGGCAAAACAGTGAAAAGCGGCGACAAGGTTGCTGCGGCCAAGGTGGCATTTTTCGAAAGAATCCAGGCGCATATTAACGAAGGCAATCCGGCGCGAACCCTCGAATGCACGGCTGAGGAACGCCTAGATGTGCGCGAGTTACATTTGCTGACCATGAAGCCTGTGTTGTATATCGCCAACGTGGATGAGGAAGGATTTGAAAACAATCCCTATCTTGATGCGGTAACCGAGATCGCTGAGGTGGACGGCTCGGAACTGGTTGCGATTTGCAACAAGCTAGAAGCGGAAATTGCCGAACTCGAGGAAGATGAGAAAAAAGAGTTTCTTGCCGACTTGGGCATGTCTGAACCAGGTCTGGACCGAGTGATTCGTGCCGGTTACAAGCTGCTTGGATTACAAACCTACTTCACAGCGGGTGAAAAAGAGGTGCGTGCGTGGACCGTGCGTCAACAAGCGACTGCGCCTCAGGCAGCAGCCGTGATTCACACGGATTTCGAAAAAGGGTTTATTCGCGCTGAGGTCGTTGGTTTTGACGACTACATCACAGGTAACGGTGAGTCAGGTGCGAAAGATGCAGGAAAATGGCGTCTAGAAGGCAAGGAGTATCTTGTAAAAGACGGGGATGTCATCCACTTTAGGTTTAATGTTTGACAAAAACGCCTGTAATCGGGAAAATTCGCGTCCTTCTCGAAGACACCATAAAGTTTTAATGTGGCTATGTAGCTCAGCTGGTTAGAGCACAGCATTCATAATGCTGGGGTCGGTGGTTCAAGTCCACCCATAGCTACCAACTTTTTATGAGCCGAAGGCTCACAAAAAGGGGTCAACCCAGTCCGCTCGCGGCAGCTGTCGTGATGAATTTTCACGGAATCGAGTTGAATGTTGGATAATCTTCTAGCGTGAGCCTATCCGCCAAACTCGCTGAGTATCATCCCGTTGTGATTGAAGGCATGGGGGGCTATGACACTCGCGATCCGAATGTCATAGCCGATCACTTGACGCAAAGACTTAAAGCGCACTGGGCGGTGAAGCCGCCTGGGAAGCCGCTGGTGGTTTTAACGCAAGGAGACCCACTTGAGCCTTCGGGTATCTCAGCGATTACTCCGCTAGTCGCCAAGCAGTTGAACGCGCCTCGAGCCCTGGTTTATTTAGACCAGGAGATTGCCGATTATCATTGGCGGGACGCGGATCGTCGTGACATGGTCCTCGAAATCAAATATTCCTTATTGGTGGCGGAAGTCAATGAGCGGATACCGGGCTCCATGGCAGCGATCATGGATGCCATCGACCAGCAACTAGCGGAAAAAAATGCTGAACGATTGATGCTGAAGAAAACACCGCTAAAGGACTATTATCGAGATTTTGCGTTGCTCCAAGAAGTCACCAAAGTAGCGAGTTTTCAATTGAGTGGTGAGTTGACGATGATTCATACGTCGCCCCTCATTTCCCCTGATTCGGTCGCCAGTTTCTGCCGAGTGGGTTTTACATTAGGCCTTGTTGATCAGAGTGACCGAGTCGCTTATGACGACAGCGATCCAGCCGAATGACCTGCGTCTGTTGAAAAAATGAAGCTACGCTGCAAACCATACCAGCCTGGGAGGACGACTTCGGCAATAGCCAGGTGGGGAAAGTCGCTGGGTTTTCCTTGCATGCCGGTGTCGCTACTGAAGCACGGCAGCGGAAGAAGCTTGAGCGATTGTGCGGTTACATCTCCCGACCCGCCGTATCAGAAAAGAGGCTTGCACTGACCTCTAATGGAATGGTGAGGTATCATTTAAAGACCCCTTACCGAGATGGTACTACACATGTCATTTTCGAGCCCTTAGATTTCATTGCCAAATTGGCTGCTTTGGTTCCAAGACCGAGGGTCAACCTCACTCGATTCCATGGTGTACTGGCTCCTAACAGCAAACATCGCATCAACGTTACACCAGCAAAGCGTGGCAAGGGCAGTGCCAAGAAAATCTCCTCAAACAACAATCAAAAACCATCAGCTTCGCACAAGTCACTCACATGGGCAGAAAGGCTCAAGCGAGTCTTCAAAATCGATGTTTCCTCCTGCAGCCGTTGTGGAGGTGAGGTGAACATCATAGCCTGTATAGAAGATCCTGAACTAACCGAGAAGATCCTGACACACCTGAATGCTAAATCTGATTCGCCTGCCCATCGCCTACCGAAATCCCGGGCACCGCCGCAGGGGTTGTTGTTTATCAATGAGTAATCACCAAGCTGATAAGATCAGAGAAGCGCGATCGGTCTAGCTTTTATCTCTATCGAATATCAGTCAAATTTTGACCAAAAACTCATCAAAAGCGATGTAACCTCCCTCCTAATTCCTAAAAGTACTCTAAAAAACAGCCCTTGATCGTCATTTTGTACTTGTGGGTTTGCAGGAAAAGGGCGTTAATGCTTCTTATACTCCACCGGCCTCAGAAAAACGCTTTGCCGTCGCCAGGCCGATACCTGCCGTACCGCCGGTGATAAATGCATTCTTACCTTTTAACGAAAACATCTGATCCTCCTGTCAGGGTTTGAGTTCCAGCACATATCTGGCCGTTTCCAGTAGCACATCATCAGGCAGATAATTCTGCGGTGGCATTTCCGGAAAACCCGGCCAGTTTTTTGTCGGCTTTTTAATGTATTTAACCAGTTCCTCAGGCTTACCAGCATACTTTGCCTGCAATGCAACGATGGGTGGCCCGATAATGACACTTGCGTAAGTATGACAACCGGTACACACCGAGAGATAGGTAATCCTGCCTTTTTGTTCAAGCGTCAATGCTGCACTTTTAATCGGTTTCTCCAGTTGGAAGGACTTGATATCCGACGTTGTTATATCAGCAGCACACTCCGACCAACGCTCAGTACCTGCTTCAATTATACTGGCTCTGTTCTGCACACAATTTTTCCTGCCTTTGCCTGTTGATAGTATGTCCGGGCCACGCTTGATACCAGCAGCTTCCAGCAAGGCCGCGATGTCATCCTTTGGGGCGGAACCATTGTTGACGAAGACATTACTTAATACCTGTCCCTTGTCGGGTCGAGGGTCCATGGCTGGATCGGGCGGCGCATTAGCACTGAATGAGGCATGGTCGGCAAAGACAATTCCAGCACTGACATTATCGCTGATGATGTTGCCTTCAAACCGTGCTTCATCGGCCGCAAATATGAAAGCCCCGACGCCCGAAGGTAGGCCAGCGGCAATCGCGCCGGGTGGTGCGAAATTATCGATGTTGTTATTTAATATAAAATTATTGCGCACAAGGGTGTTCTTTGCTGTTTTTATCGGTAGTCCCGGCACAAGCGAGGCCACAAATCCTACTGCATTGTCGTGCATGTAGTTGCCTTCGATAAGAATGTTATGGGAGTTTTCTGTTTCGATGCCCATAACACTGTCGAATGTTTCGTTATAGACAACATCAACGTTATCGCACATGCCGACATAGATTGCGGCATCTTCCACTTTTGAAAGGATGTTATGGGATACAAGACCGTTTTTACCGAATTGTGGAAAAATACCGTAGACACTGGTACCAACAACAATGTTATTACGAATAATAAAATTATTGGCGCCCTGGGTCATGATACCGTTAGCCTTATAGTGTTTGATCAGAAAGTTTTCAATGACAACACCATGACCCGCAGCCAGAATGCCATCGTTACGGGTGTTCTCGCCATCCAGCAGAGGCCTCTCTCCTTTCACTATGACACCGGATAAAGTGATGTTCTCCTTGTCGATATAGATAGTTTCTTTATAGGTGCCGGGCATCACTTTTATAACATCACCACTTGCGGCTTTGCGTAGTGCATCCTGAATTAACTCACCATCATTAACGATGTGTTCAGCGGCGGGAAGATTAATGGAAATAAAAACCAGGAATACGATTAAGATCGAATTGAACTTCATACTTAATTACCTCTGTTTAAATTCTGTGCTGTTAAGGCAGGTTTATCAAAACTAACTGGCAAACCGGAAGGTACATGTAATGGGGTTACCGGTTTGTTGGTTTCATCACGCAAAGAAAACAGAAAGGCAATCAAGGCCTTCTCTTCATCCTCGCCAAGACCCGGGTTCACCAGATGCCAGTGTAATTGCAGCTCTTCCCCGGTGACGGCATGACCACGTTCATCGTTATAAAATGTCACCACTGCCTGTAGATCCGCAAGAGCACCGGAGTGCATGTAGGGCGCGGTCAGATCGATATTTCGAAGACCTGGCACTTTGAAAGCACCTCGATACTGAGCGTAACCGAGTATAAGCTCGGCACCGACATCGAATTCCTTACCCTCGGGCTCTGGCGCTGCAGTAACCGCCAGTTGTTGGTTCGTAAACAGGGGTGGAGTATGGCACTGGGAACAACGGGTAACGAAAGAACGAAATACAGTGTGACCGGTTTTTTCCTCTTCAGTCAGTGCTGTCTCATCACCGTGAGCGTAGCGGTCGTAACGACTGTTCAATGACACCAGGCTGGACTGGAAGGCAGCCAGAGCCAGGGTTATTTCATTGGTGGTGATTTTTTCAATTCCCGGAAAGGCATTGACAAACAGTCGACGGTAATCAGCCATATTATTCAGTGACTGTTCGAGTTGGGCTTCACTATTATTCATTTCGTGTTCGTTGAATAAGGGGCCACGGGCCTGTGCTCGCAAGTCCTTCTCCCGCCCGTCCCAGAACAGGCTCGTCAAAAAACCAACATTCCACAGGCTTGGCGCTGAACGCTCCAGTTGTTTGCCCTTCGCTCCAATACTACGTGCCAGACCATCGCTGAAACCCTTGTCCGGCTGGTGACAACTTGCACAGGATTGAGAGTTATCGCCGGACAACACTGGATCAAAGAAAAGGTAACGACCAAGATCAATTTGTTGTGGTGTATATCCGCCCTGATGTTCTGGCAATCGGGTTTTCAATCCTCCAAAGCCAGTGGGAGAATTATAGAATTCATACAGCGAACGCAGTTCGCAGGTACCATTGGCCAATTTCTCGAAACTTGGTGGACAGTGATCATTCAGTTCGAAAAAATCTGCTGACGAAACGGGAAATACCTGGAACAAAAGCAGTGGCAATAAAGCCAGAGCTCCGCCTCTAAATTTTAATGCAGCAGTGAAAGCCATTTTGATATTTACTGCTCACCAAGCGGGTGTTCGCCACCATGACCACCAACAGCAACACTGGCCCTAGTCATAATTTCCAGATTGGCACTCAATAGTGAATTGCGCTTTTCCTTGAGCTTTGCCGAGAGTTCAGCTTTACCTATCCGCTGAGAGAGACCGACAGCAAGACGTAGCATATCGGTACTCATCTGTAGTTGTGCCTGAGCTGGATCAACGGCCAGCATTCTCTCCATGGTCGATGCCGCTTTTTCTTCTTCCAGTTCCTGCTCGTACACTTCAGCCAGATAATAAAGGGCCTGCATATTTTGCGGATCTACTTCAACTGCCTGTTCAAATAACGCAATGGCTGCCTGAAAATCACCACCCAGTATTGATGGTAATTCAAACAGCATCCGACCAAGCCTGACCTGAGCTAATCCCTTCAATACCCTTTGATTGGTTTCGATTGCCTGTCCCAGCAAATCTGCATCGTAGGCACCTGTAGTCTCTCTGGCCGCTAGACCTTTATGTACCATGAGTCGTGGATCGTGCTGATCCTTTTTGTAGGCCTGTTCAGCCAGTTCATGATAAGAGGCGCCGATCGATGCGATTCGCTCACTATTAACCTTGTTCACACCCATCAAATCCAGTGTCTGAATGACACGCAGGTAAAACAAACTATCTTCAAGAGTTGTAAACGCCTCTATCTGAAGTTCAATATCTTCACTACTGATTTTTGCCAGTTTTATGAATGCCTGAGCCGCACAATTAAGGCTATCAGGATCGTGTTTTTTCACAGCCGCCTTCCTGGCATTGGCAAGCAGTTCTTCAGTCGACCCCGGTATTTCACAATTGTCCATGGATTGCGCATTAAGCGCTTGTTTATCTACCGGCATCGAGGATGGGACTTCAATATCGTCTGGTTGACTCGTTTGAGACTGATCTTCCTGAGCCGTACACGCCGCCAATAACAACAAGCAAACCGGAAGCGCAACTCTCAATGCAGCTGTAGCTGACACATCATTCATATATGACCCCCTGAGCAAATCAGCAATTACGATTTTCGAGAGAGAATCATATTTTAATACTCGATATATGTCGAGTATTATGTTAATTTTATTTGAAATATAACTGATTTAGTCCTATATACTCACTTATTATCGTGTGTTAACTTAATTAAATCATTCACTTAACCAACAAGTATGAACCAGAGCACGCTAAATCGCCGCAGCAGCTATACCCACGAACGGGGGGATATTCGCCGGCAGGAATTGCTTGATGCCGCGATTCAACTGTTTTCCAGCAAGGACATCGACGAGGTCTCTTTTGTCGAAATTGCCCGTCATGCTCAGGTGCCAACGGCATCCGCCTACCACTTTTATAAAAACAAAAACGATTTGCTCGCAGCGCTCGTCACCTATTACCACGAAGAAGTGAATGAGTTCGTTTTACGTCCTTTCTCAGATGAAATGATTCATACCTGGGCGGATATTATTGACCACATTATTGATCGCGCCCGACTTTATTTTGAGGATCGTGATGTAGCACGAAAATTATTTTACGGCGGCAAGACACCCCCACAGATAAAATTACTTGACCGGAAAGGGGACAAGGAAATTGGAACGAATATTGAACAAGTGCTCAATGAGTATTTTGTTATGCCCGACATACCCGGCAAGCAAAGAGTGTTTTATATTCTTGTCGAACTGATTGATACTATCTTTACACTTTCTGTAACAGAGCATGGCGTAATCACCGATACCTATCTGCAAGAAACTAGGCGAGCTACAAAAAGTTATTTAAAAACTTATCTTCCGGAAATACTGGTTAAAAAATAGATTCTTCATAAGTATCAGCTAATGTAATATTAATGATAGTTACAGATTGAATTGAAGACACTGTACACAATCGGTCATTCAAATCATGCGATAGCGGATTTCGTCAGCTTGCTCCAATTGCATAAGATTGAAGCGATAGCGGACGTTCGCTCTGCCCCCTACAGCCGGTATAATCCGCAATTTAGCAAAGAGGCTTTACAACAATCTCTAAAAGGATACGACATTGCTTATGTCTTTCCGAATATCAGTCAAATTTTGACCAAAAACTCATCAAAAGCGATGTAACCTCCCTCCTAATTCCTAAAAGTACTCTAAAAAACAGCCCTTGATCGTCATTTTGTACTTGTGGGTTTGCAGGAAAAGGGCGTTAATGCTTCTTATACTCAGCCAAGGGTTAACCTCACTCGATTCCATGGTGTACTGGCTCCTAACAGCAAACATCGCATCAATGTAACACCAGCAAAGCGTGGCAAGGGCAGTGCCAAGAAAGGCTCCTCGACCAATAGTCAAGAATCATCGGCAGAGAGCCAGAAATCGCTCACGTGGGCAGAAAGGCTCAAGCGAGTCTTCAAAATTGATGTTTCCGTCTGTAGCCGATGTGGTGGGGATGTAAAAATTATCGCCTGCATTGAGGACCCTGACGTAATCAACAAGATTCTAGACCATCTGGATGAAATGCCTCACAGACCCGTTAATCATCTGCCAAAGTGTCGAGCACCCCTACAGGGATTGCTTTTTCCCGGCGAGTAATCAGAAGCTGATAAGATCGGAGAAACACGCTTGGCCTAGCTTCTATCTCAAGTGAACATCAGCCCAATTTTGACCAAAACTTCATCAAAAGCATTGTAGCCTCCGGCCTAACCTCCAATTTTGCTGTAGAAAATGGTCTGTAGGGATCAAGTCTTACTTGCTGATTTCACTAAAAAGGGCGTTAATGGTGCCTATACTCGATGATTAATGTC
>ERZ1048872.3226-NODE-3226-length-10777-cov-5.282130_pt1 | contig 10777 bp, 10 predicted proteins | sample MGYA00383100_ERZ1048872 | MGnify/ENA primary metagenome ERZ1048872 (study PRJEB29581, sample SAMEA5548370) | metagenome | biome: marine; feature: coastal; material: water | depth 50 m | study: Short-term variability in the microbial, nano- and picoplankton... | reverse complement strand
AAGCACTGTCCGGGTGAGGTTTGCGATTTGAGTAGAGGGAGGGATAAAATCCAAACTTTAAATTTAGCACAAAAAACAGTGTTTACATTGTCGATGCTAGCACTTTTTTATTTAGCCTTTGGCGGTATTATTAAATTTTTAATTTTTGGAGGATAAAATGAATAAAATCATTATAACGTTAGCATTAATACTAAATGTTTCTATAGCACAAGCTGCATTAGAGGTTCAAAAAATTAGTAATAATGTTTATGCTTTGGTCGGTGAGACCACTCAGCGCTCACCGACAAATTTTGGTAATAATTCAACACATGGTGTTATTATTACTGATGAAGGTGTTGTATTGATAGACTCAGGCGCAAGTTATCTTGGCGCTAAAGAGATTCATGAAGTTATTCAAGCAATTACCGATAAGCCAATCAAGATAGTCATTAATACTGGTGGTCAAGATCATCGCTGGTTGGGTAATGATTATTTCCAAAAAATAGGTGCTAGAATTATCGCCTCAAGCAAAACCAAAGCTGATCAAGAGGCTAGAGCTGATTATCACTTAACTAGATTGGGTGGGTTGATTAAAGACAGCCTGGACGGCACTAAACCTGTGTTTGCGCTAGAGACTTTTGATGAAAAAATGAAGCTTGAGTTTGGTGGCGTAAATTTAGAGCTTTATCATTTTGGTGCAGCACACACAGTGGGCGATATCTTTATTAATATGCCCAGTGAGAAAATCATGTTTACCGGTGATATTGTCTTTAATGACAGGATGTTAGGTGTTGGTCCTGCTAGAAATTCCCAAAGTTGGATTGATGTGTTTGAAAAAATGGCTAGCTTTAAGCCAAAGTATATCGTTCCCGGTCATGGTAGCGTATCTGACCTTGCTACTGCTACTAAAAACACTCAGGCATATTTAATATTTTTAAGAGCCAAAATATCCAAAATTTTAGATGCTGATGGTGATATGTTGGAGGCGAGTAAAATAGATCAGTCAGAGTTTTATTTTTTAAGTGGACATGAATCGATTGCTGGGAAAAACGCACAATGGATTTTTGAAAAAATGGAATTTGATTACTAAAAAATAAGGAGTTTTTATGAAAGGAATTAGAGTTTTATTTGCCATTTCTTGGACGTTAATCGCACTGGGTGCTTTTACTGTTTTTGGATTGGATAATGATAAAGAGGTTAAAGCGTCAGATGCAGTTGAAAAAACCGCAGAAGAGTGTGAGATCCCTGCTTTTGCTAAAGCTATTGGACATGAAGATCTTTGGCTTAAGCATAATGGCTGTCCGCCAAGAACAGAAGAGCAAAAAACTGATAAAAACTAACACTTTCTATTTATTTTGAAAATCTCCTAAATTTTCAAAATTATTAAGCCAAAATAATAAAAACGCCGTTAAAAACGGCATTTTTATTAGGTATTTCTAGCTTTAAGAGGTGTTTTCACGCCTTATTTTGGTTATTTTCTAAATTTTTAAACAATCTCGCAAGCCTCATTAAAGCTTAAGCGTGGTCCTCGTGGATGAATTTTTGATACGTCACCTTGTCCGAGTGCACAAATAAAGATTGATTTGGTTTTTCCATCTGGGAAAAAATCCTCATCTAATGTTTGACTGTTGAATCCACCCATTGGCCCACAATCCAATCCTACTGAACGAGCTGCCAACATAAAATAAGCGCCTTGCAGGGTGGCGTTCATTTCGCCAGCTGATTTGATTTTTTCAGGATTTCCAGCATACCAACTTTTGGCATCAGTATGCGGGAATAAAAAACCTAATTTTTCATAAAACTCGATGTCATAACCAATAATAGCAATCACAGGTGCCTGCATTGATTTTTCTACATTACCTTCATCTAGATGGTTTTTTAGCTTTTGCTTGGCCACATCTGATTTTACAAAAGTAATGCGAGCAGGGCTATTGTTGGCTGCAGTAGGGCCAAATTTCATTAATTCGTAAACTTGATGAAGCTGATCATTAGGTACATCTGAATCTAACCAGCCGTTGTGACTTCTGGCATTAATAAATAAAGTGTCTAGTGCATTCTGATCTAGCATTAAAATATCCTTAAAAAATTAAGTAAAGCAATGTTAGATTATATATTTTTCGACCCAACACTCTCAGACAAATTTAAAGACCGTTTAACAAAAGTGGGAATAGATTTTAGCTGTAAAAATGATGAAAACTTTGGCTCAGTTCAAGGGGAAATTGTCTCTATTGCAGATGAGAGTGATGACGTTATATTGAGTGAATTACAAGATTTGTATGACAAGCTTCAAGATGAATTAGAGCAGTTATTGGAGCAAACCGATGACGGCTTAATAATGAATGCAGCAGGTATGGAGGTTAAATTAAAAGACGGAACAATGTGTACTTTACGAGTGGCGCCTGATGTGGTTACTCGTATTCTAACTGTGTTAGAATTTGACGAGTTACAAGCATTTATTGATAACATTGCCAAAAGCGTCGAAAGCCCCGACAGTGAGCATTTTTGCCACAATATAAATAAGGATTGATATGAAAAAAATTACCATTATCGGATCTGGATTTGCTGGTTTAACAGCTATTCGCACCATTCGAAAACAAGATAAAATAGCAGAAATTACACTAATCTCTCCTAAGGCAGAATTGGTCTATATGCCAAGTCTTATTTGGGTGCCATCAGGTGTAGCAAGTAAAAAAGATATTGTTATTCCACTTGATAATTTTTTCAAACGCATGAATGTACATCACGTAGCAAGTGAGGTAACTGGCCTGGATAATAACAATAGAACTGTTATTACACCAATTGGCTTGTATGAAAATGATGCACTTATTATTGCCTCAGGTGGGCGTTTCATTAAAAAACTACCAGGCATAGAAAATGCCATCACCCCGTGTGAAGGTTTGAGTGCCGCTGAGGCGATTCGTGATCGTGTTAAATCAATGGACGGTGGCGATATCGCTATTGGTTTTTCTGGTAATCCAAAAGAGTCAAGTGCGATGCGCGGCGGACCTATGTTTGAATTTTTATTTGGTCTTGATACGCAGCTTCGTTCTGAAGGGCGACGTGACAAATTTAATCTTACATTCTTTACACCAGCGCCTAAGCCTGGTGCGCGCCTAGGTGAGAAGGCAGTTGATGGCTTATTGAGTGAAATGAAAAAGCGCAATATCAGCACCCATCTTGGTAATAAGATGAAAGGGTTTACAGATAAAAAAGTCATTACTGAAGGCGGTGAATTTGCTGCTGATTTGATTTTATTCATGCCAGGCATGACAGGCAATGCCTGGTTTGATAATACCAATCTTGCTCGTAGTGAAGGCGGAATGCTCAAAGCTAATAAGTTTTGTGAGGTTGATGGCGCTGACAATGTATTTGTTGCGGGTGATTCTGGCTCTTTTCCAGGGCCGGAGTGGATGCCAAAACAAGCGCATATGGCAGATCTTCAAGCTGCCGCCGCTGCTAAAAATGCGTTAGATATTCTAGATAATAAGCCTGCTAGTCATACATTTAAAATTGAGCTGATGTGTATTGTGGATTCGAATAATAAAGGCATGTATATATCTCGCACACTTAAAGGTGGGCTAATGCTGCCAAATTGTCGCTTAATGCATGTGGCTAAGAAAGTGTTTGGTTGGTGGTATTTACGTCAATACCGATAAGATTTTTAGCATTTTATGGCGTTATTTTTTTATCGCTTTATCAACAAGTGGAGCTTCTAAGAAAATACCTTATTAAATGCTAAAATCTCTATTGTTGAATTTAATTACAAGGTTTATTAGTTATGTCTGATTGCTTATTTTGTAAAATTATTGCTGGTGAAATTCCGTCTAACAAAATCTTTGAAGATGAGGATGTCTTTGCTTTTCATGATATTGATGCGCAAGCGCCACATCATTTTTTAGTCATCCCTAAAAAACACATTGCCACACTTAATGATGTAGATGATGCCGCGTTAGTCGGCAAGCTAACTTTGACCGCTTCTAAATTTGCTAAAGAATTAGGCTTTGCCGATGACGGCTATCGAGTAGTGATGAACTGCAATGAGGATGGCGGTCAAGCCGTGTATCACATTCATTTACATTGTTTGGGTGGGCGCTCTCTCTCTTGGCCGCCAGGCTAGATTTAACTGCATCTTTTCTTATTCCACTATGTTGAATTTATCGTTTATTCAGTCATTTAGAATTTTTAAACTCCTTTATTCTCTTCTGCATTCGCCTTGTGAAATAAAAAAATATCTTGTTAAGATGCTTGTAAAAAAGAAAAATACTCATTCAAAAGCCCTTACTTTTTTAGATAATATTTTTTATCAAAAAAAGGTTAAAATTCTCAGCTTAAATTTACCTTATTCTTAAGATTATTATGAGCAACGAATTCCTAGACAGGCATATTGGCCCAAGCGCACAAGAGATCACTTCTATGTTGAGCAGTATCAACTGTAAAACAGTTGATGAAGTTGTATCAAAAACCGTGCCAGACTCTATTTTATTTGGCAATCGTATGGATGTTGAAGAGGGTTTGACCGAGCGTGATAGTCTAGAGTTGGCAACAAAGCTTGCAAGTGAAAATGTATTGGCTACTAATTTTATTGGACAAGGTTATTACGGTACATTGATGCCTAGCGTTATTCAGCGAAATATTTTAGAAAACCCAGGCTGGTATACAGCTTACACGCCATATCAAGCAGAGATTTCCCAAGGTCGATTAGAGATGTTGTTAAATTTTCAACAAATGATTATTGATCTAACGGGTATGGATATTTCTAATGCTTCATTACTGGATGAGCCGACAGCTTGTGCCGAAGCAATGATGATGGCAAAGCGTGCTAATCGAAAAAATAAGTCTAATAAGTTCTTAATAGATAGTAACACCAATCCTCAAACTATTACAATTTTGCAAACTCGTGCCAAGCCAATTGGTATCGAGCTGGTTATTGAAGATATTCAAGGTAATGATTTTTCTGATTGTTTTGCAGCTTTATTACAATCACCAGGCACTAATGGTGAGGTTCGTGATTTAACCGATGACATTACTAGAGCTAAAGAGGGTGGCGTGTTAACCATTGTTGCTTGTGATGTTTTGGCATTGGCTTTAATTAAAACGCCAGCCGAAATGGGTGCTGATATTGCTGTGGGTAATTCACAGCGCTTTGGCGTTCCAATGGGCTTTGGTGGTCCACATGCGGCATTTTTAGCAACGCGTGATGAATTTAAACGTATGGTGCCAGGCAGGCTTATCGGTGTTTCACAAGATGTATTGGGCAATCCTGCTATGCGCATGTCATTGCAAACTCGTGAGCAGCATATTCGTCGTGATAAAGCCACTAGTAATATTTGTACTGCGCAAGTTTTATTAGCAGTGCTAGCAGCAGCTTACGGTGTTTATCATGGTGCAAAAGGCTTAAAGAAAATTGCTATCAAGGTTCATGCCAAGGCGAGTAGTCTTGCAGCTAGCTTACAGTCAGCTGGGTTTGAGTTAGCTACTGAGCAATTTTTTGATACCATTACTATTGACACTGATCAAGCAAAAACTTTATTTGATAAGGCGCAACAAGCAGACATTAATCTTCGTTTATTAAGTGATAATCAGCTAAGTATTTCAGTTGACGAGACAACTACTCAGGCAGAATTATTAGCACTTTTGGCTATTTTATCAGTGGGTGAATTAACGCAGAAAGACTCTGTGTTATCTGCTGAAATGATGCGTCAATCGGATTATTTAACCCATCCTGTATTTAGTCAGTATCATTCAGAAACTGAAATGATGCGCTACTTGAAGCGTTTAGAAAACAAAGACATTGCGCTTAATCATTCAATGATCGCTTTGGGCTCTTGCACAATGAAGCTTAATGCAGCGACACAAATGTACCCAATCACTTTACCAGGATTTTCGTCATTACACCCATATGCACCTGCTGATCAATCTAAAGGTTATCAACAATTGTTTAAAGATTTAGAGCATGCATTGTGTGAGGTGACGGGTTATGATGCGGTGTCATTACAACCTAATGCAGGCTCTCAAGGTGAGTTTGCAGGCTTGCTGGCCATTCATTCGTACCACGAATCTCGTGGTGATTTTGATCGTAATATTTGCTTAATTCCGTCATCAGCACATGGTACAAATCCAGCCAGTGCAGTCATGGCAGGTATGAAAGTGGTGATCGTAAAGTGTGATGAAGCGGGCAATATTGACATTGACGATCTTAAAGCTAAAGCTGAAAAGCACAGTGAAAAACTCTCAGCTATTATGGTGACTTACCCTTCAACACACGGTGTATTCGAGGTTGAAATTAAGCAAATTTGTGATATTATTCATGCAGCTGGTGGCCAGGTTTATTTAGATGGTGCTAATCTTAATGCAATGGTGGGTATCACTCGTATGGGTGAATTTGGTGCCGATGTGTCACATATTAATCTACACAAAACCTTTGCTATTCCACATGGTGGTGGCGGTCCAGGTATGGGCCCAATTGGTGTTAAAGCGCATTTGGCAGAGTTCTTGCCGGGCAATCCACTAGAAAGGAATTCTAATGCAGTATCAGCAGCCATGTATGGTTCTGCCTCAATTTTGCCAATTTCTTGGTCGTATATTAAATTGTTAGGTAAATATGGTATGCAACGTTCAACTGAAGTTGCTATTGTTAGTGCTAATTACATGGCTAATGAGTTAGCTAAGAATTTCCCAATTTTGTACCGTGGCGATCAAGGCATGGTGGCACATGAGTGTATTGTTGATATTCGTCCATTAAAAGATAAGAGTGGTATTTCTGAAGAGGATATTGCTAAGCGATTAATGGATTATGGCTTCCATTCTCCAACCATGTCTTTCCCAGTAGCAGGCACATTAATGATTGAGCCTACTGAAAGTGAATCAAAAACTGAAATTGATCGCTTCATTACCGCTATGGCGAGTATCCACGACGAAATCCAAAAGGTAATTTCTGGTGAGTGGGATAAAGATAATAATCCGCTTAAAAATGCACCGCATACAGCGCTTGAAATGGCGGGTAATTGGGATTATCCATACACAAGAAAAGAGGCGCTTTATCCGGTGGATTCTTTAATAACTAATAAATACTTCCCGCCAGTTAAGCGTATTGATAATGTTTACGGTGATCGTAATTTATTTTGTTCTTGTGTAACGACTGAAGATTTTGCTTAGAATTTAGTGCTTTGATAGCTTAGTGATTTTTTCGATAATTTCTTCTGAGTCCCACTCAACGCCACCAAACAAGGTGTAAGCAATTTTCCCTTGCTTGTTAATGATAAAGTTTGAAGGCGCAGCAAACACATTCCACTGGCCAATACTAGAACCTGTTTCGTCCATTAAGATGGTGAACTCAGGTTTGATTTTTTTAACGAATGCGTCCACCTCTGCTTTGGTTTCGGCCATATCAATGGCTAGGATTTTAAAAGGCACGCCAGCTTCGGCTAGTTTATCTTGCAGTTTGTTCATTGATGGCATTTCTTTAACACAAGGTGGACAATAGGTTGCCCAAAATTGTACTAATACTACCTTGCCTCTGTATTGTGCTAGTGTGTGAGTAGTACCATTTAAGTCTTTTAAAGAAATGACAGGATCTTTAATGGATCCACTATAAGGTTTTAAATGTGCGGCACCAATAGAAAGTGAAAGACCTAAAAGTAGTAATAGTAGTATTTTTTTTGCATTTATCATTTTGAATTTTCCTGTAAATAAAATAGACTTACCTTAATCAATCCTGAGAGTTGTGAAGTAACAACATCTTCAGCCCTATTTGGATCAGCACGCTTGAAAAAATAGCCACGAATATCAGGCACAATTTTGGAAATAACTTGACTACCACTTGCTGCTAGCTTGCCACTCAGATGATTAAGCCCCCATCTGTTTGGCGTTCTGCCACCTTCTAAAACCATAAGCGGTATAGTGGTTGTGCCAACTGACTCTACATATTTTGGCTCAACACCTGGTACGGGCTCACCATTATTTAGGCGTGGAAATAATAAAACAGCACCTTTTAAATTTTTGTAATCAGGATATTCTTTTTTCCATTGTGCAGCGGCTCGAAGTAAGAGTTGTGTGTCTGGCCCTGATGCGACAATATAAACATCCTTGTTGGTCGATATTGCTTCATAGATGATGTGAGTTAAATCCTCATCAGGTATTTCTGCGTAGCTGCTACGGGTTTTTGGCAACATGTAGGTGCTTAGCATATCTGGCATCCAAACTTCAATACCATCCTCTGCTAAAGATTGAGAAGTCGCCTCTTCATGTTTACTTTTGCCATTATCACAAGCAAAGCCTATTAATAAAATACCACCTTTTGCTGGAAAGACTCTGATTTCTGTTTCTTCACCAGAAGGCAGCTCAATGTAATTAAGCTCTTTTGCATGGATTATGCCAATATAGAATGACAAAATAATGAGTAAAATATTTTTAACCAGCACCGATAATAAAATTTAAAATAAACTAATGTACATTTTACCAATTTCCACGGGTTTTATATGAAGTCATTTACTCTATCGATTGTTTCTTTATTTTTCTTGTTAATGACTGAGACTTATGCGCAAGACATTTATAAGTCAGCATTACTATTAGAGTCCAATCTAGAAGAAGGTAAGAAGACTTATCGATTGTGCGCCACCTGTCATTTAGACAATGGCTTTGGTAAGATTAATGGCAGTTTTCCAGTGATTGCATCGCAGCATCAGTCTGTTGTTATTAAGCAACTTAAAGACATACAAAATAAATATCGTCAAAATCCTACCATGTATCCTTTTTCAGACCCCGCCACCATTGGTGGTATTCAGGCAATAGCTGACGTTTCAGCTTATATTGAAAGTCTACCTAGCAATCAAAATAATGGCATTGGACCAGGCGATAATCTTACAAATGGCAAAATACTTTATTTGAATAATTGCACGGGTTGTCATGGGCTTGAAGGCCAGGGTGATACTGGGAAAGTATTCCCTAAAATTAAGGGTCAGCATTATCAGTATTTATTGCGTCAGCTTAAATGGATACGAGATGAATATCGAACTAATGGCAATCCAGATATGTTAATTTTGATTAAAAATATGTCTGATGCAGAGTTAAGTGATTTGGCAGATTACATTTCTCGCTTATAGTGAATAAAGAGTTTGAGTAATTTATACACTGCGTGGTAAGAGTTGAATTAAAATAGCTCAAAACTTAATACTTTTAGTACAGTTAAAAGCAAATAATTTCCAGGGGGAAAATGAGCCAAATTGGCCTTGAGCAGCAAAGCGTTGCGGAGTTTTCAGAGCGCGCTTATCTTGATTATTCAATGTACGTCATTCTTGACCGTGCACTACCGTTTGTGGGTGATGGCCTCAAGCCAGTACAACGACGCATTATTTATGCGATGAGTGAATTGGGTTTGAAATCCACTGCCAAATTCAAAAAATCAGCCCGCACCGTGGGTGATGTATTGGGTAAGTTTCATCCTCATGGTGATAGCGCTTGTTATGAAGCCATGGTGCTTATGGCACAGCCATTTTCTTATCGTTATCCGTTTATCGATGGCCAGGGAAACTGGGGTGCGCCTGATGATCCGAAATCATTTGCTGCAATGCGTTATACCGAGAGTAAATTATCTCGTTATGCCGATTTGTTGTTATCTGAAATTAACCAAGGCACGGCAACTTGGACCGATAATTTTGATGGCTCATTACAAGAGCCTGAAAACTTGCCTGCACAAGTGCCAAACTTACTACTTAATGGCACTTCAGGTATTGCTGTGGGCATGGCAACGGATGTACCACCGCATAATTTGATTGAAGTGGTTAACGCTTGTATTCAGTTATTGGATAAACCATCATCTGATTTGGATGAAATCATGCAAATTATTCCAGCGCCTGATTACCCAACAAATGCCAATATTGTGTCAAGTGCAAAAGACTTAAGGCAAATTTATGAAACAGGTCATGGCTCTGTTAAGATGCGCGCCACTTATCAAAAAGAAGATGGCGATATTGTCATTGAAACACTGCCTTTTCAAACCTCTGGCTCTAAGGTAATTACGCAGATTGCTAGTCAAATGCGTGCCAAAAAATTGCCATTAGTGGACGATATTCGTGATGAATCAGACCATGAAAATCCAACACGCATCGTCATTGTGCCTAGGTCAAATCGAGTTGATATTGATATATTGATGTTACATTTATTTGCCACGACCGATCTAGAAAAAAATTATCGCGTTAATATGAATGTAATTGGGCTCAATGGCAAGCCACAAGTCAAGCCATTAATCCCAATGCTTAAAGAGTGGTTAGTCTACAGAACTCAAATCGTCACTAAAAAGTTAAACTACCGTTTAGATAAAATTTTGGCACGTTTACATATTTTGGAGGGCCTGCTTGTTGCCTTTTTAAATATTGATGAAGTGATCTCCATCATTCGAGAAAACGATAAGCCTAAGCCAATTTTGATGGCGCACTTCAAGCTTAGCGAGATTCAAGCAGAAGCGATTTTAGAGTTAAAGCTTCGTCATTTAGCTAAGTTAGAAGAGGTTAAGATTCAGGGTGAACAGGCTGAACTCGCTGCTGAAAAAGAAAAGTTAGAATTATTATTGTCAAGCGATAATCGTTTAAAAACTTATATTAAAAAAGAGTTAAAAGCGATTATTGAAGACTTTGGTGATGAGAGACGATCTAGTATTAAAACTCAGGTGAGTATTGCTCAGGCATTTAGCGAAGATGATTTGGTAGTAGCTGAAAATATAACAGTAGTTCTTAGTGATAAAGGCTGGGTGCGTAGTGCTAAAGGCCATGATATTGATCCAACAACGCTAAACTATAAATCT
>ERZ1048872.3216-NODE-3216-length-10795-cov-3.640037_pt1 | contig 10795 bp, 10 predicted proteins | sample MGYA00383100_ERZ1048872 | MGnify/ENA primary metagenome ERZ1048872 (study PRJEB29581, sample SAMEA5548370) | metagenome | biome: marine; feature: coastal; material: water | depth 50 m | study: Short-term variability in the microbial, nano- and picoplankton... | reverse complement strand
TAATGTATTGCGGTCATCGTGTGACACTGTACGGGTAGGAATACGCGCAATCTTAGCGATGATCTCCTCGATTTCGTGTTTTCCGATGGTTTTCTTCTGTTTGGACTTCGGCAGGATACGCTGAGCAGCACCCGCCTCATCTATAACGTCTATAGCCTTGTCTGGAAGGTGGCGATCATTGATGAAGCGTGCGGAAAGTTCAGAAGCACTAGTAATGGCTGCTGCGCTATATTTAACGCTATGGTGCTCTTCAAAGCGTGATTTCAAACCCTTGAGAATTTCAACGGTCTGCTCGACTGAAGGTTCCGGGACATCAACTTTCTGGAATCGGCGTGACAAAGCGTGATCTTTTTCGAAGATGCCGCGATATTCTTGATATGTCGTAGCACCGATGCATTTCAATTGCCCACTGGACAACGCGGGTTTGAGTAGGTTGGAAGCATCCATCGTTCCACCGGATGCAGCACCAGCACCGATCATCGTATGGATTTCGTCTATGAAAAGAATAGCGTTCGGCGCTTCTAGCAATTCTTTGAGTACCGCCTTCAAGCGTTGCTCAAAATCACCGCGATATTTGGTTCCGGCGAGTAATGCACCCATGTCCAGCGAATATACCTGTGCGTCTTTGAGTACCTCAGGAATTTTTTCTTCTACGATGCGTCGTGCCAACCCTTCTGCAATAGCAGTTTTTCCAACACCAGCCTCGCCGACCAGTAGCGGGTTATTTTTACGACGACGACATAATGTCTGAATCACTCGTTCTAATTCAATCGCCCTACCTATCAGGGGATCGATCTTGCCTGATACAGCCTGCGCGTTCAAATCCTGAGTGTAGCTTTTCAGTGCACTACCGGCATTCTTATCCTGTTCAGAATCAGCTTCGTTTTCCGAGTGGCCGGGTGTATCAGACTGTACCTTATCGATGCCGTGTGAGATGTAGTTCACAACATCAAGACGGGTAACATTGCGCTGCGTCAGAAAATAAACTGCATGGGAATCTTTTTCACCAAAAAGGGCAACCAGGATATTGGCGCCAGAGACTTCTTTTTTATTGGTTGATTGAACATGGAGAATGGCACGCTGAATGACGCGTTGGAAACCGATTGTGGGTTGCGTGTCTACATCTTGATCGCCCGGGGTGACCGGGGTATTGGAAGAAATAAAGTCGGTTAATACCTGCTTCAGTTCATCTATGTCCGCTCCGCAGGCTCGTAACACCTCTGCTGCAGAAGTGTTGTCCAGCATTGTGAGCAATAAATGCTCAACAGTGATGAACTCATGACGCTTTTGTCGAGCTTCAACGAATGCTAAATGTAAGCTGACTTCAAGTTCCTGTGCGATCATTTTAATTTTCCTCCATGCTGCATCGTAACGGATGCCCATGTTGTTTTGCAAACTCGACTACCTGGTTAACTTTTGTTTCTGCAACGTCGCGAACATATATGCCACATATTGCCGAACCTTCATTGTGTACTTTGAGCATAATTTGCATTGCTCGTTCCCGATTGATTGCAAAAAAGCGCTGTAACACTTCAATCACAAACTCCATTGTAGTGAAATCATCGTTGAATAAAATCACTTTGTACATGCGCGGTGGCGCAGTTTTCTTGCGTTCCGGTGCGAGTATGACATTGGTGCTTTGCTTTGTTGGCATATTAAAGTTTCTGGATAAATTGCGTTCTCAATATATGCGAATATTTAATAATAGTAATTAGTTTTTTTTAAACTAACGAAAAATAAATGAGGAAACCACTTGACGATGTCAACTAAATGGAGGTAAAACAGTATTTGGTGTTTGATTTTTAGGTATCTGCAGTACTGGTTTTGCCGTGTGCAATCTAAGATTCAAACTGTCTCGCGGGGGACTTCCCCGTTTTTTTAGTTAAGGAAGTAATTACATGGCAACTGGTACAGTAAAATGGTTTAACGACGCAAAGGGTTTTGGTTTTATCACTCCTGATGATGGTAGCGAAGATTTGTTTGCACACTTTTCCGCAATCAACATGAGTGGTTTCAAATCGCTTCAAGAAGGTCAGAAAGTATCTTTCGATGTAGTGCAAGGCCCGAAGGGCAGCCAAGCATCAAACATTCAAGCTGCTGAATAGTAGTTTAAGTTGATAAAAAGCCCACCGGTAACGGTGGGCTTTTTATTTGCTCATAGTTTATGGAAGCCGTTTGAATTGAGGCCAGCGACACTGCCGAAACTTAAATAGTTTCCAAGGCTGCATTCAACGTCGGGCTTGGTCGCATTGCATTGGATGTTTTTGCCGCGTCTGGATGGTAATAGCCACCCATATCGACTGGTTTTCCCTGTATTGCTATCAGTTCTTCGTTAATCTTGGCTTCATTGCTGGTTAATGTTTCGGCTAATGGTATGAATCTGGCTTGAATTTCTTTGTCCGCTGTCTGTGCGGCGAGTGCCTGAGCCCAGTAGAGTGCTAAATAAAAATGGCTGCCACGATTGTCGATTTCTCCCACTTTTCGGGCGGGGGATTTGTTGTTATCCAAGATGCGGGCATTGGCCTGATCTAGAGACCCAGCTAGAACCTTTGCTTTTTCGTTGTGAAATTCCTGTGCCAGATGCTCAAGTGAGACACCCAAGGCGAGGTACTCACCCAGAGAGTCCCAGCGCAAATATCCTTCCTGCTGAAATTGTTGCACATGCTTAGGTGCTGAACCGCCTGCACCGGTTTCAAATAAGCCGCCACCATTCATCAACGGGACAAGAGATAGCATCTTTGCACTGGTTCCCAATTCAAGTATTGGGAAGAGGTCAGTCAGATAATCACGTAGTACGTTACCTGTCACTGAGATGGTGTCTTGCCCCGCACGTATACGTTCGATAGAAAGCTGAATAGCCTCTACGGGTGCCATGATACGGATATCCAACTCACTGGTATCGTGATCCAGCAGATACTTTTCGACTTTGAATATGAGTTGGGCATCGTGTGCTCGATTCTTGTCCAACCAGAAAATAGCAGGGGTCCCTGTAGCTCGCGCACGCCCTACTGCCAGTTTTACCCAGTCACGGATCGGTGCATCTTTGACTTGGCACATGCGAAAGATATCGCCTTGTTCAACTGTTTGCTCCAGTACCACGTTTCCTGAAGCATCAACAACGCGCACCTTTCCGTTTGCAGCAGCTTCGAAGGTTTTGTCGTGTGAGCCATACTCCTCAGCTTTTTGTGCCATCAATCCGACATTGGGCACACTCCCCATGGTTGCTGGATCGAATGCACCATGCTTCTGGCAGTCTTCGATGACTGTCTGATAGATGCGAGCGTAGCAACGGTCTGGGATGACTGCTTTGGTATCGTGCAGCTTGCCATCCGGGCCCCACATTTTCCCTGAATCCCGAATCATTGCAGGCATGGAGGCATCGACGATGACATCGCTGGGGACATGCAGATTGGTGATGCCTTTGTCTGAGTTCACCATTGCCAATTCAGGTCTTGCTTTATAAACGGTATCTATATCGGCTTTAATTTCTGCTTGTTGAGCCTCAGGTAGGGTAGCGATTTTCGTATAGAGATCCCCTAAGCCGTTATTCGTATTAACGCCTAGCTTTTCGATGATGGCTGCGTGCTTCTCGAATACGTCTTTGTAATAAACCGAAACCGCATGACCGAATATGATGGGGTCAGAGATTTTCATCATCGTGGCTTTGAGGTGCAGGGACAGCAGCACTCCCTGATCCTTTGCATCTTGCATCTGCTCTTCCAAAAATGCTCTCAGTGCACGACGGTTCATGGTCGAAGCATCGATGATTTCTCCGGCCTGTAGTGCCGTACTTTCTTTTAGCACTGTGGTTTTGCCATCATCACTGACCAGTTCGATGCGCACCTTACCTGCTTGAGTGACGGTGGCTGATTTCTCACTACCATAGAAATCATTGGCGTCCATATGTGTGACATGCGTTTTTGAGTCAGCACTCCAAACCCCCATTCTATGCGGGTTCTTGCGTGCGAATTGTTTGACAGATGCTGCTGCACGGCGGTCAGAGTTGCCTTCGCGTAGTACGGGGTTCACCGCACTGCCGAGTACTTTTCCGTATCGAGCTCTGGTTTCTTTGTCGGAATCAGTCGTGGGACTTTCTGGATAGTCAGGGATTGTAAAACCTTGTGATTGCAATTCTGTGATTGCAGCCTTCAATTGTGGGAGCGATGCGCTAATATTGGGAAGCTTGATAATGTTGGCTTCGGGTTTTAGTGTCAGCTCACCAAGTTCAGCCAAATCATCAGCGATTTTTTGGGTGGCAGACAGGCTTTCAGGAAAGTGCGACAAAATACGTCCTGCAAGGGATATGTCCCGGGTTTCTACGGCAATGTCTGCTGCTTTTGTAAAAGCCTGGATAATTGGAAGTAGAGAATGGGTTGCCAGTGCAGGTGCTTCATCGACAATGGTGTATATAATTTTTTGAGTCGTCATGTTCGCTCGCGAAAGTAATAAAAATATTGGTTAATCAGAGATGATGAAATGAATCGTATTGTGCTGTTCAACAAGCCCCACGGGGTGATTTGCCAATTCAGCCAGGATGGTGTGCATCCAACGCTGAAGGATTATATCGTGCTTCCTGACTTTTATCCGGCTGGGCGTCTGGATACCGACAGCGAAGGTCTATTGGTGTTGACCGACGACGGTAAGTTGCAACACCGCATTACCGATCCAAAGCACAAAATGCCCAAGACGTATTGGGTACAAGTTGAGGGTATTCCCGATGCGTCAGCGCTGAAAAAATTACAGCAAGGAGTCCAATTAAAGGATGGCATGACCTTACCTGCTGAAGCTCGCATGATGGATGAGCCAGAGGGACTGTGGGCACGCAATCCACCTGTTCGGTTTCGCAAAGCCATTCCAACCAGTTGGATCGAATTGAAAATACGCGAAGGCAGGAATCGCCAGGTGCGACGAATGACTGCGGCGATTGGCTTCCCTACATTGCGGTTGATTCGATATGCGGTTGGGGACTGGACATTGTCCGGAATTAATCCCGGGGAGTGGCGATATGATTGATGCCAGATAGCAGATAAAAATTGCTATCTGCTACGTCCGCGTCCGTTACCACTACCAGATCCGGGTCCACGAGGATGACCTTGCCCTTGTCCCTGTCTCCGGGAGGAAGTACCCGGTTTGCGTGGTGATCCGTTACCGCGCCCCGGTCTGGCATGAGGCGTAGGCTGGAATAGTCCGGGTTGTGGCATCGCTTGATGCCGCGCCGCTTCAGAAAGCAAAGGCTCTTCTTTTTTCTGACGTTGCTGACGGGGTTTTTCGTTAGTTGCTGCATGAGGATGTTGCCCATGCGTTTGGGATTGACCCGGGTGCGTTTGAGATTGGCCTGAACGGGATTTCTGACCGTTTCTCGAACGTTGTGGGCGAGCAGTGGTATTGCTATGCCGTCTTTGACCATGTTGCGGGCGTGGCGGGCGAGGTGCGTCAGCCGGGATGTTTTCCGGAGGCTCAAAACTATCGACCGTTACTTTGGGTATCTGGTGTTTGATCAAACGTTCGATACTTTTCAGATGCTGAAGCTCTTCACTGTCTACCAATGAAACCGCTGCACCGTTACTACCTGCACGTCCTGTGCGACCAATGCGGTGTACATAGTCTTCAGGTACGTTGGGGAGTTCGAAATTCACCACATGGGGCAACAAGTCGATATCCAAGCCTCGTGCAGCGATATCTGTGGCGACCAGTACCGGCATCGAGCCGTCCTTGAATTGTGCCAGTGCTTTGGTGCGTGCCGATTGACTCTTGTTACCGTGGATCGCAGCAGCAGGGATATCCGCTGCTGACAATTTCTCTGCCAGACGGTTTGCACCATGCTTGGTACGTGTGAAGACCAGAACCTGTTTCCAGTCGTTGTGCTTGATCAAGTGCGCAAGCAGATAACTTTTTAGTTTCTGGGGAATCATATGAACACTCTGCTCAACAAGCTCAGAGGTCGTGTTACGGCGTGCTACTTCAACATAACCGGGGTTATGCAGCAGACCATCGGCCAGCGTTTTGATCTCATCCGAGAATGTTGCTGAGAATAATAGGTTCTGGCGTTGCTTAGGGAGCAGCGCCAGAATTTTCTTGATATCCCGGATGAAGCCCATATCCAACATACGATCTGCTTCGTCTAAAACCAGAATTTCGACGGCAGACAGATCCAGTGTTTTTTGCCCGACGTGATCAAGCAGTCGGCCGGGTGTCGCCACCAGAATATCCATCTGACTGCGAAGCGCCTTGATCTGCGGATTGATATTGACGCCTCCGAACATCACCATAGATTTCAGAGGTAGATACTTTCCATAAGTCTGTACAGATTCTTCCACCTGAGCTGCGAGTTCGCGAGTGGGGGTCAAAATCAGGCAACGCGGGCTACCAGCGCGTGGATTTGCTGCCGGCTTTTCCGAGAGTAGGTTCAGGATGGGCAGGGTAAATCCTGCTGTTTTTCCTGTGCCGGTCTGAGCGCCCGCAAGCAGATCGCCACCTGCCAGCACTTGGGGAATGGCTTGTGCCTGAACAGGTGTTGGGTTCGTATATCCTTCATCAACAATGGCGCGCATTATCGGCTCAAGCAGATTCAAGTCGGCAAAACTTACTTCTTTAGACAAACTAATTTTTTCTGACAAAACAAAACTCCTGCGACGGCCTGCCGTTTTAGATAAACGGCACCAATCGGGGCAGACGAATTAAATGATCGAAAGATCTGGAGTGAACTGATTTAGACCGCTGCACCGATTGGTTGGGTGCAGGGCGGCGCGCATTATAACACTCTGTAACAAAAATACAGGATGGAAATATTAAAGAAGGCTAATTTGTGTAAAGGGGTGATACACGCTGACATTCACCTACCGAATCAAAAAGCACCAAAACGATAGGTGAAGCAGTGACTATAGTTTACTTCTGCGCATCCTTTGCGCATCTGAATCCTACATCGATGAGTGCGGCTCTTGGTAGTAAGTGAGTACGCTTTGCAGAGCGGAAGACCACGCTGACAGTGTCATAGTGTCCTGAGCTTGCCATACCACCTCGTGCAACCCGTTGATGCTGCTTGTAGAACTTATTGTCATAGGGTGTGGCGCCCGGATAAGCCCTATACCAATCAGCTACCCACTCTGCAACATTGGCGGCCATATCATAAACGCCATATGCAGATTTATCCTTTGGGAACGATCCAATCGGAGAGTAGGGAATCTCGTCATCATCAGACATGGCATTGATGTTTTCAGGAATCCATTCATTACCCCATGGATATTCAAGGCCTTTGGGGCCGCGTGCAGCATGCTCCCACTCTGCTTCAGTAGGCAAACGCTTACCAGCCCATCTGCAATAAGCAACCGCATCAAACCAGCTTACGGTTGTGACTGGCAGTGAATTACGTGACTCCTGAATTTTATCCAGTTCGGTCAACAGCTCTTCACTGGACATTTTTCTCGTGTCCATATCGAGCATAAATGTATCTACCGCAACATCCCTTAAATGATTCAAAGGAAGGGCAATCAAATAATCCTGACCCAGATTGTAGCCTGTTCTGGCCCATCCATAGGGTGCTTTGCGTCGTGTTGCTACGGCAAATTCACGGTATTGCAAATTGGTCACTTCATACTTATCTATCTGATAGGCAGGCAAAGTGATTTTGTGTGCAGGATGCTCGTCGAGAAACAGGCGATCCCTGAATCCGTAAGGGTTGAGGGCGTTAGCGTCACGCCACCAGTCTTCCCCTTCCTGCTTTTTATCAGTCCCCATTGTGAATGTTCCGGCAGGAATCAGAGCCATGCCCTCTTCAGAGGGTGCTGCATAAGCTCCTGAAATAGGAAGCAACACGCTTGCCATCAAGGCCAGCCCACATAATTTTTTCAAAGAAAGTTTATTTGTCATCTTTAGCGCACCTGAACCCGAAACTGGTATTTTTAATGTTTGGTTTGAAATAACTACGGTTGAATACCGGTGCAGAAACACCGCACTGATAGAAGGAGCAATCCCACCATGAGCCGCCTTTCAATGTCTTATAGATTTCACCGTAATTTTCACTTGGCCACTGGTTGCCCGGATATTGTGTATACCAGGATTCAGTCCACTCCCAGACATTGCCAGATGTGTCGTATAGGCCATATGGACTCTTTCCGCCTTCAAAAGAACCGATAGGCAATGTGTCACCTTTGATACCCAAGGTATCCCAACGAACCGGAGAATTGACTCGGGTCAGGTCGAAATCATCACCCCAGGGGTAATCACGTCCATCTGTGCCGCGAGCGGCTTTTTCCCACTCATTATCAGTCGGTAATCTTCTGCCGGCCCATTCGCAGTAATCGTGTGCATCGTACCAGGATACCCAAACCACCGGATGATCCACTTTGCCTTTCGGATATGTCCTGTTGCGGAAATGCTTGGGAGACTTCCTGTTGGTCTCGTCGATGAATTTTTTGTACTGGAGATTGGTGACTTCGTGAATATCAATCAAGAATGCACCGGTTTCTTCCACATATCTTGGCCCTTCGTCAGGCAGACGGTCGTCTGACCCACGGATATATTTACCGGCAGGGATCGCAACCATCTCATGTGGCTCATCACCGAAACGTGTTTCGTCATACAGCATCGGTACGCTCATACCCGTTGTTGCGTCTTCCGGGGCGTCATACTCGATTTTGTCTGCATAGGGATCTTCAAATCCCTTTTCAGCGACTTCGGCGATGTAATCACTCTCGTCTGATGAGTGACATTCATTGCAATCGTTAGCCATGTTGGACGTATATACATCCACACGATTTCTGACATGGCAAGATGGGCAGGATTCAGCAGCCTGTATTGAATGCTGATAACGCGCTGGACGCTCACTTTCACTTGCAAAGGCAGCATTTACGCCCAATAGGAGAAAAGGCAGTAATAAAAGCGGACGGGCTGAAGCAGGAAATCCTGAGAAAGAAAAAACAGGGGAAGAAAATGATGTCATATGTCTTGACCATATAGAGAATTTAGTTAAGCTCACATTCTCCCATGTTATATAAATGGGTTCAAGTAAAGCATGGATTTGGCAGTTACCTTTTTGTTTTAGTAGGGTATTTAGTGTCGCGGCTTGCGCTGAATATTTCATGCTGATTTGCTCGCAGTGATCTGATGGAACAACTCAAGTCTGCGTGAATCTATTGCACCAGATACAACTGCATCTTGTAACGCACATCCCGGTTCGTGCAGATGATGGCAGTCATTAAAGCGACATTGACCGAGATATTTTGCAAACTCAACGAAGCCTTGCTCTATTTCCCCGAAACTCAGGTGATGCAGACCGAAAGCCTGTACACCGGGACAGTCAATCAGGTTACTACTGTCATCCAGTTGATAAAGTCGGGCATGAGTGGTGGTGTGCTTGCCTGAATCAAGTACTGCGGATATTTCACGGGTTGCAGCCTGCGCATCCGGCAACAATGAGTTGATGATAGTGGATTTCCCCATACCGGATTGACCGACCAATACGTTCGTGTGACCAAGCAACAGGGGTCTTAGTGCCGATGCATCTTCTTTGGCGCTGAGCTCCAGCACGCGATAGCCGATGGCGGAGTATGGCGTTAGTCGGGCATGAGCTGCGGCAACGGATTCCTTGAGATCGCATTTATTCAATACGATAAGCACTTCCAGTTTTTGGTCATACGCGGCGACCATACAACGTGCCAGCAGTTCGTCGCTAAATGAGGGCTCAGTCGCAGCCACGAAAACAAGCTGAGTGACATTTGCCGCAATGCGTTTTTCACGGAAGGCATCTGAGCGATGCAAAAGGGATAGTCTCGGAGAAATTGCTTCGATTACGCCTTGGGCGATATTCCCATTCTCGACCGAGGCAGCGCCGGTAGGTTTAATGGTGACTTTATCCCCGCAGACTACCTCGCTTTTTTTACCTCGAGTCAAGCAAGTCATCAGGCTGTGATCGGCAAGTCTGGCCAGATATTGCCGACCAAATGCAGCGACGATCAGGCCTTGAATGTCGTCTTTCAAATCGTGAATTGTGCGTCTACTTTGGCAGCACAGATAAAGTCATTTTCGGACAATCCGTGGATGGCATGGGTGGTGTAATCTACTTGGCAACTGTTATAGGTCACCTTAAGGTCTGGGTGATGATCTTCACGATGAGACACCCATGCGATGGCATTTACAAAAGCCATCGTCTGGTAATAATCCTTGAAGTGGTAGGTTTTGCTGATCAGCGCATCATTGCGCTGCCACCCTTCAAGCTGTTCCATCAGCTTATCTGACTCTGAATTCGACAGAGGCGGTACCCCCCCTTCGCAGGGCTTACATGTTTTGTCGTTCAAATTGCACGAAGTGGTCATGGCAGGCCTATTTGAAGTTGTAATAACGGTTCAGGTAAGCACCTATATCCTGTTGCTCTTGAGTGGAGAGGTGCGCGTTGACATTCCCGCTACAGATGTTGATCTGATCCAGCATTTCCGAAGGGGTACTGACTGTACGGTTGAAGCGTGTAAATATCTTGTTGCCCTCGCCACCCATCATAGAGTCGTGACATCTGTTGCATTGGTGTTGTTCAAACAATCTTTGTCCGTTCACCGCATCACTGTCGGGAAAGGGATTGGCTGACGCGAAGGTTGCGGTACACAAAACTATCAAAGTGGATATCAGCTGTACTATCTGCTTCATGTGTATTCTCCTTGGATCTATTGTGCCTGTAGATGGGCGATGCGAATCGCAGCAGGCGGGTGTGAATCATAAAACCTGGAATATAGCGGGTCGGGTGTGAGGGTGGCTGCATTGTCCTGATATAGCTTGACCAGTGCATCGACCAAATCCGAAGAGGCCG
>ERZ1048872.3198-NODE-3198-length-10846-cov-5.805208_pt1 | contig 10846 bp, 10 predicted proteins | sample MGYA00383100_ERZ1048872 | MGnify/ENA primary metagenome ERZ1048872 (study PRJEB29581, sample SAMEA5548370) | metagenome | biome: marine; feature: coastal; material: water | depth 50 m | study: Short-term variability in the microbial, nano- and picoplankton... | reverse complement strand
TGCATGCCGTTATCTGGATCGCACACACCCATAGCGCCAAATGTATCGCCATGATAGCCGCCTCGAATGGTAACAAATCTGTGCTTATCAGCACACCCTTGGTTGTGCCAATATTGCAAAGCCATTTTTAATGCTGACTCAACAGCTACCGAGCCAGAATCGGTAAAAAAAACTTTGGTTAGTTTTTCTGGTGTAAGATCAACCAAGGTTTTGGCAAGCTGAATAGCCGGATCGTGCGTCAAACCACCAAACATCACATGTGACATTTTGCCAAGTTGAGTTTCAACAGCTTTATTTAAAACTGGATGATTATAGCCATGAATAGCGCTCCACCAAGAGCTCATGCCATCTATAACACGCTTGTCATTGGCTAGATTTAAATAAACACCATCCGCCGATAACACTTTGTAAGTTGTATCGGGATTAGGTACCTTGGCATACGGATGCCAGATATGTTGTTGATCAAATGTATCCATAACAATTCATTTTACGCAACTTTAGGCGGGGCTTGTCTTTTCTGATTTTGGAGGAGCATCTTGCTTTCCTACAAAATAGATCAGGCTTTACTTGTTCAGAACTAAGATTTTATAAATAATTTTTAAGTTCAGCCATAGAGTCGATCACTAAATCAGGATTTGTATCACGAATATCGTTACCATGATTGTAGCCATATGACATGCAAATAATATCAAACCCTGCGGCGCGAGAGGCTTTCACGTCACTAACCGAATCACCCAACATCATTGAATCTTCAGGTGCAATGCCAAAAAACTCAGCACTGTGCAATAATGGTAACGGATCCGGTTTTTTCTTGGCTAATGTATCGCCTGAAACCACCAAGCCAAAATAATCAAAAATGCCTAAATCTTTTAAAATCGGCAAAGTGAACTGCTCGGCTTTATTAGTTACACAACCTAGTGTGTAGCCTCGCTCTTTCATATAATCCAAACCCTCTTTAACACCGTCATACAAGCATGAACGCACAGAAGTGTTAACCGCGTAAAGCTCTAGAAATATTGGATAAGCCTTGTCAAAATCTTTCCTGTCCACTACACCTTCTAACTCACCCGTTAACGATCTTTCGACCAACTTAGGTACACCATTACCCACCCAGTGACGCACTTGAGCTTCACCCCAAGGCTTTTTACCAATAGCTTTCATGGTTTCATCGACACAAAAAGCCAAATCTGGAACACTATCAACTAGCGTACCATCAACATCGATCATAATTAATTTTGGGTTAAATTTTTTTGTACTCACTTTAAATACCTCTTTGGTTATTTTGGTAGAATAGTCTCAGACTAATAAATTTTAAAAAACATTGTAATGCAAAACTCACCAACAATCGGTTTTATTGGCGCAGGTAATATGGCTTATGCCATTATCTCTGGACTTATTAACAACGGCACCCAAGCTAATCAAATAAAGCTTAGCGATACCAATGAATCGTTATTATCCCTACGAAAACAGGAATTTAACCTTGAAGTCTTTACGGATAATGTTGAGCTTTGCACGCGTTGTGACGTATTAATATTAGCAGTTAAGCCTCAAGTTTTGTCTAGCGTTTGCCATCAATTAAAAGACACACTTGATAGTAATACGCTTATTATTTCAATTGCCGCAGGGGTTCGCACACATGACATTGACAGGTGGTTGGGGCATAATAGAGCCATTATTCGCACTATGCCAAACACGCCAGCTTTGTTAAATCAAGGTATAACCGGCTTATTTGCCAACGGGCATGTCAATGATGAACAAAAAGAAATTGCCACCGATATTCTTACCAGTGTTGGCCAGAGTTTGTGGGTTGATGAAGAGGGTATGCTAGATGCAGTTACAGCCCTTTCTGGTAGTGGGCCAGCTTATTTCTTTCTAATGATCGAATCCATGGCAAAAGCTGGCGCCGCTTTAGGCTTGGATGAAAAAACCGCCCAACAACTCAGCATCCAAACGGCACTTGGCGCCAGTATAATGGCCAAAGAGTCGCAAGACTCTGTACATGAACTACGTGCCAAGGTCACCTCGCCCAATGGCACCACTCAAGCTGCTATTGAATCCTTTCAAGATCAAGATTTCGATGTGACGGTTGCACATGCTATGCGTGCTGCTTTTGATAGAGCTGGAGAAATGGCGCTAGAGTTGGGCGATAGTGACTGAAAGCGCTAACTTTATTCTTCAACCTTCAAAAACCTATTTTGGTATTTCAATATTTGTACACACACTAACACTAATTTTCACCTGGTTTTATAGTGTCAATATCTATATAAGCTTAGCCTTAAGCATTATTTTGGTTGTACATTTTTACACTCTCAATTTGGATATTTTTCTAAAAAACCCGAATTCAGTACAATCATTTACGCTCACCGAAAAGATACTTTCAACCCTTGACAATAATAATAAATATCATCAATATCCTTGTGTTTACTGCGCCTATCAATCACGCTTGCTGGTGATAATCAAAACTGACAAACGCTCTTTAATTATTTTTAAAGATTCATTTGCCTCTCACTCTTTATCACAATTAAACAAACAGCTTAATGCTTGAGCCTGAAGATACCCTAAAATTAAATGTACTGATCGCCACCTCTATTGCAATACGCATTGATACTTACAAGCTAACCGTTGTTGGGCTTAATGCACAATTTAAAGAGCAAACGATCGAGCTTAAGCCAAGTGGCGATAGTGAGGCTTATCTTAAAGATGTTAAGAAGCTATTGGTGACTCAAGTACTTGGCGCAATGGGTGGATATCCTTCTTACTTAAAGCGCTGGTCGAGAATGGGGCAGGTGGAATCATCAAATCTTGGCTCACTATTGAAGCTTGGAGAAGTTGAAGCGGTAGTTGCTGTTTCCAACTCTACTAATCTTGATAGTGAACTATTAAAGCTAACTTGGTGGTGCGCCACTAATACCGACAGCCAAGCTGAAATTGGTCGATTTTTACTCACTAAGCCTTTCGCTTTAAACACAGAAACTGGACGAGAGGTTGCTCAGTATTTGTTAGAATTCCTGCCTTTTGTTAACGATACTGAGCAGCTAATTGACACCACTAGCTTGGTGCTTCAGAAAAACCTTATTGAACAAAAAGAAAAGGACAGACTTTGGAAGCAAGGACAAAGAAAAACAGCTTTTTTAGTTGGCTTTGTAGAGCGATTATGTTTTGAAGAAAGCACCTCTAAAGAGCAAGGAAAACTACCCAATGAATCTAACATTCAAGCACTAAACTATCAGCACGCCGACTTACAAATTGTTAATAGTGAACAGGCACAAGTTTTTCTAAAGACACTGTCTCATATTCTAAAAAAAATCAACCAAGAATATGTACTTTATCGAGCATTAGAAGCGCTAGGAAAATACCTATCTCATGAGCAAATAACAACGCCAAAAACCATTGATGAGATAACTGATCAGATTGATGCGCTATCATCTGCAAGCATCAATGAGCAAGATAAGCTTAATGCCAGATTATTTTTAGCAGGCGTAAGTGAGCGTTTAGTGGTTAGCACTATTTCAGCACACAATCTTACCGGATCAGCCATTCGAAAAAAACTGGCTCACGTTTTAGAGCCTATTCAAAAATCACTGGTTATCTTAACTACCCCATAATAACTGCATATTGGCAATTACTGCCAATGAGGCTGTCTCTGTTCTGAGCACTCTCGATCCTAATAATAGTGGTTGTGCATTTTTTCCAACTAAGTGTGAAATTTCACCCTCACTAAGCCCGCCCTCTGGGCCAATGACAACGGTTGCCTGCTGAGTTTTTTCACACTCCAGTAAGGATTTTTCTGCACGATGATGCAATATAAATACTTGGCCAAAATCTTGCTGCGAAAAGCTGTCAAAATCCAGCGCATCGAGTAGCTCTGGCACAATGGATCTGCCAGATTGCTCACAAGCGCCAATAATAATTTTGCGCCAGTGTTGCATGCGTTTCTCCAATTTTTCAGCTTTTAATCTAACAATGCAACGTTCAGTAAAAATTGGTACTATTTTATTAACGCCCAATTCCACCGCCTTTTGAATTAGAAAATCCATCTTTTCACCTTTGGCAACACCTTGTGCCAAGGTTAAATTTAAACAAGATTCACTTTTATTAGGCTCACTTTGAATAATTTCCACTTCGCAGTGTTTTTTAACTGCCACTACTAGCGCTTGATAATTATTGCCATCGCCATTAAACAAGGTGATATTCTGCCCTTGAGGAAAGCGCAATACCCTGCTTAAATGATGCGATGCATACTCATCAAGCATGATCTTGTCATTAATTTTCAAAGAGGCATTTTGGTACAAGCGTACATTTTTCATGGTATCTTTAATCTTTTTTTTCAAGTATAGAAAATATTCAAAATAATGATACATCAAAATAGAAGAAAAGAACTCTTAAGCCAACTTGATGATAATTGCGTTGTTGTTATATCAACTAATCCAGAGCAGTTTAGAAATGGTGATGTTTATTTTCCATTTCGACCACAAAGTGATTTTTTCTATTTGACCGGATTTCAAGAGTGCGAATCTGTTGCTGTTATTAGCAGCAATAATTACACTCTATTTTTAAGATCTAAAGATAAAGCACGTGAAATTTGGGATGGGGAAAGGTTGGGCTTGGATGATGCACCAAGCGTCTTAAAGCTTGACCAGGCATTTGATATTAAGCAAATAGAATCAGAATTAAGTCAATTAATAACATCTGACAGTACAGTTTATTTTGATGCAAAACCTTGTGAATTTGACGCCAAACTTTCAAAACTATTATCAAGCTACAGCCAAAAAAGCTTGCAAGATCCACTACATGAAATGCGCCTAATTAAGGATGAGAATGAGATTTCTACCATGCAAAAAGCGGCGGATATTTCTTGCGCTGCTCATGAGCAGGCCATGATGCAAACTACACCCAATATGTTTGAATATGAATTGCAAAGTGTTTTTGACGAGCATTTTGTTAAAAACAAATCACAGCACGCCTATACACCAATTGTTGCTGGTGGTAAAAATAGCTGTATTTTGCATTATATTGAAAATAATAAAACCCTTAACGATGGCGATTTAGTTTTAATTGATGCAGGGTGCGAGCTTGATTATTACGCCAGTGATATTACAAGAACCTTCCCAGTTAATGGTCAATTTAGCAAGGCTCAAAAACAAATTTACCAAATTGTTTTAGATGCTCAAATGCTAGCGATAGCATGCATTAAACCAGGTGTTAGCATTCGTGAGCCTCATAAAATAGCATCCAAAACCATTCAACAAGGACTGGAAAAACTAGGCCTGTTAAAGCTTGGCGATCCTATTGCTCAATATTACATGCACGGCACTGGACACTGGCTGGGCATGGATGTACACGATGTTGGAAAATACCAAAAAAACAAACAACATCGAGTATTTGAAAAAGGCATGGTTACTACTGTTGAACCTGGCATTTACATTCGTAGTAATGATAAAATTGATCCGATTTATCATAACATCGGCATTAGAATTGAAGACGATGTTTTAGTAACAGATAGTGGCAGTACAGTTTTAACGCAAAAGCTTGCCAAAACCATTAATGAAATAGAAACTCTAATGAGTCAAACAAATTTATGAATATACAACAAGCAATTAAATCAGTCATTAACAGACAAGACCTTAACGAAAGCGACATGCATGAAGTTATGAGCGACATCATGACAGGCAAAACCACTGACGCGCAAATTGGCGCTTTTTTGGTAGGCCTTGCCATGAAAGGTGAAACCGTTGCTGAAATTACAGCCAGCGCTAAAGTCATGCGCTCACTTGTTAAAGGTGTAGTAGTAAAAAACACAAAGCATTTGGTTGATACTTGTGGCACAGGCGGTGATGGGCTGGGCTTATTTAACATTTCTACTGCGTGTGCTTTTGTGGTGGCTGCTGCAGGTGGATCGGTAGCAAAACACGGCAATCGCTCCATCTCCTCAAAATCTGGCAGTGCTGACGTACTAGAAGCAGCTGGTGTTAATCTGGACATGAGCGCAGAACAAATCAGTAAAAGTGTGGATAAAATTGGCATTGGTTTTATGTTTGCACCAGCACATCACTCAGCCATGAAGCACGCCATTGGTCCACGTAAAGAACTGGCTGTTAGAACTATTTTTAATGTACTTGGGCCGCTAACAAATCCGGCTAAAGCACCAACCCAAGTGATGGGCGTGTATAGCAAGGATTTAGTGGAGCCTATCGCCAATGTATTAAAAAGCTTAGGCTCTAGACATGTGATGGTGGTTCACTCTAAAGACGGATTAGACGAAATTTCTATCGCAGATGACACTTTTGTTGCAGAACTTAAAGATGGCTCGGTTAGCACTTACACCATTAACCCTACAGATTTTGACCTACCACTAGGCGATTTAGAAGACATTAAGGCAGAGGATGCAGAAAGCTCTCTAGCACTTATTCAACAAGCACTAGATGGAAAAGAAGGTTCAGCTAAAAACATCATCGCCTTGAATGCAGGTGCTGCTATTTATGTATCTGGACTTAGTGATTCACTGCAAGGCGGCATCGATAGGGCGCTAATTATTTTAAACAAAGGCTCTGCACATCAAAAATTAGACGACTTTGTGCGTGAATCAACTGGCTGTTAAAGGATAAAAATATGAACAAAGAAACAAACTTAATTTGGATTGATTTAGAAATGACTGGCCTATTACCAGAGCGAGACGTCATTATTGAAATTGCCACTATTGTCACTGATAAAGATCTTAATGTTTTGGCAGAAGGCCCTGCTATGGTCATTCATCAAAGTAGTGAAATATTAGCTGGCATGGATGAGTGGAACACCGAGCACCATACCAATTCTGGACTGGTACAGCGCGTTAAAGACAGCGATATTTCTACCAAGCAGGCTGAAAGAGAAACCATTGAATTTTTAAAAAAATATGTTGACGCTGGCGCATCACCAATGTGTGGCAACACCGTCTGTCAAGACAGACGATTCTTGTACAACTACATGCCAAATTTAGAGAAGTTTTTCCATTATCGTCATGTTGATGTTTCGACCCTAAAGGAGTTGTTAGTTCGCTGGAAACCAGAATCTAAAATGATTCGAACAGGTGAACCTGCGCATTTAGCACTAGCTGATATTCGCGATTCAATCGATGAGCTAAAATATTACCGAGACGTTTTTATTGATGTCTAACTTCCCTGAAGTTTGGCTTTCGCCAGCAAAAATTAATTTATTTTTGCACATTAATAATAAACGAAAAGATGACTATCACAACCTGCAAACCATCTTTCAACTGCTTGATTATTATGATGAGCTAAAATTTTCACTTAGCAATAATGGTGTTATTAAGCGCTTGTCGGGCAATGAAGATATAGATCACGATAAAGACTTAATCGTTCGAGCAGCTCGCCTATTACAGAAAAAAACCGATACACATCTAGGTGTCAACATTTCTATTGTTAAACGAATCCCTGCTGGTGGCGGCCTAGGTGGTGGATCTTCTAATGCTGCCACCACGTTAATCGCATTAAACCAACTTTGGAATACAGGACTCAATCAACAAGCATTGATGGAACTTGGCTTAGAGCTTGGCGCTGATGTACCTATTTTTGTTAATGCAAAAAGCGCCTGGGCAGAGGGTATTGGCGAAATACTTAGCCCTATTAAAACGCCTAATCATTGCTTTTTAATCGTGTTTATTAACCAACATACATCAACAAAAGAAATTTTCTCGCATAAAGCATTGACAATGAGCCCGATGATAGGGAAAATATCGGACTTCTCTGAGCTTGTAAATACTCATAATGATTGTTTACAAGCAGCCATCGAGCAAACAGATGAAATCAGACTTGCATTAGAACAGCTTAACCACTGTACTAATCTGATAGGAAAAGCAAGAATGAGTGGGACGGGCAGTTGTGTTTTTGCTGAATTTTCCACTCAAAACGATGCTCTGGCAGCATTAGAAAAAATGCCAAAAGAATGGATGAGTTTTACTGCACAAGCAATAAATACTTCTCCGATCCTTAAATGGGCTGTCGCCAAGCGGTAAGGCAACGGGTTTTGATCCCGTCATGCGCAGGTTCAAATCCTGCCAGCCCAGCCATTTTATCTCCTTAAATATCAATGACTTACATAGTATTTAGGGATTTTTACGTCTAAAACATACCTCTCAATATGCAATATATGGGCACACCAATACTGTATCTGACACCTGAATTCAAGCCAATATCACAATACTCTTGTTTGTAATATGGTTTTTATTATGCTAGAATCGCCGCAATGTCGGCTTAAGACTGACATGCAATTGTTAAAAAAATAAAAAACTTGAGGAGATTTTATGAAAAAAATAGCATTATCAACTATGTGGATTTTAGGCGCTGCCTTATCCACATCGATCTATGCAAATGGGCCTAGTGGCCCTACAGGCCCTAAGAGCACTGACAGCGGAGCCATTACCGCAGTTGGGTTAATTGGTCAATGGGTTGAGGAAGGTGCGCCTGACTCAGACTTCATGTATTCAGACATACATGGTGATAAATTTATGGCAAACTTCGATGAAGATGTGCTTACTTTATTCACGAAAAGTGGGAAATGGTTTAAGAATCAACAATCTTGTGCCAGTTGTCACTTTTCAAATGGTGAAAACTCATTCCATGAAATGGATCTTTCATCTTATGAAGGCATCATGTTAGGTGGTGACGTACTATCTAAACCACCAGGTGTGCCATTATTTGGCCAAGCTGCAGTAGGTGACACTAATTATGATTGGCTTCATTCCAAAATGAGAGGTCGTCTTCGTGATAATCGTATGCCACCAGGATGGCCTTTTGATATTACCGAAACTAACCGAGATGGTCCATGTGTAGAAGTAACTGATAAAGGTGCCAGTGTTGTTAAAGAAGGTCATATTTTCAAATATGGCTGTGATAGCAACGCTGTTGGCTTGATTGGTGCTTGGGTTGATGCGGGCGCTCCTGAGCATAAAGGTGTTGCTTATGGTGGTGGTACGATTGATTTTGATGGAGATGTTCTACCATTCTTTACCAAAGCGGGGGCGTGGTTTGAGAACTCTCAATCTTGTGCTTCTTGTCACTTCGGTAATACTGAAAACTCATTCCATGAAATGGATCTTACTTCATATAAAGGCTTGATGCGTGGTGGTGATGCGATTTCTAAACCACCAGGTGTGCCATTATTTGGTCAGTCTGCTGTTGGTGCCAAGGATTATGATTGGGCTCATTCTAAAATGAAAGAGCGTCTTCGTAATAACCGTATGCCACCAGGAATGTCGTTTGATATTACCGAAGAAAATAGAGACGGCCCTATTATTAATCCAGCAGCCGATCAAATGAAATGGTTTAATATTAACAGATAAGAAACATAGGCTAAAATTCTATTAGCCTAGCCGTTTTTTTTAAAGCCACGTCTTGACTCTTTAAGGCGTGGCTTTTTTTCGTTTTTTATTTGATTAAATTTACTCGCTCAACCCCATTTTTTCCATTGTAACGATGTATAATTTAATCAATTTCTAACAACCTACAACTACTATGTCTCTTGACACAATCAAAATCTTTAGTGGTAACGCCAACCCGTTACTTTCTGGTGAAATTATTTCTAGTTTAAATATTGCACAAGGTAAGGCAGTTGTTGGCAGATTTAGTGATGGCGAATCACAGGTTGAAATCTTAGAAAATGTTCGTGGCTGCGATGTGTTTATCATTCAGCCAACTTGCGGCCCTTCTCCAGCAGAAACATTAATGGAATTACTGGTAATCGCTGATGCACTAAAACGCTCTTCTGCAGCGAGAATTACAGCTGTTGTTCCTTATTTCGGCTACTCAAGACAAGATCGTCGCTCGCGCCTAACTCGTGTACCAATTACGGCTAAACTAGCTGCCAAAATGGTTGAAAGCTCTGGCATTGACAGAATCTTAACAGTTGATTTACACGCCGACCAAATTCAAGGATTTTTTGACATTCCAATTGACAATATTTACGCTCAGCCTGTATTGTTAGATGACATTATGAGTCAAAATCATGAAGATATTGTTGTGGTATCTCCAGATGTAGGTGGTGTGGTTCGCGCACGTGCTGCTGCTAAAAAACTCAATGATGCTGATTTAGCCATTATTGATAAACGTCGCCCTGCACCAAACATGGTTAAGATAATGAATGTTATTGGTGATGTGGAAGGTAAAACTTGCGTCTTGATTGATGACATGGTTGATACTGCTGGTACGTTATGTCAAGCAGCTGGAATTCTAAAAGAAAAAGGTGCAAAAAAAGTTGTGGCTTATGCAACACACGCTGTCTTATCTGGCCCTGCAATCAAAAATATTGAAAATTCACCTTTGGATGAATTGGTCACTACTAATACTATCCCATTGTCAGCTGATGCTGCTAAATGTAGCAAAATCAGACAGTTATCTATTGCGCCAATTATGGCAGAAGTCATTAAGCGTATTAGTGAGGAGCAATCAATCATTAATATCTTTGCTGATATCCAATAACCACTTCCCTTATCAGTCACACAAGGCTCTGATTTTTAATCGATAACTTTGTGTATAATCCATCATTTGGTTTGTCAAAACACGTTAATTTATGAAGTCTACTACTAAAGCACACAAGCAAGCATTGCAACAACTAATCATGGTTGGTAAAGAGAAAGGTTATTTAACCTACTCTGAAATTAACGACCTCCTGCCAGAAGATTTGCTAACACAAGAGCAAATAGAGCCAATTGTTACGATTTTAGAAGAGTTAGACATTACCGTATCTGATTCAATACCTGATGCAGATACTCTAGTTGTAGAGTCGGGCGCCAAAGCTCAATCAACTTCTGCAGAGGCGGCTGTTGCAGCACTTGCAGCACTTGATTCTGAAT
>ERZ1048872.3190-NODE-3190-length-10856-cov-3.581335_pt1 | contig 10856 bp, 8 predicted proteins | sample MGYA00383100_ERZ1048872 | MGnify/ENA primary metagenome ERZ1048872 (study PRJEB29581, sample SAMEA5548370) | metagenome | biome: marine; feature: coastal; material: water | depth 50 m | study: Short-term variability in the microbial, nano- and picoplankton... | reverse complement strand
TCAGCTCATGAAGCTCGGTTGGGTCGTGTTCTTCGAACTAGCCCTCATCAACATTCTCGTAGCTGCAGTTATCATGGCTGCACCTAGCATGGTTGCCCGTCAAGAATATGGCGCGCTCGCAGCTCTCATCGTAGGCGTGATTGCCTTCTCCATAGCAATGTTCGTCATTGCCAAGTCACTCGATAAACCAAAAGAATCTAGAATTAAGAATTAAGAATCTCACTACCAACTTCGACTCGCACACGACCTCCAATATACCGATACAATCACTGCCCGCAATAAAGCCGACGAAGTCAATAGACTCATCAGCGGCTTGATAAAAGGACTTATATCACACGAGCCGAACACGCCTTCTTAATTCTCGATTCTTTCTACTCAATTCTCAATTCTTTCTACTCAATTCTTAATTCTCCAAACTAATGGCTGAAGTTAAAAAACTCAAACGTCCAGAACTCAACACTGGCGAAAAACTCTATCTGATTGCTCTAGCAAAGGGAGCAATGGTGACACTAAAGCACGCGGTCAAATCCGTGACCGGCAAGTCTCGCGGTGCTAAATCACTCAATTCCTCAGGTCTCGGCATCACAATGCAGTATCCTGAGCAAAGATGGGACGATTTCCTACCTGAGCACTATCGCGGCGCACCCGCACTCGTCACTGACGAACAAGACCGCGAGCGCTGTGTTTCTTGCCAACTTTGTGAATTCATCTGCCCACCTAAGGCGATCAAGATCATTCCAGGTGAAATCCCTGCTGATGACCCTTGGGCAAAAGTTGAAAAACGTCCGAAGGAATTTGAGATCGACATGACTCGCTGCATCTATTGCGGGATGTGTGAAGAAGTCTGCCCGGAACAAGCAATCTATCTTCGTAAAGAATACCTAATCACAGGCACATCACGTGAAGAGATGGTCCACAACAAAGCCAAACTTTACGAGATTGGCGGGAAACGTGTTGGCCTCGTCAACAAGTGGAATGAGCTCAAATAGGTATTGGTTATTCGTTATTTAATAATGGAAAATTCTGGCTCTGGTGAGCCAAGTTGGTATGGAAACAGAAATTAAGACATTCGAAGACTTAGAGGCCTACAAAGCATGTAGGGCTTTTCGTATGTTTATTTTCAAAGAAGTCACTTCTATCTTATTGACCATTAAAGAATACAATCTAGCTGATCAAATCAAGAGATCCTCACGTTCAGTCACTGCTAATATAGTTGAAGGCTACGGTAGGTTTCACTATCTCGACAACGCGAGATTCTGCACGATCGCTCGCGGTTCTCTTTATGAATCACTCGAGCATTGCATCACAGCAAACGACGAACAATTACTCCCACCACATCACCTAGAATCTGCACGGAGTCTCTTTGAGCAAGCTATCAAACCACTCAATGGTTTCATCAACTACCTTTTTAAATCTGCCGATAAATCAAAAAACTATATCCTCTGGTTCCCCTGAGCCACAAACTCCTACTCACAATTCACTACTAATTATTAACTAATAATGCCTACTCCACTCTTTTACATCTTCGCAATCATCATGCTCGCTGGCGGCATCGGCGTTGTCGCGCTGAAGAACCCAGTCGCTAGCGCACTTTCGATGATTGTTTCATTCATCGGCCTCGCAGCACTCTTCGTCGGCCTCAATGCTTACTTCGTCGGAATCCTGCAAGTCCTCGTCTACACAGGCGCTGTGATGGTACTTTTCCTCTTCATCATCATGCTTCTTGATCTGAAGAAGGAAGAGAGCAAGACGCTGAAAATGCCAACTCTAGCAGCAGGCATCATTATACCTCTGTTGCTAGTCCTTCAGCTTTTCGCCGTTTTCCAAACGAGCGAGCTCGGCGACTTCGCCCCGATCAACAAGGAAAGCCTCATCGCTGCAGAAGCTCAACTCCCGACCAGCATTGCTGCTGACAGTCAGATCCGCAAAGAACTGAAACAAGGCTCTCTGCCAGATGTGAACCTAATCGGCCAGAAACTCTTCACCGAATACAACTTCCCACTCCAAGTCATTGGTATTCTCCTACTCGTTGCCACAATCGGCTGCGTATCACTCTCCAAGAAGCTCAAATATAAAGCGTAACCGGCTCCCAAGCACCGCACTTTTCCTCCTAACGGATCACCAATAACCGCTAACAATTTCATGGCCACCGCATCACTCACAGAATACCTTTTCATGTCTGGCATCCTATTTTCCATAGGGCTCGCCGGTGTGATTATTCGCCGCAACATCATCGTCATCTTTATGTGTCTCGAGCTAATGCTTGCTGCTGCATCACTGACACTCGTCGCATTTTCACGCGAAAACATGGTCGCTGGTCTACCTGACTACAACGGCCAAATGCTCGTCTTCTTTGTCATCACCGTAGCAGCTGCAGAAGTTGCTGTCGGACTGGCCATCATCGTAGCTCTTTACAGGGCTCGCCAAACAGTCAACACAGAGGACCTCACCTCACTCCAGGGATAATTTCAAAGTAGCTATCGTATGAATCAACCACTCTTACTACTCGTCCTCCCGCTGCTCTCAGCCGTAGTGATCCACTTTTTGCTGAAGCAGAAAATGGCCTCTATTGCTGCCGTGTTAGGAACTGTCTTCACTGCTGCAACTCTTGGTATATCCTTGATGCTCCTCGGTAAAGAAGCCACCACAGTAGATCTCTTCAACTGGATTCAAATTGGACGTCTAGATATCGGCATCAATCTCGAGCTCGACCAACTCTCCACTGGCATGATGGTTGTCGTCACTGGCATTGGCCTGCTAGTCCATGTGTTCTCACTCGGCTACATGAAAGACGACGATGCCAAAGCGCGTTACTTCGGTAACCTTTCGCTCTTCATGTTCTCCATGACGGGCATCGTTCTCGCTAGCAACTTCATCATGATGTTCATCTTCTGGGAGCTTGTGGGACTATCCTCCTACTTACTCATCGGCCATTGGTACCAGAAAGAAAGCGCTGCAGATGCGGCAAAGAAAGCTTTCCTCTCCAACCGCGTTGGTGACTTTGGATTCCTCATAGGTATCCTTATGATTTGGGGAGTATCGGGGACTGTCATATTCGACAACATGTCTATCACTGCTGGAACACCATTTCTAGCAGCAGCAGTTCTACTAGTATTCTGTGGAGCTATTGGTAAATCTGCTCAGCTTCCACTCCACGTCTGGCTGCCGGATGCGATGGAAGGCCCGACTCCTGTGTCAGCTCTGATCCACGCCGCAACTATGGTTGCAGCGGGTGTCTACATGATGGCGCGCTTCTTCTACTCAGTAGGACTCGATGCGATTCCTGAGTGTTCGGCAATGACAATCGCCTGGATCGGTGGCATTACTTCTCTGCTAGCAGCTCTGATGGCAACCCAGCAAGACGACATCAAAAAGATCCTCGCCTACTCAACTCTTTCTCAGCTCGGCTACATGATCATGGCTGTTGGACTTCTTGCTCCTGAAGCAGGAATGTTCCACCTCTACACCCACGCTTGGTTCAAGGCTCTCCTCTTCCTCGGTTCTGGTGCAGTCATCTACGCTTGCCACCACGAGCAAAACATCTGGAAAATGGGTGGCTTGCTGAAGAGGATGCCAATCACAGCAATCACGTTCCTTCTTGGAACATTGGCACTTACAGCAGTTCCGTTCACTTCAGGATTCTACTCTAAAGAAGGCATCCTGCACGCGGCACACGAAGCTCATTCGCCACTTCTTTACGTTGCTGTTGCCGTTGCTGCCTTAACAACATTCTACATGTTCCGCTTGTTCTTCATCGCTTTCCTTGGTTCAGCACGCAGTCACGGATCTGAAGATGCGAAAGAAGTTGGGCCATTCATGCTTCTACCACTCGTTGTTCTAGCAACGATGGCATTTGCTTCACCACTTCTTCCGAAGCTTTTCCCAAGCCTTGAGAATATCGATATTCATTTCATGCCTGATTTAGCAAATGGACTAGTTCAAATGTCACTTGGAGCGTTTGCAGTCGGCTTCGCAGGAGCTTTCGTTCTCTACAAAGGAAAAACATCCGACCCACTTGCTAAAAATGGTCTGATGAAGGTCTACCGCAACAAATTCTACATCGACGAAATCTACGCCAAACTCATCAAGGTCTTCCAAGATCTACTTGCAGCGGTAGTGCACTTCCTCGATGAATTTGTAATCAATGGCCTAGTCGTTGGCGGACTCACTCGTCTAGCTCAAGGCACCGGTAACATCTTCCGCAACAAAATGCAGACTGGTAGCCTACAAAACTACGCCTTCCTCTTTGGCACAGGAATCATCCTGGTCATCTACCTCACGGTCTTCCTCTAATTTAACTCTCTACTACTCTATCATTATGCTTTTAGCATTACTTCTCATTCCACTCATTGCGACGATCGCCATCCTCGCAGGAGCGCCCGCACGACTCACCACACTCGGTGCAGCTGCCATCAACCTAATCCTCGGCTTATTCGCTGCTTGTTGTCCGGCGTGCGCTGGCACTGTCAGTTGGCTCGTTCTTGAAGAACCAGCGATTCACTTCAGCCTGGGAATCGACGGCATGAGCGCAGTGATGCTCGTGCTCTCAGTGATCGTCACACTTGCAGCAGCTCTCAGTGGCACCTGCCCAGAAGGCCGAGAGAAACTCTGGTACTCTAGTATTCTGCTTATTGCTGCAGGTGCAATCGGAGCGTTCATCTCAACCGACCTGTTCTTCTTCTACGCATTCCACGAACTAGCACTCATCCCAACCTTCTTGATGATCGGCATCCTCGGTCGCGGTGGCAACGAGCGCAAAGCAATCGCTTGGAAGACCACGGTCTACCTCGCCTTTGGCTCTATCGTTCTACTTGCTGGTATTATACTTGCAGGCACGCAGCTTAAGAGTTTCGCATTTGCTGACCTCGCGGCTGTCGCTGAGCACCAGAATGCTATAGCTCTTCTATTGATCATCGGCTTCGGCACCTTGGTTTCACTCTTCCCCTTCCATTCATGGGCTGCTCCAGCCTACGCCTCAGCTCCAGCACCTATCGCTATGCTCCACGCTGGCGTGCTTAAAAAGTTCGGCCTATACGGTCTACTCCGTGTCGGTCTCGCAGTTGCTCCAGAAGGAATGCAACACTGGCTCAACCTGCTACTCGTCCTACTCCTCTGCAACATCATCTGGGTTGGTCTAGTCACTATCAACCAGAAGAACCTCGCTAACATGCTTGGTAACTCCTCAGTGATGCATATGGGCTACATCTTCCTAGCAATCGCAGCTGCAATTGCCTCTGGCGGACAAATCACTAACGCTGATGGCGGACTCACTCTAGCTGCATCAGCAGCCGTTCTACTAATGTTTGCTCACGGCATCTCAATTGCCCTCTCCTTCTCACTTGCTGACCGCATCGAAGCCAAGACTGGCACACTCGAAATGAACAAGCTTGGAGGGCTCGCAAAAACAGCTCCTAAACTCTGTTTCCTATTCGGTCTTGTCGCCATGGCCTCTATCGGGCTCCCCGGTCTAGCGAACTTTGCAGGTGAAATCATGGTCTTCCTCTCAGGATTTGAAGGATGGACCAGCGACCAAGATCTCGGGCCAGTACAGATAGCTACCATCATCGCCATCTGGGGAGTCGTTATCAGCGCCGTCTACATGCTTCGAGCTTTCCGTAATACCTTCCAAGGTCCAGTCGAAGCTAAGTGCGAAAATGTCACGGATCTCAGTCTCTTAGAAAAAGCACCAGCTATCCTACTCAGCATTGTCCTTCTTGCTGTAGGCCTCTATCCAAACCTCCTCCTTAACCTCCTCAAGTAGGTTTCAAAACCACATCACTTTCATGCAATATTATTTAGAATTCATCGTCGCAGGACTTGGTCTCGTCCTCCTACTTTGGGAAGCCTTTGCGGCTCCCAAAAAGAAAGCCACACTTGCGCTTGTTGGTGCAACCGGCCTCACGGCTGTTCTTGTCGCTCTCATCGCATCCTCATGCAGCACATGTGCAAGCACCGCTCCTGAGTGGATGTCTCGCTTTGTTAGCAACGACGGGTACGCTACTTTCTTTAAAGGCTTTGCTCTAGTCAGCACTATCTTAGTGCTCCTCATGAGCTTTGACTTCCAAAAGGTCATCAACAAATTCACTAGCCCAGATGGCTCCGACACCAATGCTGGTGAGTTTTATTGCCTGCCGATCTTCGCTTGTGCTGGCCTTATGTGGATGGCATCGGCAACCGACCTCGTGTCAATCTTTGTGGCACTTGAACTCGTTACTATCGCCTTCTATGTGATGGTTGCCTTCATGCGACGCAATGTTGGTTCATTAGAAGCTGGGGTAAAATACCTGATTCTTGGCGCTCTTTCTACAGGCTTCCTCGTTTATGGAATTGCTTGGGTTTACGGTGCAACAGGAACTACTGAAATTGCTAAATTTGTCGATCTCGAATCGTCGTCAGCTCTCCTCTTCGGCCTCGCACTTATTATCATTTCACTTGGCTTCAAGGTTGGAGCCGCGCCAATGCAACTCTGGATTCCCGATGTTTACCAAGGCGCCCCGACTCCGATCACTGCATTCCTATCGGTGGCCTCAAAAGCTGCTGGATTTGGTGTCGCTATCACTATCCTACGCCCATTCCTAGCCTCCCCTGCAACTCAAGGATCAGTGGTCACTATTCTGGTAATCATGGCTGCCGGAACATTACTTTACGGCAACCTCGCTGCTCTTTCTCAGACAAACTTCAAGCGCCTACTCGCGTATTCATCGATCGCTCACGCTGGTTTCTTGCTATTAGGTTTAGCCACTGGCGCATTCGACTCAGTGCTCTTCTACCTAGCTACTTACCTGATCATGACATTCGCAGCTTTCTTTGTACTCGCGCTCATCCGCAGCGAGGAAGACTCCGAAGAAATCAGTGCCCTCAATGGACTCGGCAAGCGCAACCCACTTCTAGCTGGAGCACTCACCATCATCATGGCTTCCATGGCGGGTGTACCACTTACTGCTGGATTCGTTGGTAAATTCAAAATCTTCGAAGCGGCTTTAACTAATCTCGATAAGGTTAGCTGGCTGGTGATCGTCATTGCCTTCATCGGAGCAGCAGCAGGCTTCTACTATTACTTCAAGGTAATCCGCGCAATCTACTGGAACTCCAGCGAAAAAGGATCCGCGATTCATCTTCCACTGATCACAAAAGTATCAGTGATTGTGCTGACGATCGCACTCTTGGTATTTGGAGTGTTCCCGTTGCCAATCTTCGATCTCATCGGCTAAAGTAGCTGATCACACTACAAATCTTTGAGGGTTTTCGCCTTACCTGAAAACTCTCGAAGCCCCCTCAAATGCGTAGGAGTTTGACGAACCTTTGGTTTTTCTTTAGCCACAGGTTTTTCTATCACTGGAGTCTTCTCTACAATGGGCGCAGCTACTACTTCTGGCTCAGCTAATTCTTCAACGACGACTACCTCTTGAATTACGTCTATCGGTGTTGGTTTCTGAGTATTTTTCAGGTAGCTATGACTGAACTCAATGCTGTTCACCTGACCCAAAGCGTGCTGATTCTCAATAGCCTTGGCTTCTCCGAGTCCCATAATCACCATTCCAGCAGTTCCAGCTATGACCATAACTGAACAAAGTGTGTTGCGGGTGTTTGGACGGGTGATTGCATGGTACAGGTCACCGATCACTGGAATAGCACTGTACCATTTTGCTCCTTGGCGCATCTGATAAATTCTAGCGGCAGACATCCCGACTGCGAGCACTACGAAGAGATACAGACTGATAATATAATGCCTAATCTCCGGATAGATTACACATGAAATAATGGTCGCTAGCATCGCTGCAAACACCAACCACATTTCAGGACCTAGCCACGCTAGCTCTTCCTTCTTCGCTACTAGTTCAACATCTTTTTCCTCAATCTCAGCTTCGACTATTGCAACATTTTGCCTTGCTGTTTCTTCGTCCATTTTTTGCTGTTTCTCTTGAAAGGCCGATTTAGTTTCAGAACAGCTTTCAGCAGCAACCCAATCTCCCAGTAAACTATGCCAGACTAGGGTCGAGTTAGTAACCTTCTCGGCGTTACAGAGCTTAATAAGTTGCTCTAAGGTAACTGGTCCTTTGACTTTATCTCCGATTGTAAAATACCACTCAGCATTTTCAGGGAGAAGCTGTTGATCTCCTTTATCTATAGCCAACTTCACTTTAGAAGCTCCAGAGTTGGGCAAGGCTGGTTTCTCAGCAACTGGAGATGAATGCGAGAAGCTATTGCTCAAGAATGCTGTTGAGTTATTACTACTCATTGCTAATTCACCCACAGCAAGTGAGTCCAACGAGATGTTCCGAATCAGACGGCTATTCTGCCCCTCTAATTTAAGTGTCGTTGATAATGTCAGCTCAACCTCGTTCTCAGCCAGTTGAATGTTTCCAAGTTCTAGAAGAGCCGTCTTACAGCAGTTAATTCGCTCTAGTGGGTCTTTATCCAGCAATGAATCTAGCCAACCACATAGGCTTGGACTTAGGTCAGATCGGTACTCAGTAAGTGGTATATAATTCCCCGTTATGTGAGACGCCATTATTTGGACTGATGAATCACCTAGAAATGGGTACTCACCCACTAGCAAAAAATAGAGCACACAGCCTAGAGCATAGAGATCACTCTGAGGACTGGGCTGGACGCCACTGAATAATTCTGGTGCCATCACATAAATTGACCCCAGTAGCTTTTTCGAAGACCCTTCCTCACCTGGTGGTGGTGACATCCCGAAATCATAGACTTTTGCTTCGTAGTGGTCTTCGGCCAAGCATAACATAATGTTCTCAGGCTTCAGATCACAGTGTAGTACCCCCACTGCGTGTGCTGATGTTAATGCCCTCAAAATTTGGCCTGCCACATTTCTAAAATCGCTGGGCTGGAGTAAGTGTCTCGTCACGAGTTTGTCTAGTGAAACTCCTTGCAGTAGCTCCATCACAATTTCATCACAGTCAGCCTTCGAGCTAATGTCATAAATCGAGACTATATTCGCATGTTGCATCGTAGCCAGCACACGTGCTTCACTCAAGAGTTGCTCCCTTAATTCATCCTTACCTGAGGACTTGTCTAGCCGCTTGATAGCGACATCTCGGTGCAACATCGCATCGTGGGCTTTATAAACTGACCCAAATCCACCCGATCCTAACGTTTCTAGTATTGTATATCTCTCACCCATGTACCGAGTTCTTGCTCAATTTTTTTTACTCACTAAGCTGCGGGGGGGTGGAGATGCTCAGAGGGTAACTTATAAAATACTATCTCAACCCAAATAAAAATCACCTCAAAAACTTAAAAGATCGTTTGAAAAGTGATTCTTGGCAAAGCTACACAAAAAACTTATTATCAAACTCTCACCTGAGAGCGATTCAGGCCGGATCTTGCCTTATTCAGAATAAGGATCATTTCATTTAGAAATGGAGAGTGCCAATGACGGCCACTGTAATTGTTCCTACAAATAGCATACTCACACAAAGGGTCGCACGCGATGACTTATTTACTATACCGTATATAATATCACCAATGAACGGCAAAATTAGACACAAGAAAAACCATCTAATTCCTGTCTTAAACTGACGCACTCGGCAACTGATCAAAGCTGTGAAAAAGAGGATGATTCCATAGGCTCCCACTGCCTCCATTACCATCTCTGGTTTAAAATAAATCCAGCCAGCCACTCCGATGCCTGCAATCAAAGCGATCACAAATTCCAGACCAAACCACGATTCACCTGGGACAGCTTGTGCTTGCTCAGTTGTCAATTCTTCTCCGTCCACAGCCTCCGGAAAGAACGGTTTAAGCTCGGCCACACTAAATGCATGCACCCACTCACCATAATGTGGGTGCCATACCATGCTGCCAGCCTCAATTGTGTCTTCTTCAACTAAGCGATACAATTGGTCAAGTGTGACCGGTCCTTTAGCTGAATCACCTTTAGTGAAATACCACTCAGCCTTTTCTGGCAACAACTTGGCATTGGGTGAAAATAAATCTTCCAGCTCTTCACCTGCCTCTTCTAAAACTTGCTTAGCGCTCTTTGATATTCCGAGGCTATTTGTGATCGTGTTCGTGAGAAATCGCGAGCCCCGTTGTGACTCACTATCAGTCTCAAGAGCGAGCGAGCGACGGGTCAGCGTACGAACAACACGACTATTCGATGACACTAGTTCTAATTCAGTAGGTAGTGTGAAGACGCCAAGTTTTTCAGTGAAATTAAACTTCAATAGTTGCTCTAATCCAGCTGAACAACTGGGTACTCGCTCACTCGGCTTTGGCCTGATAAAACTTTCAACCCAGTCGCACAGGTCCTTGTCTAGATCTGTGCGTATCTCAGAAAGCGGACGAAAATCTCCCTTCAAATGAGATGCCATCACCTGCAGTGAACTTGCTCCCTCAAATGGGTACGTTCCTGTAAGTAGGTAGTAAAAGAGGCATCCTAGCGCATAAATATCACTCTGCTCAGTTGGCTTTTGACGGTCAAATAGCTCGGGAGCCATCACATTCACTGAGCCGACTAGAGTGAAACTCTCGCTCGGATCAACGTTGTCCATCGACTCAGAAATACCAAAGTCAAAGATTTTCAGTTCGTATTGATCATCCTGGCTGAGGCACAGCATGATGTTCTCAGGCTTAATATCACAGTGGAGAACTCCCGCCTTATGCGAAGCTGCCAAACCATGGAGAATTTGCGCTGCAATATGTTTGAAATCACTTGGCTGCAATAAATGCCTTTGGACAAATGTCCTAAGAGTGACCCCAACGATCAACTCCATCACAATTTCATCAAACTCCTTGTGGCTACTTACATCATAAATAGCGACGATGTTTGGATGTTGAAGAGTCGCCAGTACTCGGGCCTCACTCATCAACTGCGCCCTTACGGACTCCTG
>ERZ1048872.3179-NODE-3179-length-10886-cov-8.502631_pt1 | contig 10886 bp, 8 predicted proteins | sample MGYA00383100_ERZ1048872 | MGnify/ENA primary metagenome ERZ1048872 (study PRJEB29581, sample SAMEA5548370) | metagenome | biome: marine; feature: coastal; material: water | depth 50 m | study: Short-term variability in the microbial, nano- and picoplankton... | reverse complement strand
AAGATGCAGGTCGGATTTATTGGTTTGGGAAATGTTGGAGGCAAATTGTCAGGCAGTTTGCTGCGCAATGGCGTATCTTTACAGGTTCATGATTTGGATGAGGCTTTGGTGGAGGCGTTTGTGGCAAAGGGCGCCAAAAACGGAGTAAGCCCGGCTGAAATGATGCAAAGCTGTGACATAGTGATCACCTGTTTGCCAAATCCAGCCGCTTCTGCCGCGGTGGTTCAAGCGATGCTTGCGCATGTAAAGCCCGGTAAAATCTGGTTGGAAATGTCGACCACAGACGAAGCGGAAGTCAAACGACTTGGTGCGTTGGTGCAGGCCAAAGGCGGACAAGCCGTGGACTGTCCTGTTTCAGGCGGATGTCATCGTGCAGATACGGGAAATATTAGCATTTTCGCTGGTTGTGACCGGCACAGTTTTGAGGCGGTTTTGCCGTTTCTTACAAAAATGGGGCGGCGTATTTTGCATACCGGAGATCTGGGATCTGCCAGTATTCTAAAAGTAATCACAAATTATATGGCCACGGCAAATCTGGTGTCTTGCGCGGAAGCCTTAACCGTCGCCAAAGGGGCGGGCATGGATCTTAAAGTGGCGTATGAAGCTTTGAAAATCTCTTCGGGTACGTCATTTGTGCATGAAACAGAAAGCCAGCTAATCTTAAATGGCAGCCGCGATGTGTCGTTCACGATGGATCTGGTTGCAAAAGATATTGGCTTGTTTCAAGAGGTTGCAGATCGGGCTTCGATACCGCTCGAATTGAATCCACTGTTAATCTCTATCTTTCAAGATGGGATTAAGCGCTTTGGGGCGCGTGAGTTATCCCCAAATATTATCAAGCGCTTAGAAGAGGTGACCGGGTTAGATGTGCGCGCAGATGGTTTTCCGGCCGAATTAATTGATGATGAGCCCGAACAGCCCGGCTATGAAGTGCGCGTCTAACCACATAAGGCATCGCGTTCTTTCTGCCATAATTTTTCTTTGGGTTGTGAGAAATATGATATGTGTTGGGCCGAACGAGTTTTATTTTTATATTTATGGTTTGGGGGAGATTGCAGGGTGAAAACGGAAATTAGCTTTCGCGAAAGCGTTGAAAGAATGTTTGATCGGGCAGTTCGCTTGATTGATTTGCCGGCTGGGTTGGAAGAAAAAATCCGGATTTGTAATGCCACTTATACGGTACGGTTTGGCGTGCGGTTACGCGGTGAAATAAAATCCTTCACGGGATATCGTTCGGTGCATTCTGAACATATGGAACCTGTAAAAGGGGGCATTCGGTATTCTTTAGGGGTGAACCAAGACGAAGTGGAAGCTTTGGCGGCGCTTATGACCTTTAAATGCGCTTTGGTCGATACGCCGTTTGGCGGCTCTAAAGGTGGGCTTTGTATTGACCCAACGCTCTATGAAGAGCATGAGCTTGAGCTGATTACCCGCAGGTTTGCTTATGAGCTGATTAAGCGTGATTTGATTCATCCCAGCCAAAACGTACCCGCGCCTGATATGGGCACGGGGCAACGTGAAATGGCCTGGATTGCAGATCAATATGCTCGCATGAACACAACCGATATCAATGCCAAGGCGTGCGTCACTGGCAAACCGATGAACGCGGGCGGAATTGCGGGGCGGGTTGAGGCCACGGGGCGCGGTGTTCAATATGCGTTGCAAGAATTTTTTCGTGAGCCATTAGACCTTCAGCGCGCGGGGTTGAGCGGGTCTTTAGAAGGCAAGCGCGTGATTGTTCAAGGGCTTGGCAATGTCGGGTTTCATGCTGCAAAGTTTTTATCCCAGGAAGATGGCGCTAAAATTATTGCCGTGATCGAGCGCGATGGCGCGCTCATAAACGAAACCGGGCTGAATGTTGAGGGCGTTGCAGATTGGAGAAACACAACAGGGGGTCTTAAAGATTACCCGGATGCTGTGTTTGTGCCAGAGGGCGCCAAGCTGCTTGAGCATGATTGCGATATATTGATCCCTGCGGCTTTGGAGGGCGTGATTAATTTAGAAAATGCAGCGCGGATCAAAGCCCCGTTGATCATCGAAGCGGCGAATGGGCCAGTAACGGCGGGCGCTGATGAAATATTGCGCGAAAAGGGCTGCGTGATCATTCCGGATATGTATGCAAATGCGGGGGGCGTAACCGTTTCTTATTTTGAATGGGTAAAGAATCTCAGCCATATCAGATTTGGCCGGATGCAGCGCCGTCAGGAAGAGGCACGCAGCCTCATGTTATTGGACGAATTGGAACGCCTCTCAACCCAAATGGGCGCTGATTGGAGCATGAGTGCAGATTTCAAAAAACGCTTTGTTCAGGGCGCGGGTGAGTTAGAGTTGGTGCGCTCGGGTTTGGATGATACGATGCGCGCCGCGATGCAGGCAATGCGGGCGCTTTGGCATAGTGATCAAAACGTCACCGATCTGCGCATCGCAGCTTATTTGGTCGCCATTCGCAAAGTCGCAGAGAGTTATCAAACAAAAGGGCTTTAAAGCCGGATCGTGCTTTTTTGAATTGCACGGGGGCGTAAAAAGTCTGTTTCTTTTTGCTCAGTACTAGACTTCGCCTTAGGAAGCTCCGATATTCAGCCCATGAGCCTGCCAGTTGGATTTTTGGATGAGTTGCGAAGCCGCGTCAGCATAAGTGCTGTTGTGGGCAAGAAGGTCACATGGGATCTGCGTAAATCCAATCAGGGCCGCGGTGATATGTGGGCGCCATGCCCATTTCATCAAGAAAAAACGGCCTCGTTCCACGTGGAAGACACCAAAGGTTATTTTTATTGCTTTGGCTGTCAGGCCAAGGGCGATATTATTACATTCGTAAAAGATACAGAAAATGTGAGTTTCATAGAGGCGGTAGAGATTTTGGCCGCAGAGGCTGGTCTGAGCATGCCGGCCCGCGATCCGCAGGCAAAAGAGAAAGCGGATCAAAAAGGTGCGCTTGTCGATGTCATGGAGCAAGCGGTTCGCTTTTTTCGCTTAAGCCTGAAAACAAACGCCGCTGCTGATGCGCGGCGCTATTTGTCTGGGCGTGGGCTGTCTGAAGAGGCGCAAGCGCGCTTTGGCATTGGCTTTGCGCCAGAAGATCGCTCTGCGCTTATACAGCATTTTAAAGCTGCCGGTGTTGCCCCTGAAAAGCTTATTGAAACAGGCCTTTGTATCCAGCCCGAAGAGGGCAGAGCCCCGTATGACCGGTTTCGTGGACGCATCATGTTTCCTATTCGTGATGCCCGTGGGCAGTGCATTGCTTTTGGCGGGCGCGCGCTTGATCCGGCTGCCAAGGCCAAATACCTCAATTCTCCTGAAACTGTTTTGTTCGATAAAGGGCGCACGCTTTACAATATGGGCCCTGCCAGAAAGGCCGTTGGACCGGATCAGCCATTGATTGTAGCCGAAGGGTATATGGATGTAATCGCATTGGTTGAAGCGGGCTTTGAGGCCGCGGTTGCGCCGCTGGGCACAGCCATCACCGAAACCCAGCTCTCGCTGTTATGGCGCATGACCCCCGAGCCTATTGTGGCACTTGATGGCGATAAAGCTGGCTTGAGAGCAGCCTATCGATTGATCGATTTGGCGTTGCCGGCGTTGGAAGCCGGCCGTGCTTTGCGGTTTGCCTTGATGCCCGAAGGCCAAGACCCAGACGATCTCATTCGCCAATCTGGGGCCGGCGCCTTGCGCAAATTGCTACAAAAAGCGATGCCAATGGTTGAGCTGCTCTGGCAGCGCGAAATGGCGGCTGGACCGTTTGATAGCCCGGAGCGCAAAGCCGGCTTGGATAAAGCGTTGGCAACTAAAACTAAGTTGATCAAGGATCACGGCCTGCGGTTGCATTATGAAACGGCGCTGAAAGATTTGCGCTGGGCCTTGTTTCGAAACCATGGCAAGCGGGGCGGCAAGCGTGGTCAAGCGGCAAGCCTGCCGGGAAAACCTCAGCAAAGCACCAAGGCCTCAGCGCTCGCCTCAGGTAATGATAGGGTTGCCCAATATATCCATGAGGCGGTGATCGTTGCGGCCGTGCTGGTCTGCCCAGCTGTGTTGAAGGATGTGCGCAGCTTACTCGAAGGCGTGGATTTTGATGATCCAAATTTAGATGCAATGCTCCGCATCATGGTGCAAAGCAAAAATCAAACGCGCTCTGAGTTAGAGGCGCAGATTGCCGCTGCGCTAGGGCCTCAGGTGATCGAAAAACTGTTTTCTGCTGGACATGTGCGCATGGCCGCCGGTTTGCTGAATTCGGATCAAACAGAGAATGCGCGCGCTACAATTTTGGAGGCTTTGGGGAAACTTTCCAGCCGAAAAGGTCTGGCCGCAGAATTGAAAGAGTTGCAAGAGGCCGGAGAGGAGGCCTTGGATGAAACCGCTGTTTGGCGTCTGAAGGAAGCCGCTGAGGCGGGGCATAATTCCTTAAAAGCAGTTCAAGAAGATAAGGTTCAATATCAGATGGCGCAGAACGGTGCGCGAATCAACCGCAGTGAAAAAGACCGATTCGATGAAATTTTGGGGGGAATTTCCTTTCAAAAGCCAAAAAACTGACTAAATAGAGGGATAACAGTAAATAAAGTACTGTACACGGGGTGGCCGAATCATGTGATTCCGTTATTTCTTGTCAGTAACGAATCACTCGCGTTAAATTAGGAGTCCCAAATGGCCGCTAAAGACACCGACGATCGCAAGACAGATGATCAGGATGCGGAGATCTCCCTTGATATGAGTCAAGCCGCAGTCAAGAAAATGATCGGTGAAGCGCGTGAGCGTGGCTATATAACATACGATCAGCTTAATCAGGTGTTGCCACCCGATCAGGTTTCTTCCGAACAAATTGAAGATGTGATGTCGATGCTGTCTGAAATGGGCATCAATATCATTGAAGATGAAGAGATCGAAGAAGAAGAAAAAGGAGCCACGGATCTGGTCGCGGTGACAGGCGGTAAAGATGTGGCGCTTTCCGCGGGTGAAACCGAAAAGCTTGATCGCACAGATGATCCCGTGCGCATGTACCTTCGTGAAATGGGCTCGGTTGAGCTGCTCAGTCGTGAAGGTGAAATTGCGATCGCCAAACGGATCGAGGCAGGGCGTAACACGATGATCCTTGGGCTATGCGAAAGTCCTTTGACGTTTCAGGCGATCACGATTTGGCGCGATGAATTGCTAAGCGAAGATATTCTTTTGCGCGAAGTGATCGATTTGGAAACCACCTTCGGCAATCAAATGGAAGAAGATGGTGAAGGCGAAAATGTTCTGGCAACCGGCAATGTCGCGGTTGGGCAGCAAAAAGAGGCCCAATCTGAAGAGTTGGATGCAGATGGCAATCCAATACTGACCGATGATGATGACGATGACGATGATGATCAGTCCAACCTGTCTTTGGCGGCAATGGAAGCGGCGCTGAAACCTCAGGTGCTTGAAACGCTTGATCGTATTGCATCCGATTATATCAAATTATCCGATATGCAGGATTCGCGGATTTCTGCGACTTTGAACGAAGATAGCAGCTTTACCGAGACACAAGAGGCAACATATCAGGCGTTGCGCGCTGAAATTGTCGAGCTGGTGAATGGGCTTCATTTGCACAATAACCGAATTGAGGCATTGATTGATCAGCTATATGGCATCAATCGGCGCATCATGCAGATTGATAGTTCAATGGTTAAATTGGCGGATCAAGCGCGGATCAACCGCCGTGAGTTTATCGATGAATATCGGGGCCATGAACTCGATCCCAATTGGATGGAACGCATGGCTGAGAAAGCCGGCCGGGGATGGCAAATGTTCATCGAACGCTCCACCGATAAAGCGGAAGGGTTGCGCAATGATATGGCGCAGGTTGGTCAATATATCGGTTTGGATATCAGCGAATTCAGACGCATAGTCGCGCAGGTTCAAAAAGGTGAGAAAGAAGCCCGCCAAGCTAAGAAAGAAATGGTTGAGGCAAATCTGCGTTTGGTGATTTCAATTGCTAAAAAATACACGAACCGCGGCTTACAATTCCTTGATTTAATTCAAGAAGGTAACATTGGCCTGATGAAAGCGGTGGATAAGTTTGAATATCGGCGTGGGTACAAGTTTTCAACCTACGCGACATGGTGGATTCGCCAAGCGATTACCCGGTCGATCGCTGATCAGGCGCGAACCATTCGTATTCCTGTTCATATGATTGAAACCATCAACAAACTGGTACGCACTGGCCGGCAGATGCTGCATGAGATTGGGCGCGAACCAACGCCCGAGGAATTGGCTGCAAAACTTCAAATGCCGTTGGAAAAAGTGCGCAAAGTGATGAAAATCGCCAAAGAGCCAATTTCACTCGAAACCCCGATCGGCGATGAAGAAGATTCGCAACTGGGCGACTTTATTCCAGATTCTAACGCTGTCTTGCCATTAGACAGCGCTATTCAAGAGAATTTGAAAGAAACCACCACGCGCGTGCTGTCATCGCTCACGCCGCGGGAAGAGCGGGTTTTGCGCATGCGCTTCGGGATTGGTATGAATACGGATCATACGCTTGAAGAAGTGGGCCAGCAATTCAGCGTGACGCGCGAGCGGATCCGGCAGATCGAAGCCAAAGCTTTGCGCAAGTTAAAGCACCCGTCACGCTCGCGTAAATTGCGTAGTTTCTTAGATCAATAAACACGCTATTTGGTCGGTTTTACCGGCCAGATGCACCCAATGCATTTGTTGAAGATAGGGCAGTTTGGTATGCGCTGGCTAAACCCGAAAAACCGGTAGAGCGGGTATGCTTCAAAAGACTTTCACTATACAAACAAATGGTCCGCGGCTGTATGAGTTTACCGATCAGATCGCTCAGTGGGTGCAAGGCAACGGTCTGGTAAATTTATTCGTTCAGCACAGTTCAGCAAGCTTGTTGATTCAAGAGAACGCTGACAGGGATGTGCGCTCTGATTTAACGGCGTTTTTTGATCGTTTGGTGCCGCCGGCAACCCATCCTTCCATGTCATATTTGACCCATCTTTATGAAGGTGCGGATGATATGCCTGCGCATATAAAAGCCGCGCTTTTACCGACATTCCTAACTATTCCACTGCATGAGGGCCAATTGGCATTGGGTACGTGGCAGGGGATTTACCTTGTCGAACATCGCGCGCCGCCGCATCAGCGTCGGGTCTTTGCCTCTATCTTGCGTGATCAGCTGCGCACTTGTAAAGACGCTGCGCTTCTCAAACAAATTTTTTGAGCCTGGCCGCCGTTTCTATGCAGGTGTAGCGGCACGATAATGTGTGGGCGGAGTTTAGGCATTTCATCAAAGATCTATCTGTAGTGATCAAAAAAGCAGACTACACAAAGCGTTGCGGTTGCCCTATAGTGCTCGTGGAAAACACTCTTTGGCCCGCAAACCCGGGCCAGTCTTATGCCAAAGGATATGCCAATGCGTTGCCCGTTCTGTGGGAATATTGATACCCAAGTGAAAGATTCCCGACCCGCTGAAGACCATGTTGCAATTCGGCGCCGTCGGTTTTGTGCAGCTTGCGTGGGGCGTTTTACCACTTATGAGCGAGTACAATTGCGCGATCTTGTGGTGATCAAGTCGAATGGACGACGTGAAGATTTTGATCGCGACAAGCTCGAGCGCTCAATTCGTATTGCGCTGCAAAAACGACCAATTGAAAATGAACGGATGGAGCAAATGATTTCGGGGATCGTGCGGCGTCTGGAAAGCCTTGGCGAAACCGATATCAATTCAAAGAAAATCGGTGAGATCGTTATGGAAGCGCTGGCGCGCATCGATACGGTGGCCTATGTGCGCTTTGCGAGCGTTTATAAAAACTTTCAGGCTGCCGATGATTTCGATAAATTTGTCAGTGAATTAAGGCCCGATATACCCACAGAAGAATAGGCAAGAGCGGTGGAAGATCACCAGTTCATGACCCATGCGCTGGCCTTGGGGCGGCGCAACCAAGGCCATTGCTGGCCCAATCCGGCAGTGGGCTGCGTGATCGTAAAAGAGGGACGCGTTGTTGGCCGCGGTTGGACCGCGATAGGAGGGCGTCCTCACGCCGAATCACAGGCGTTACAACGCGCGGGCGCCTTGGCAGCGGGTGCCACGGCCTTTGTCACGTTAGAGCCCTGCGCGCATCAAGGGCAGACCGGGCCCTGTTGTGACGCGCTGATTGCGGCCAAGGTTGCGCGGGTTGTGATCGGTGCGCCCGATCCAGATCCCCGCGTTGCGGGGCGCGGGGTGGCGGCATTAAAAGCTGCGGGCATTGAAGTTGTTGAAGGTGTAGAGGCTGAGGCCGCTGCCTGGGATCACGCGGGCTTTTTAAATCGGATCCTGCGTGGCAGGCCACATATAGCGTTGAAAATGGCGGCCAGCTTTGATGGCAAATCCGCGATGGAAAATGGCGAAAGTCAATGGATCACCGGGCCATTGGCACGACGATGGGTGCATGGAATGCGCGCCCGCTATGATGCCGTTTTGGTGGGGGGGGGGACGGTGCGCCGTGACAATCCCAATCTGACCGCGCGGGATATCGGCATTGAGCGGCAGCCGGTGCGGGTTGTGGTTAGCAATGGCGTTGATCTTCCCGAAACCCATCATTTGGCGCAAACGGCGAACAGCGTGCCCGTCTGGATCTGCCATGGCCCCAAGGCGGATATCGCGCGTTTGCAGGCGTGGCAAAAGCTTGGGGCGGTGTTGATCGAATGTAGGGCGGATAAAGACAATGTTGACCTTAAATATGTTATGCAGCGTTTGGCGCAAAAGGGCCTAACACGGGTTTTTTGCGAAGGCGGAGGGGCGCTGGCAGCGGCTCTACTGAAAGAAGATCTGATCGATGAGCTGATTGGCATCACGGCCGGGCTTGTGCTGGGCGCGCGCGCGCAGCCGGTGATCGGGGATTTGCCCATCAATCACTTAAAACAGGCAAAGCGGTTCGTTGCGCATAAGGCACACGCTGTGGGCCCCGATTTATTGCAAATCTGGCGGCGCTGCTAGGTTCGTTTTGTCCAAATCTCGGCTTAACGCCAAAACGGATTGGGTTTGGCAAACCAACCTTGAAGTTTGGCGGCCACTCTGTTCGCCTGGCTCGGGCGATGCGCGGTGGCGTCCAGCAATCGATCCACCACCACTTCAACTGGGCAAGCCCTGCGCGTGACCGGATCAAAGTAGCGCGGATACAATATGAGGCATCCGTATAAAAATTCAAGCAAGGTTAGGCCGGGTTTGCGCCTAGTGATTCTGGGCCCCAGATCATTGGTTAACCCCCAGCCTGCATAAAAGGGCTGCCCATATGTTGTAACGGAAATACCGCGCAGCAGCGCTTCAAACCCCATCAGTGATGTGCCAGTGTGCACCGCATCGCAGCTTCTGAGGGCCTGCGCGGCGTCGCAATTTTCGAGGCAATCATCGGCAAAGCGCAGAATGGTTTTCTTAGGTAAGGCGCCAAGCCTTAAATTGCTTTCCACATCCGGGTGCGGCTTATAAAGGATAAAGGCGTTTGGATTGGCGTTCCTGACGCGCTTTAAAAGCGATAGATTGTCACCCTTTGGGCCACCGCCGCACAGCACAGAGGCATCATCGGCAACTTGTCCCGGTACCAGGATGCAGCTTGTTTCTTGCTGCAGGTTATAGGTTCTATGAAGATTGTATTTTGTCAGATCATGGTCAAGCAACTTCCTTTGCAGCGTTTCGATGCGCCGTGTTTGATCCGCGCGAAGCGGGGGCATTTTTAACCATATGCGCTCAAGCCGAATTTCCTGCGAAGGGTCGTAATAAATCCCAAGATCGTCACAAATTAGGGAAAGCGGCGGCACCAAGTCAGCACCCAAACCACGCGAGCGCAGAAACCCGTCTTCAATGCGCGTGACAGGTTTGCCGGCCGGTTGTTTTGCGCTGGCCCAAACCATCCTTTTGCGCGGGTTTCCTTTTAGGTCTTCGCTGGATGTGGTTTGAAATTTTACGGATTTGTATCGGCCAAAAAAGGCCCGAAAATGCCGGCGTTTCCACAGGCTAATGCCTGAAGCAGACCAGCCTTGGTGATCTTCGCGCCACGTGCGCGTTTCGGCTTCCAAATTGTCTAACGTGGTTTCTAAACTGCATAAGCGGTCCCGATAGGCATCATACCAAATTGGATATTTAATCATTGCCGCCAAAAACAATTGGCGAGAGCTTAGCTTTCGGCTTCGCCAAGGCATAGGCTTGTGATCCACTGTTAAGCTCCATCCCGCATAAAAGGGTTGCCCAAAAATATGGGGGCGGTGCCCCGCTAAAATCGCCTCAAAACCTAACTGGGAAGAAAAACTATAGACTGCTTTGGCGCGTTCCAAGAGATGCCAGGGTGAAGTTGCGCAATTAAAAGCGTGATCTGCGGGGTATCACAATGCCGCGCAGAAAAATAACCTTCGCGCAGATTGAGCCGCGTTTCTGGGTGGGTTCGGATAATGATTTTATGATCAGGGAAATGGGCTTTTGCGTTGGCAAGCATTGCATCGAAGTCTATTTGCCCGCCGCCAGACGCGCGTACAGCACCATCGCCGCGGGTTTGATCGATCAGCAAAATGAAACCGGGTTCGGGAAGCGGCAAGCGCGGGTCAAAGGCTGAATATTTGGACAGGTGCTGGTCTTGAAGGCGAAATATTGCGTCTTCTGCGCGCTGTAGCTCTTGTGGATCGTTTAAAGGCGCATGCTGCAGAATTTGTTCGAGATCGCTGGGCTGCGCCGGGTCGTAATGGAAGCCCCGTTTGTCGAGCATCATGCCGATCGGGGGCTCTTGGCTTAACCGGGCGGGAAAGAGCGAGCGTAAAAACGCATCTTCGCAATATAAAAGCGGTGCGTTGAAATGCCGAGCTATCTTTTGGCCGCGCCGCGCGGCCGCCGATTTTCAACAGATCAGAACTTCAGCTTGGGCAAAGGGAAGGCCCAGCGTTAGCTGATATCCTGA
>ERZ1048872.3174-NODE-3174-length-10914-cov-5.308316_pt1 | contig 10914 bp, 11 predicted proteins | sample MGYA00383100_ERZ1048872 | MGnify/ENA primary metagenome ERZ1048872 (study PRJEB29581, sample SAMEA5548370) | metagenome | biome: marine; feature: coastal; material: water | depth 50 m | study: Short-term variability in the microbial, nano- and picoplankton... | reverse complement strand
TTATTCGTAAAATGCTGGGCCTAGTGCAATCAAATGTTTGGGGAATAGATATGTCATGTCAAAGACTTAAAGGAAAACGCGCACTGATCACGGCAGCGGCTCAGGGCATAGGTCGCGCAAGTGCCCTTGCCATGGCGGCAGAGGGCGCGCAGGTGTTCGCAACCGACGTTAACATGGATGCACTATCCACAATTAAAGATGCGAATCACGAAAATATTGAAATTTTCGAAATTAATGTACTTGATGATGCATCCGTAAAAGCAGGCATTGAACGTGCAGCGCCGGACATTCTGTTCAACTGTGCCGGCTATGTTCACAGCGGTACGGTTTTGAATGTAACGGATGAGGAATGGGATTTCGCATTTGATCTGAACGTACGCTCGCAACTGCGCACAATTCGCGCCGCCCTTCCAGGCATGTTGGATCGTGGTGTTGGATCGATCATCAACATGTCTTCGGCGCTATCGTCTGTGATCGGCGCCCCTGATCGTTTCATATACGGCACAACCAAAGCCGCGGTTTTGGGTATGACAAAATCCGTCGCCGCAGATTACATCACCAAAGGCATCCGCTGTAATGCCATTTGCCCCGGTACGGTTGAAAGCCCCAGCTGGCATGAACGTGTCAAAACATTGGGCGAAAAACTGGGCAGCGAAGAGGCCGCAATGAAACAATTTGTGTCGCGCCAGCCCATGGGTCGCGTTGCAAAGGCCGAAGAAATTGCCGCCCTTGTTGTTTACCTTGCGTCCGATGAAAGCGCATTTACCACAGGACAGGCCCATATCATTGACGGCGGTTGGTCCGGTTAAAGGAATAGAAAATGACAAAACACAAAATCGGCCCAATGGATCTACGTTCCCGCAAGTGGTTCAACAATCCTGAAAATCCTGAAATGACCGCTCTGTATCTTGAGCGTTATTTGAACTACGGCCTTACTCGCGCCGAGCTGCAGTCTGGCAAACCTATCATTGGCATCGCACAAACTGGCAGTGACCTAAGCCCTTGTAATCGCCACCATATTGAACTGACCAAACGGGTGCGTGACGGCATCATCGCGGCGGGCGGCACGGCAATCGAAATTCCGGTTCATCCTATTCAAGAAACCGGCAAACGCCCCACGGCGATGTTGGATCGAAACCTAGCCTATCTATCTTTGGTGGAAACTTTGTTTGGCTATCCTCTTGATGGCGTCGTGCTGAATATTGGTTGTGATAAGACCACGCCCGCATTGTTAATGGCAGCCGCCACCGTGAATATTCCTGCTATCGCATTGTCTGTTGGCCCGATGTTGAACGGCTGGTTCCGTGGCAAACGCACAGGATCAGGCAGTATCGTTTGGCAAGCACGTGAAATGCTGGCAGCAGGTGAAATTGACGACGAAGGGTTCATGGAACTTGTCGCCTCATCCGCGCCATCCGTGGGCTATTGCAATACCATGGGCACAGCCACGACAATGAATTCCTTGGCCGAGGCATTGGGCATGCAGTTGCCCGGTTCCGCCGCCATCCCTGCCCCTTACCGTGAACGCGGTCAAATTTCATATGAAACCGGACAGCGAATTGTCGACATGGTATGGGAGGATTTGCGTCCTTCCGACATTATGACACGCGAGGCGTTTGAAAACGCGATTGTTGTGAATTCCGCCATAGGCGGTTCAACCAACGCGCCGATCCATTTGAACGGAATTGCCCGCCATTTGGGTGTGGAATTGAACAACGACGATTGGCAAACTGTCGGCCATGAGGTGCCTTTGCTGGTCAACTTGCAACCGGCTGGTGAATATTTGGGCGAAGACTATCATCAAGCAGGCGGCGTGCCCGCTGTAACCGGCGAACTAATCGCCAAAGGTCTGTTGCCACATCCTGATGCGATTACCGCCAATGGTAAATCTATGGGTGCAAATTGCGAGGCTCGTCGAAGCGAAAACAATGATGTCATCAAAAACGTCGACAATCCGATGCGCGAAAATGCTGGTTTCATCAATTTAACCGGCAATTTGTTTGACAGCGCGATTATGAAAACCAGTGTGATTGGCGATGCATTTCGCAAAACCTATCTGTCAAACCCTGACGACTTGAACGCCTTTGAAGGCCGCGCTGTTGTCTTTGATGGGCCAGAGGATTTCCATCATCGCATTGACGATCCTGCTGAAAATATTGACGAAAATTGTGTACTATTCATGCGTGGTGCGGGCCCTATTGGATATCCAGGCGGGGCCGAGGTCGTGAATATGCGCCCTCCTGCTTATCTGATCAAACAAGGCGTCGAGGCATTGCCTTGCATCGGCGATGGTCGTCAATCTGGCACATCTGGTTCCCCATCCATCCTGAATGCATCCCCCGAGGCGGCCGCAGGCGGTGGATTGGCCCTGCTTAAAACTGGCGACATAGTGCGCGTGGATTTGACAAAATGCACTGTGAACATGCTGGTCGATCTGGGCGAACTTGCGGATCGCGCCACATCACTCGAAGCCGAAGGCTTTCCATTCCCCGAAAGCCAATCCCCTTGGCAGCAATATTTCCGTGAAAAAGTCGAGCCGTTTTCGGATGGCATGATTTTGAAAGATGCTGACAAATATCAAGATATTGCGCGCAAATCTATGCCGCGTGACAACCATTAAAGGACTGACAACATGAAACTTCTTCGTTTTGGGCCCATGGGTTCTGAAAAACCAGGTATGCTAGATGACACTGGCACTTTGCGTGATTTAAGCGGCGTGATTGATGACATCAACGGCGCCACTATTGGTGATGCCGAACTTGATAAATTGCGTGCAATTGATCCAAGCACACTGCCAGCCGTAGAAGGTAATCCACGGCTTGGTGCGTGTGTTGGTAATATCGGCAAGTTTTTGTGTATTGGCCTTAACTATTCTGACCACGCAGCAGAAACCGGTGCGGCCATTCCAGAGCATCCAATTTTGTTCATGAAAGCCAATTCGGCAATCGTTGGCCCAAATGATGACGTATCCTTGCCCCGTGGTTCCACCCACGGTGATTGGGAGGTCGAGCTGGGTGTGGTTATCGGCAAACAGGCGAAATACGTCTCAAAAGACGACGCCCTTGATTATGTTGCGGGGTATTGCGTGATTAATGACGTGTCTGAGCGGCATTTTCAGGCAAAATTGACCGGTCAATGGACCAAAGGCAAATCGTGCGACACGTTTGGACCAACGGGCCCATGGCTGGTGACCCGCGATGAGGTGGCCGATCCACAAAACCTTGACATGTCGACAGATGTGAACGGCAAGCGCATGCAAACCGGCAATACCAAAACGATGATCTTTACTGTTGCTGAGATTATTGAGCATCTTTCCGGCCTTATGACCTTGCACCCAGGTGACGTTATTTCCACTGGTACACCGCCCGGTGTTGGGCTTGGCATCAAGCCAACCCCGATTTTCTTAAAAAAGGGTGACGTGATGGAATTGGCTATTGATGGCTTGGGCAGTCAACGCCAAAACGTAACCGAGGACGCATAATGCCAAAAATTCTACAAATCGGCGGGGCAACCGACGCTATGCTTGCGCGCCTTTCAGCCTTTGACATCACCGAACTTTATGGTCTTGCTGACGCCCCTGCTTGGCTGGCACAAAACGGTGCAGGCATTGAATATGTTTTGACCAACGGTCACGACGGCATCAAACCTGATGTCATGGCCGCCTTGCCTGATGTAAAACTGATCAGTTGTTACGGTGTTGGCTATGATGCCATTGATACAACCACAGCCGTTGAACGCGGTATCACCGTGACCCATACGCCGAACGTCCTTAATGATGAGGTGGCCACAACAACCATCATGTTGATGTTGGCGTGCTATCGAAACTTGATCAATGACGACGCTTACGTACGTGCCGGCAAATGGGAGGCTGAGGGCAACACGCCTTTAACCCGCAGCGCGGACAACCGCCGCGTTGGCATCTTGGGACTTGGGCGCATTGGCCAAGCGATTGCCGACAAGCTGGCGGCATTTAACAGCGATATTTCATATCACAGTCGCAATCAGAAAGACGTGCCTTACAAATACTACGGCGATCTGACCGAGATGGCCCGCGATGTAGAAGTGTTGATTTGCATTACCCCTGGTGGACCAGCCACCGATAAAATCGTCAATCGAGAAGTGATCGAAGCATTGGGTTCTGACGGAACCTTGATCAATGTTTCGCGGGGTTCGGTTGTTGATGAGGCCGAGATGATCGCCGCTTTGTCGGATGGTCGTTTGGGTTGGGCAGGTCTTGATGTGTTTGAAGCAGAACCCAAAGTGCCCGCCGAATTGCGCGCACTAAAGAACGTCGTTCTTTTGCCCCATGTTGGAAGTGCAACAGTTGAAACGCGCGCTGCCATGGGAAATTTGACGGTCGATAATATCCTTCAATACCAAAAAGACGCCACGGTGATTAGTGCTGTGCCTGAATGCAAATAACGAAAAGACCTTCGCAATGTATATTTCTTTGCGAAGTTTAATTTTAACTATCAGCACATTACAAAGCGGTATTAATGTAAAACATTAATACCGCTACTCCCTCTGTTCAGCCGATATCCACCCACATAAAACAGAAGCTTAGCTTACATTTATACGGTTTTTTGAACTGTACGCTCGATTGTCTTTTGCTTTAAATTCTAGGAATGCCAATGACAGATTCTCATCAACATCTATCCGGCCATTGTTTTTGCACCGCTGTTAAGTGGTCATATAAGGGACCACAGGGGCGAAATTTGGTGTGTCATTGCATCGATTGCCAGCGTGCAACATCAGCCCCCTTTGCGGCGTTTATTGGCCTATCCCAGGAACATGTTCAGGTCACAGGCCCGATCAATCACTTTGAAAGCAGCCCGAGTACACATCGCGGGTTTTGCCAGAATTGCGGCACGCGTATGTATTTTCGATCCAACAAATGGCCCGAAGAAATCCATTTCCTTGCCACCACCTTGGATGATCCCAGTGACTATTCACCGACAGCACAAGTTTGCTTGGACACACGCCCGCAATGGCTGGATACACTCGATCAAATATCAGGCCATAGCACTTTTCAAAAAGATCCAACAGAAATTGAATAGTCTAAGGGCGTTCAATTTTGTGTATCCAGCTTTGATCAGCCTTCACAAGTTTCGGCCAGTTCGTTGATCCAGCCAATCACACGGTCTGCTTGGTCAGGTGTTTTAATCTTCGGCATATTCAACTGAACGTCGCTACGATCGGCCCTGGAACACGCCTGCCCGTTCAGATCAACACAACGTGCGACTTCGCCGTCGGGCAATGCAAACTCAATATACCCGCGTCCTGGCGTCGTATTGGCGCCAGCCAACGCCTGAAATGACACACTTAACTTTTCACCCACCAATACAGTTTCGTCCGCATCTATTTGCGACAATGTAAGGTTCAAATCACACCCTTCAACCGCAGATTCTGTACGTATGATTATCGCCCCAACGGGCAGATCATGATCCAATTCAAGTTTCAGTCGGGATTCAGGATTGTTCCCAAACATAACATAGGAAACGATGACGAAACCGAGGATCGCAAGAACAATGACGCCAACAATTCGTATTAGAATTTTCATATTATAACCCTAAATCAATAGATAAATGCTGCCCTAATGAATGTGAGCAATCAAGTGGAAAGTCGTGTTAGCGGCACCCAACCGCGTGACTTCATGGGCCTAACTATTGGATCATTCAGGTTCAGCCCCGCTCTGATGCGGTTAGAACGAGGGTATTTCACCTAAACAAAAATAAAGTCTTCGGCGTCTAACTGGCCAAGATTGACCCCATTCAAGGTGATCGTGTCGCCTGTTCCATCATCAATCACAACGTCAACACCAACTTGGTTCATGTGGTTGGCCGATAAGTCCGCCATATCGGCTATTGCGGAAACATCGGACAAATCGATTTTTTCTAAATCACTGCCCGCTGCAAAATCTGTAATTACATCGTTTCCAAAACCATCGACAAAGACAAATACATCAGCACCTGTACCGCCGTTCATGGTATCATTGCCTGTGCCCCCATTCAGCGTATCTTCCCCACTGCCGCCAAATAATTGATCGTCGTTTTGACCACCAAACAGCACATCATTTCCGATTTGCCCCTTCAATACATCATTGTTTTCATCACCTATAAGGCTGTCATGACCATCGCCACCAAATATTGTATCATCGCCAATGCCACCATAAATGCTGTCATCGTGGTTACCGCCGTAAAGCTGGTCATTGTCAGCGCCACCATACAAAATGTCTTTGCCAGAATTTCCGTATAATTTATCCAATCCAGCATCACCGTTCAGATAATCAACGCTGGCATTTCCAAATAATTTATCGGCGCCCTCGCCACCAAAAAGTGTATCGGTATCGTCGCCACCGAAAAGCTTGTCATTGTTTTCCCCACCTCCCAATCTAAAACATTGGCTAGCCCCAAAAGAGTATCAGAACTGCCTGTTGCCGTGACACTTCCGGTATTCGTCACACCGTTCAGTGTTGCGGTGATCCCAGACTGGAAATTCCCATAATAAAGCTCATATTCTCCGTCATCTGTGGAAAGATGGCTTTGGGTGTAGTCATACGTATCATTACCTAGCGAACCGGCAATGAATTCCTCACCATCGTTTTCGCCAGGCGTAAAGCTATCATTCCCAGCACCACCGACCAACGTATCCTGATAATCACTGCCGATGATTGTCATATTGTTCGGCGCTGCGCTGAACAAATCATAATTCATAACCAAACCATCGGTCGCTGTAGAGGCATCAACGGTCAAACCGCCTGTGGTCAATAAACCCGCCATGGCCGTGTGATCGTCGGTACTTTCAATATCTTGCAGTGCGTTGTCGAAAGCTACGACCGACATATTTGCACCGGTCAAAGTTGCTTGTGTGACGCCACCATGCGTGAAAGTCATGCTAGTGATCGTACCACCAACCGGAGAGTCGCCAACAAATGCAAAACCTGACCCGGTTACAGTTGTGGTAAATCCAGTCGCCGCGTTAATGAGTACGATTTCGGTAGTTGATGCTGAAACAATACTAAGATTGGTCGCCCCGTTATGAAAGAAAGCGTCTTCAATGAAATTGCCTTGCGAGCCAGAAAAAGTAAGAAGCATCTTTAAATCCCCAAATTGGTAAAAAAATTAACATTAGGAAGGATAAAAATTTTTGTAAAGCGTCTTACCAAACTAACGCATTGATTTAGAACAATAATTACCTAAAAACCCTAGGGTGTTTCGATCAAATTAACGCCAAATGTCTTATCATAAGAAAAGCACACCATGTTAACGGCTTTATCAGTTGAGGATTTTGGGCGAACGTCAGCAGACAAGGAAGCCTGCACAATTCATATACTGTCGGGAAATGTGTGAAAAGCGAGGTAAGTCTGCCAATGGGTACCCGCTAAAATAAGGTGATGCCAAAAGTTTTATATACCCCAGGGGCAGAGCGCTTCGATTTTTCGGCGACCAAGCTTTTTCATCGTTTTTATGTTATCCAAATAGATTTTATCGGGGTCCAAAAGATGGGCGAGAACTTTGGTCATCTGATCTTGTCGCAGAAGATGTATGGTTGGATAGGGTGAACGATTGGTAAAGTGGCTAAGATCATCTGCAGCCACACCCTCAAATTGATATTGAGGATGAAATGATGCCAATTGCAGATGCTCTGTCAGTTCAGCTTCCTCCAATAGCTGCTGAAACCAATCGAGTACGTCGAGGTAATCAGCGAAGTCTTCTAGCCCTTGGGTAAACATAAGCAAGCTCGTGGCAATGTCATTTGAATTGGCCCCAAGCAGGCGCTGTAATTCATTTATATAAAACTGCTTTAGGTGCGCATCGGTGGTGGCATCACATACGGCATAATACACTTGGTCTCGGGCTATGACGCTAGAGGAAAATGGGCATAGATTTAGTCCGACCACCATTTGATCAAGCCATCGACGGGTGTTTGCAACCACGTCTTGATGAACCATTGATGGCGTTTTGAGGTCAAAATTGTTGATACGATGAATCCTAACTTAATTAACTAACTTCGAACCAATAACTGCTTACCTAACAAGTTTCGAGTGTAAAGAAACGCATCCGTGCAGTGCGCGCCTATAGGTCTGATCCGTGATAATGCTACGAGACGAAGAAAGTCGGGAAAGAACCCATCGTACCGAATGCTGCAACTTACTTAAATGACCGCTTCCACGTTCAATTGACAACTGCGCAAGGCAACATCCAAGCACATCGCCTAAAATGAAGGATACCTATGCAATTGTCTTACTGGAAAGCACTACCGCGGTTGATATCTAGTGTAGTCAATGGAAGTTTATGCCGGAGTTAATTTTTCATTGCATCGACCAGCCACGGCCTGCGCTGTTATGGCGGCTAAAACTATTGTTCCCCCAAGCATTTCGGGCCACGTCATTGCTTCATTCACAAAGATCCAAACCCAAATGGGTCCTAGTACGCTTTCCAATAAAACCAATAGACTAACCTCGGCAGCAGGTAAATATGAAGTCCCCCAGGTGACAAAGGCGATCCCGATACCGATGGTGAACCCACCCATGAATAAAATCAGCCATAAATCATATGAGGATACTGCTAAATCTGATCCACTCGACAGCGAAAATATCACGCCGAACGCCATGCAGAACACACCCCCCAAAAACGTTCCCCCCAGGACATCTGGCTTTTTAGATCGGCGTGCCAACACAAGCATCAAAGCAAATGTTAGAGCTGAAACAAATGCGTATAGGTTGCCTTCTGTCCTGCCCAGATCAATGCCACCTTGGACCATCACACCAACGCCCACCACTGCCAAAACCATGGCCATTAATGTGACCTTGGTTAGCCGTTCCCCAATCCAAAGCCAGGCCATTATGGCTGCACAAAGAGGCGTTATTGAAAGAATAAATAGAGCTGAGGCGACAGATGTGTTCAGCATCGCAAAAACGTAAGTAGAAAAAGCGATCGACAAAGCCATTCCCATTGCAAGGTCCGTCGGTCCAAAACTGGTCAAGAACCGAAGTGGTGAAATTCTACGTCGCAAGCACGCGACAATCCCAACCATGCCTGCCAACGAAAGAGAACGGTAGGCCATAATCTGAAAACCATCGGCGCTGTCAACAAGCCGGATTAACAAGCCCACGAAGCTCATAAATGATGCACCCAAAAGGATCAAAGCAGTCGCTTGAAGTTTATTCATTATAACTCTCAGGAGATTTGGCGGAACAGATTTTAGAAGGGTAGAAAACGTGAAGTTGCATTCGCAGACAAAGTACGAGAAAGCTTGAAAGTCAACTAGAGTGCGTAATGTGTTTTACACAAAAAACCGCATTTTTCCAGAATGCAATTGGCTGCTAGTGAAATTAATTAAGGGTATTTCAAACGAGCACAGCCCAAACTGGCCCTTTAGAGAGGTGAACATTCAGCATCGAAATTCTTAACAATAAGGATGGATTTGACCCACAGCCGAAATTCTTCATACTGCCCTGAGTTCATATGAGGAAGCTAGTTTTGGACAACGATATTAAGTCGATGCAGCTCTACCCACGGCCCGAACGCATATATTCTGATCTCGAAGCTCTCGGGTATGGGCACGATGCACCGCTCTCTGTTGAAGTTCTCTCTCAATTTGATCAGCTTCATTATCACGGTATCGAAGCGCTCGATGTCGCAATTTCAGCCTGCAAGATAAAGGCTCGGGATCTCGTTCTAGAAGTCGGTTCAGGTTGGGGTGGTTGCGCTCGTCACATTGCGAATGCCACAGGCGCTACAATCACCGCTGTCGAGTTGCAGGCAGACTACGATCGCGTCGCGCGAAAGTTGACAGCACGCACCAACCTGGGCGGTGGGGTCGAGCATGTGAACGCCGATTTCCTTCAATTGGAAATTGAAACGGGCACCTTTGATCATGCCGTAAGTTGGCTAGCACTATTTCACATCCCCCGCAGGTCAGAATATCTGGACAAACTTCACAGGTCGCTTCGACCAGGCGGCAAACTCTTCGTTGAAGATCTTTATTTGATCAAAGACCCTGACAGTGACGAATTGGAAGACTTCAAGCAGCACTTGTTCCCGAATTCACTTGTCCGTAGAAAAAGCTATTTTGCATCCTTGGAAAACGCAGGGTTCGATGTATCGGTCGCCGACGACATGACGAATGACTGGTTGGAATTTACGTGTGATCGTCTTAAGAAATTTCGCGACTCTCGGGAACAATATGTCTCCGTCCACGGAGTGGAGGGTTACGAAATAATAGAGACATTTTATACAAAACTGGCGGGCTATTTCGCGCGCGGTTTGGTTGGCTGGTTGAGAATGTCGGCAAAGCGCCGAGTATCACTTCGAGCGCCATCCGTACCCTTTTAGCTTGTTGGGATCAGTGGTTGACGGCCCATAGCCGCCGTTGTGGGATGCTCGCACCGTCACGATGTAGCGTTTTTAAATCAGGCATTGGCAAAAAAATAGAGTATTTCCTGTCGGATGGTGACAGAATGCGGACAAGGTTGATAGTAGCTACACCTTGAAAGGTTCAATATTTTATTAAGGAATTCTAACCCCGCGGCAAAATGCAACCATTTAATATTAAACCCATCACGCCTAGTTTCTTACTCAAAACTAGGTTTGAAGTAAGTTTTATTTGCTGTTTTGGCGCCCCATTTTCTAAGGTTCACTATTCTTAAAAGTCATTTCTTCCACGGAAACTCATTTACCATTTTGGGATAAAATATAGATCCTGACACGCATAGGGCGATCACCGATATGACAGATCTTTTGGCCAATCACGCCAACCAAGTGGGGCTGGATGTTGTCATTGATGACGGTTCAGGTGACACCATAACATTAACGGATGTAGCGCTTGGCGACCTTGACGTGGACGACTTTATATTCGTGTAGAAGAAATGCGGCGCTCCGAATTAAACAATTCGAGGGCCGCATTTTTATT
>ERZ1048872.3169-NODE-3169-length-10937-cov-5.578662_pt1 | contig 10937 bp, 11 predicted proteins | sample MGYA00383100_ERZ1048872 | MGnify/ENA primary metagenome ERZ1048872 (study PRJEB29581, sample SAMEA5548370) | metagenome | biome: marine; feature: coastal; material: water | depth 50 m | study: Short-term variability in the microbial, nano- and picoplankton... | reverse complement strand
CAGAGACTGCGGTGATACGGGACGGCACGATTTTGCCACGCTCAGAGATGTAGCGTTGCAATGTGCGTGTGTCTTTGTAGTCAATCGCTGGTGCGTTGTCGCCAGAGAATGGGCACACTTTACGACGGCGGAAAAATGGTTTGTTTGCCATGGTTTATGGTCCTTTCGCGCGATTAAGAGCGACGTTCGCGGCGGTCGCCACGGTCGTCACGTTTTTGCATTTGTACGGAGGGGCCTTCGTCGTGGGCATCAACCTTGATGGTCAAAATGCGCATCACGTCGTCATGCAAACGCATCAGGCGTTCCATTTCTTGAATGGCAGTTGCAGGTGCATCTGTTTTCAAGAAGGCGTAGTGGCCTTTGCGGTTTTTGTTGATTTTGTAGGCCATCGTTTTGATGCCCCAGTATTCGTTTTCAACAACTTTGCCACCGTTGTCGGCAAGGACAGCTGTGAAATGTTCGATCAAACCCTCGGCCTGTGTATTAGACAGATCCTGACGGGAAATAAAAACATGCTCATAAAGGGGCATGTGCACTCCAGTTCATATTGTTGCGCGTTTCAACGAATGTGCGATTGCCTTGTCGCTGCACATTCACGAGAGACCGCGCCGGTGAAAAAATCACGACAAGGAAGCCGCCTTGTACACCTATGGGCGTGAAATTCAAGGGGATATGGTGTCTGTTGCACGATATATATTTGCACGCATGACACAGGCAAGGTAATGCTGGCGCAAAGACGTAAAAGAAAAACAAAAGGGGCCATGATGACACGGGCATTCGTATTTCCAGGACAGGGCGCGCAAACGATTGGCATGGGTGCTGATTTAGCCGCGGCTTATCCTGCCGCCAAAGCTGTATTCGACGAGGTGGATGACGCCTTGGGTGAAAAGTTGAGCGCGCTTATTTGGGAAGGCGACAAAGACACGCTGACCCTGACACAAAACGCACAACCTGCATTGATGGCCACATCATTGGCGGCGATGAAAGCGCTAAAGGCTGAAGGCATCACAATGGCGGATGCTGGATTTGTTGCTGGCCACTCGCTGGGTGAATATTCCGCTTTGGCGGCCGCCGGTTCCATCAGCCTGTCTGACACGGCGCGTTTGTTGCGCATCCGTGGATTGGCCATGCAAGAGGCTGTTCCAGTTGGCGTTGGTGCGATGGCGGCGTTGCTGGGGTTGGATTTTGAAACCGCAACAGCGGTGGCGGCAGAGGCCGCTGAGGGCGAGGTTTGTCAGGCCGCGAATGATAATGATCCATCACAGGTCGTGATTTCCGGCCACAAGGCCGCCGTTGAACGCGCTTGTGTTATTGCCAAAGAAAAAGGTGCCAAGCGCGCCATGTTATTGCCAGTATCGGCGCCGTTTCACTGCACGTTGATGCAGCCCGCGGCAGATAAAATGGCCGAAGCTTTGGCAAATGTTGAAATTAAGGCGCCAAGTGTGCCGTTGGTGGCGAATGTTGTTGCCAGCGCCATTAGTGATCCCGCCGAAATTCGCGAATTACTGGTTAAACAGGTGACGGGCTCTGTGCGTTGGCGCGAAAGTGTTTCCTGGATGTCAGCGCAAGGCGTGACTGAAGCTTGGGAAATCGGTGCGGGCAAAGCCTTGTCCGGCATGATCCGCCGGATCGATAAAGAAATGAAATGTTCAGCCGTGGGCGACGCTGCGGGCGTTGCGGCAGCGGTTGCCAGTACTAAAGGGGAATAAGTATGTTTGATTTAACAGGTAAATGCGCACTGGTTACGGGTGCATCTGGTGGTATCGGTGGATCCATTGCCAAAACGTTGCATGCAGCCGGTGCAACTGTCGGCTTGTCGGGCACGCGGGTTGAACCACTTGAGGCATTGGCCGCAGAATTGGGCGAACGCGCCCATGTATTGCCATGTAACCTAAATGATGCAGAAGCTGTGTCCGCATTGCCCAAGGCCGCTGCTGCCGCCATGGGCAGCCTTGATATCTTGGTAAATAATGCAGGTATCACCAAAGACAATCTATTCATGCGGATGTCAGAGGATGATTGGGGCGCTGTTCTTGATGTAAACCTGTCGTCGTCTATGCGTCTTTGCAAAGGCTCGATCCGTGGAATGATGAAATCCCGTTGGGGCCGTATCATCAACATTACATCCATCGTCGGCGCGACAGGTAATCCTGGTCAAGCAAACTATGCGGCAGCCAAGGCTGGTCTTGTGGGCATGTCCAAAAGTTTGGCTTATGAAGTGGCAACACGCGGCATTACTGTAAACTGTATTGCGCCCGGATTTATTCAAACGGCGATGACCGACAAATTGAATGATGATCAAAAGTCAGGCATTTTGACACAGATTCCCAGCGGACGCATGGGCACGCCAGAAGAGATAGCCGCCTCTGTTTTATATCTTGCCAGCGATGAAGCGGGCTATGTTACAGGCGCTACACTGCACGTTAATGGCGGAATGGCGATGCTTTAGGGCATTTGGGGTTGCGAAAACATTTGCGAAACCTAAATGATGTGCTATAGGCCGAGCAGATTTAGCTGGGGCGTTTAGTCTGACTAAAGTAAAATGCTGCGTGAGTGGCAAAAGGTTGTCGGACTATCCCGGGAACAAAACGATAGGGCGGGGCCCTAAAAAGAGAATGAGGAATTAACATGAGCGACGTTGCAGATCGTGTAAAGAAAATCGTTGTAGAGCATCTCGGTGCGGACGAAGAAAAAGTTGTTCCAGCGGCGTCTTTTATTGACGACCTAGGTGCAGACAGCTTGGACACAGTTGAACTGGTCATGGCATTCGAAGAAGAATTTTCTATCGAAATTCCTGATGATGCAGCTGAAACAATCCAAACATTTGGCGATGCGGTTGGCTTCATCACAAAAGCTACTGCTTAATAGCAGCGATAGCTAAAAGATTTACGAGGCGGCGCGTTCCTAACGGATACGTGCCGTTTTCGTTTTAAGAAGGCAAAGTGAGGCATCACATGATTTGGCGTTTGATTCTGACCATTTTATCGGCAACTGCTGTTTTGATAGTTTCTGGCAAACCGGCTTGAGCAAAGAACTGGGTGCGCATCCATTTTGGGCGGATAAAGTGGTTATCAGCGGCATTATTGGTGGGATCATGGTTTGGTTGCTTTTGGCGTTTTCAAAATTGAGCATGTCAGCGCGTTTAGGGCTGGGTTTGATTGCATTGGTGATATCTTTTGCTGTTGCGCGATACGGCGCCTATGGTTTCGCGATTTCATATGCCAAGGATCAGTTTGCCGGAAAACTGTGGTTTTTTGGATGGCATGCCACAATGATAAGTTTCTTCGTCTTTTGCGGGGCGATTTTTGGCAAAGTCTTAGGGCTGACCCGCCGCTAAGGCTTGCCCCAATGGGGCAGAGCAAGTTATAAACAGCAAAATTAATACCTAAGGGGGCATGAGCATGCGTCGAGTTGTAATTACAGGTCTTGGAATGGTGACACCACTTGCATGTGGTGTTGAGGAAACTTGGAGCCGTCTTTTGGCGGGCGAATCCGGTGCTGGCCCCATTCAAAAGTTTGATGCCAACCATTTGGGTACAAACTATGCCTGTGAAATTCCCTTAGGTGACGGCACCGATGGCACGTTCAACGCTGATGACTGGATGCCTGCCAAAGATCGCCGCAAAGTGGATGATTTCATTCTTTATGGCATTGCTGCCGCTGAACAAGCGGTACGCGACGCTGATTGGATGCCTGAAGACGAAAACGATAAGATTCGCACAGGTGTGATGATTGGTTCTGGTATTGGTGGTTTGTCATCCATCGCTGAAACGGCTGTTTTGCTAAAAGAGCGTGGCCCACGCAGGGTTTCGCCATTCTTTATCCCAGGTGCGTTGATCAACCTTATTTCTGGGCAGGTCTCGATCCAATACGGCTTTAAGGGCCCAAACCATGCGGTTGTGACGGCTTGCTCTACGGGTGCGCACGCTATCGGTGATGCGGCGCGTTTGATCCAATGGGGCGATGCGGATGTGATGATCGCAGGCGGTGCTGAAAGCCCGATTTCAGAAATTGGGATTGCTGGATTTAACGCCTGTAAAGCATTGTCTACAAAACGTGCGGATGATCCAAAGGCTGCAAGCCGACCATATGATGCGGATCGTGACGGTTTTGTCATGGGCGAGGGTGCTGGCGTTGTTGTTTTGGAAGAATATGAGCACGCGGTTGCACGTGGCGCCAAAATCTATGCCGAGGTTCTGGGTTATGGCCTGTCAGGTGATGCCTATCACATCACAGCCCCCTCCGAGAGCGGTGATGGTGCGGAACGATCTATGCGCATGGCGCTGGAACGCGCTGGCAAAGAGCCAGCTGACGTTGATTACATCAACGCGCACGGTACTTCGACAATGGCCGACACCATCGAGTTGGGCGCGGTTGAACGTATGCTGGGCGACAGCGCGTCTGATGCGACCATGTCATCGACAAAATCAGCCACGGGCCATTTGTTGGGTGCTGCTGGTGCGATTGAAGCGATCTTTTCAGTTCTGGCAATTCGCGATCAGGTGGCGCCACCCACGATCAATTTGGATAACCCTGCTGTTGAAACCAAATTGAACCTTGCGCCAAATAAGAAACAAGAACGTAAGATTGACGTGGCATTGTCCAATTCCTTTGGCTTTGGCGGCACCAATGCCTCGCTCGTAATCGGTAAGGTATAGTTTAACATGTGGAAGCACGTTGCATCCAACGCCATGACGTTGATGATTGTGGTGTTGGTTGTATTGGGCGGCTTGATTTCTTGGGCTGGCAATAAGTTTAATGCCGATGGCCCGATGGAGGCCGCGCAATTTTTTGAAGTGCAGCGTGGTGCAAGTTTGCGCACGGTTTCAAATAATCTGGCAGAGCAGGGCATTGTGGAATTCCCAGCTTTGTTCCGCATGGGCGCGGATTACACTGAGCGCGCTGATAAGTTGAAGTATGGGAATTACGAAATTCCTGCGCATGCATCCATGGATCAGGTTTTACAGATACTGACCGAGGGCGGTCAGAGTTCATTTAAATATGCCGTTAATTTTGTCATCGGGAATAATGGTGGCGAATTACGTCTAAGCGAAAAGAATGCGGGCAACGGTGGTTCAAGCATCGTTGAAAAGTTTAAAGGCGGTGATGAAGCCACGCCTATTTATGCGCAATTGGTGGCCGATAAAACGCCCATGGCATATCGCGTGACCATTGCCGAAGGACTGACCAGTTGGCAGGTTCTTGAGGGATTGAAGAACGCTGATTTCCTTGAGGGTGCAGCAGGCGACGTGCCTGCCGAAGGCAGCCTTGCACCAGACAGCTATGAAGTGTCGCGGGGGTCATCCATTGCACGGATGATTGAGCGCATGACATTGGCACAAGAAACTATATTGGCTGAATTGTGGGAATTGCGAGATGGTGATTTGCCTTTGTCGACCCCGCAAGAAGCGCTGACGCTGGCATCGATCATTGAAAAAGAGACTGGTGTTTCATCGGAGCGCGAATTGGTGGCATCGGTGTTTGTGAACCGCTTGCAACGCGGCATGAAGCTGCAAACGGATCCGACGGTTATTTACGGGATCACCAATGGCCAAGGTGGTTTGGGCCGTGGATTGCGTCAAAGTGAGTTGCGTCGCGAAACACCTTATAACACCTATCGCATTCCTGCTTTGCCACCGACACCGATTGCGAATCCAGGTTATGCAGCCATCAAAGCGGCACTGCAGCCGGGCCAGAGTGAGTTTATTTTCTTTGTGGCAGATGGCACTGGCGGTCACGCATTTGCGCGAACTTTGGGCGAGCACAATGCCAATGTGCGCAAATGGCGCGCGATTGAGGCTGATCAGTAACCCTTTGTTAACTTCCTTATTAACAATGGGTTAGCGTTCGGTGCTTTTCGCGAGGGCCGCGATTTCGCTTGACTTTGCGAACGGTCTATCGTATACATATTTCAAGCTGGAAGAAGTGGGTAAGCGGCCGGGGTAACCTGGGGCCGCTCTTCTTTTGTCTCGTGCGGAGGGCATGAGAGGTAGGCCGATTTATGACAACAAATACAACTGATGGCCAAGTGGCCATTTACCGGAGTTTAGCAAAGTCTAAACGCCGTCTTTCCCAATTGCAGGATGCGCTGGAGCAACGCATTGATTTGATCGCAGTGGGGGACAAGTCCGGATTGAAGGATTTGAACTTAAGTATTGAGCAACTAGCGAAATTTAGTGACAAAGTAGAAGAAGGCGGGGCCGAACTTGGCAATCAAGCGCAAAAACATGTGACCTTGAATGAAAGTTTAAGTCTTTTGGATGGGCTGTCGCAATTGGCCATCGTTTCGCGCTCAATAACGCAACCCACTGAAACCGAGGTGGATGGCTCGGTGTTTTTTGTGCCAACCGGTGCCGTTGATGCTTGGGGGGGACAAGATGGAAAGCTGGCAATTCGAGTCAACAGTTCATGGCGGTTTGTTTCACCAAAAATTGGTTGGCAGGGATATATTGATGATGAGGCGGCTCAGTTTCTCTGGGACGGCGTGCAGTGGGGTGCAGCTGCATCCGTGGGCAGTGTGAATGGTGCACGCACCACCCATCATGTGGTTGAAATAGATCATGTAATTACAACTGGTTCCCAGAACACCACTACGTTGGATATACCTAAGTATGCTTTGGTTTATGGTGTGACTGGGCGAATTTTGACGGAAATTACCGGCACACTAACGAGCTGGAATGTGGGGATATCCGTTGCATAAACTAGATATGCAAACAGCATTGGAGTGGCTCAGGGTAGCTGGATTAATGGGCCCTCAACGCGGATAATTACGTATTATAATTCGGTGCCTATTGTGATTAGTGCTGACGGTGGCGACTTTGCTGGTGGGGTGGTTCGATTGGCATTGCATTATGACATCATGACACCACCAGACGCATAAAATGCGCATGATTACCCATGATGATGTCGTTAGTGTTGCACGGTATTTGTTGACGGTTTCACCAAAGTTGAGGGGAGAAACCGTCAATGGTTTGATGCAGCACGCGCATTTCGCGGATAAGTTTAGAAAACGGTTCCGAAAGCCGCATAATATTTGGGGCGACGGTACATTGCGCCGGGCGGTACCTTTACCAAACTTACCCTCTGAGCCAACTTTAGGAAGCTCAGAATATTGTTCCTGTCTAAGTTTAACGTTGGATTCTGTTGTTATTTGGCGGTTACGATCTTTGGCCTAATTTAGCCGCTTATACGTTCATTCAATTTGGTTATACCTGTAATCAAGCCTTTTAATTTTGTTCCAGTCGCTTATGTGCTATACTTAAGAAGCAGCTAAAGGATGGCACGATGAGCAAGTTAGATCAGAAACTATCAACTCTGGATCCTGTTTGGGGTCAAATTCGTAAAGAGGCAGAAGAAGCCGTTGTTGCGGAACCGTTGCTTGGTGGGTTAATCCATTCTACTTTGTTGCATCATGACACGCTTGAGGCGGCTTTGGCTTATCGGGTTTCAATGAAACTTGCGTCGGCTGAGATGTCTGAACAGATTTTGCGTGAAATTGCAGATCATGTTTATGAAAATGACGCCGACATCGGCCAATCATCACGTGCAGATCTTATGGCGATTTATGAACGTGATCCGGCGTGCCATCGGTTGTTGCAGCCGATTTTATATTTCAAAGGTTTTCAAGCCGTTCAAGCCTTTCGTATTGGGCATTCGCTTTGGAATGCAGGGCGTAAAGACATGGCGTACTTTTTCCAAATGCGTGTATCCGAGGTATTTGGCGTCGACATTCACCCGGCGGCAACAATTGGTCGTGGATTGATGATTGATCACGCGCATTCAATTGTCATCGGCGAAACGGCCCGTGTTGGTGATAATGTTTCAATGTTGCATTCGGTAACATTAGGCGGAACCGGTAAAGAAGATCACATTCGTCATCCGAAAATTGGAGATGGCGTATTGATCGGTGCTGGTGCCAAGGTATTAGGCAATATTGAAGTGGGTAATTGTTCACGCGTGGCAGCAGGTTCGGTGGTTTTACAGAACGTCCCTGATTGCAAAACCGTGGCAGGTGTACCCGCCAAAATCGTCGGAGAGGCGGGATGCGATCACCCAAGCCTGACGATGAACCAAATTTTAGGCATTAACGAATAAAAAAGACGTCCTTGTTGAACAAGGGCGCCTTTTTTGTATTAATTTTCGTTTGTTTTAGGCCAGCATTGCAATTGGGCTTTCCAAATAGTCCACAATGGACTGCAATAGCTCGGCACCCAATGCACCATCAATCACCCTGTGATCCACAGAAAGCGTGACTGACATCACAGTTGCCGATGTTAGATCTCCGTCTGGATCGACAACAGGTTTACGTTTGCCGGCACCTACGGCCAGAATTGCGCCATGGGGTGGGTTAATAACAGCATCGAAATTATCAATGCCCATCATGCCAAGGTTTGAAATCGCAAAGCTGCCGCCTTGGTATTCGTGTGGGGCCAGTTTTTTGTCACGAGCGCGTGCGGCCAAATCTTTCATCTCAGTACTTAGTGTTGAAAGCGTTTTTGTGTCAGAATCCTGTAAAACAGGTGTGAACAATCCGCCCTCAATAGCAACAGCGACGGCCACGTCTGATTTAACCATTTTCAATACGCGATCTTCGGCCCAAACTGCATTGGCAGCAGGCACATCTTGTAATGCCAATGCGCAGGCTTTGATGATGAAATCATTCACGCTTAGTTTAATGTCACGCGAGGCAAGTTTTTTGTTCAGTTGAGATCTGAATGACAGAAGATCATCAATCAAAATGTCCCTGCGCAGGTAGAAATGCGGGATCGTTTGTTTTGCTTCTGTAAGACGGCCAGCAATGATTTTTCGCATTCCGTTCAATGGAACCTCTTCGTATTCACGATCCACATACATCGCTTTTACGCTGTCAGAGGTTGCTGAGCTGGCAATCACTTGTTTTGCAATTGGCGCCGCTGACTTTGCAATCGGCGCAGCAGAAGCAGAGAGATTTTCAACATCCGCTTTGATGATGCGGCCGTGTGGGCCAGATCCCGATACAGCGCCCAGATCAACGCCATTTTGTTTGGCAATACGTCTGGCCAAGGGCGTTGCAAATACGCGATCGCTCTTTTCGGCTAGTGGTTGAGGCGAAACTGAGGAGACAACAGCAGACACCGACGCGGCAGGCGCAGGTGCCGTTTCTGTTGGTTTAGCTGTTGGTTTTGCGCCAGCTTCTTCGCCGTCTACCAGCAAGATAGCAATCGCAGTGTTCACCGCCACACCTTCGCTGCCCTCAGCGACCAATAATTCGCTGATCACGCCTTCATCGACCGCTTCAAATTCCATGGTGGCTTTGTCAGTTTCAATTTCGGCGATCAAGTCACCAGAATTCACGGTATCACCAGCTTTCACTAGCCACTTGGCTAATGTGCCTTCTTCCATCGTTGGAGATAGGGCGGGCATCAAAATTTCAGTTGGCATTTTTGCTCTCCCGTTTAACGATAAGTGACTTGTTTAACAGCCGCGATGACTTCGTCGGTCGTGACCAAAGCAAGCTTTTCCAAATTGGCGGCATAAGGCATTGGAACATCTTTCCCGGTGCAGGTAATGACCGGCGCGTCTAGGTAATCAAATGCCTCTTGCATAAGAACATTTGAAATATGTCCACCGATTGAACACACGGGGAAACCTTCCTCGACTGTGACACATCGGTTTGTTTTCATGACAGATTTAACAACCGTGTCAGTGTCTAGAGGGCGCAATGTCCGTAAATCGATAACCTCGGCTGAAATGCCATCCTCGGCCAATTTGTCAGCCGCTTCTAGGGCATACTGCATGCCAATTCCGAAGGATACGATGGTAACATCTGTGCCCTCGCGCCAAATACGTGCTTTGCCGAATGGAACAGTGTAGTCATCCATTACCGGCACATCAAACGAGCGGCCATACAGAATTTCATTTTCCAAAAAGATTACCGGATTGGGGTCACGGATCGCTGTTTTAAGCAGACCTTTTGCATCCGAAGCAGAATACGGCATTACAACTTTCAGACCAGGGATTTGGGCATACAATGCCGCATAATCGTGGCTGTGCTGTGCACCAACGCGGGCAGCTGCGCCATTTGGACCACGGAATACCATAGGTGCACCCATTTGGCCGCCAGACATATAAAGCGTTTTGGCCGCCGAATTGATGATGTGATCAATGGCCTGCATGGCAAAGTTGAACGTCATAAATTCGACGATCGGGTTCAAACCGCCAAAAGATGCACCAACCGCGATACCAGCGAAGCCGTGTTCTGTGATTGGTGTGTCGATCACGCGTTTTGCGCCAAATTCGTCCAACATGCCTTGCGAAATTTTATATGCACCTTGGTATTCGGCAACCTCTTCACCCATCAGAAATACATTAGGGTTGCTCCGCATTTCTTCAGCCATTGCATCGCGAATTGCTTCGCGCACGGTTGTTGCGCGCATTTCCGTGCCTTCTGGAACGTCAATTTCAACGGGAGCACTTTGAACTGGTGCTGCCGCAACGGCCGGCACGGTTACGGGCGCCTCGGCTGCTGCTGTGACCTGCGCTGGGGCAGGGGATGCGGCAGGCGTTGTTCCAGCCTCTTCGCCGTCTTCAAGCAAAATGGCGATGACGGCATTAACTTTGACACCTTCTGTGCCCTCTGGGATCAAGATTTGACCCATCGTGCCCTCGTCAACAGCTTCAAATTCCATTGTTGCTTTGTCAGTTTCAATTTCGGCAATGATCATGCCAGATGTGATTGTATCACCCTCTTTTACCAGCCATTTGGCCAATGTGCCTTCCTCCATCGTGGGGGAAAGAGCGGGCATCAGAATTTCGGTCGCCATGTTTTTTTCTCCGTCTTATCTGTTGCTTACGCTTCGGCGTAAATGTCTGTCCATAGTTCGGACAGCGCTGGTAATGGGCTTTCTTTAGAAAATTCAGCGGCCTCGTTCACGACCTTCTTAATTTCCTTATCGATC
>ERZ1048872.3167-NODE-3167-length-10939-cov-11.540151_pt1 | contig 10939 bp, 6 predicted proteins | sample MGYA00383100_ERZ1048872 | MGnify/ENA primary metagenome ERZ1048872 (study PRJEB29581, sample SAMEA5548370) | metagenome | biome: marine; feature: coastal; material: water | depth 50 m | study: Short-term variability in the microbial, nano- and picoplankton... | reverse complement strand
CGTAGTCAGCACCCGCGGCCACCTCGTCAGGATCGAAGACCACTAAATCTGCATCAGCCCCAAGGACGACTCGCCCCTTCCGACTGAACTGTGGCGCAAAACCCTCAAGCCACTGCGCCTGTTTTAAACTGATTCGAGACAGCGCGTCGCTTAAATCCAGTATGCCCTGCTCTCTGACGTAGCGTCCCAACAGACGAGAAAAGCTGCCTGAAATATTGGGGTTAGTCATTTGCTGGGTATCAAAAGCGGGCAATGCATCGGTCGATATCATCATGTCAGGCCAGCGCAGCGCTGAATGCAACCAAGCTTCCTTAACGTAATGATGGTTCACCATGCCCCCGGGTTCGGTTTCAGCATAGTGCTTCCAGGTTTTTTCGGTAAGCCACTCACCCGTGGCCACCCATTGCACATCGCTGTAGTCGATAGCGAAAATCCTACGCCAATCACGTTGACGAAAAACGTCCGCGGAGATACTCGTACCCCCAGCCAAATAACTGAGGGTTTCCGTCGTGACTGAGACCCCCCGAGCTCGGGCTGCGTCAATTTTTTTCAGCCAAGTCTCGATGCCATTCATGGCATTGTGTGTGATGTGGCAAATAAACACGGCGGAGCCGTATTGCTCAGCAAGCGCTAACACCTCATCTAGACCCGCAGTGTCTCCGGGCAAGTTGCGCCGCACGTGAACAAAAACGGGAACACTGCGCTCACCGGCCAAACTGAAAATCATGGCCAATTCATCAGCGCTAACGGCATCGCGCATGTAGTCCAGCAGCAAGCCCACGCCCAACCCGCCGCCATCAAGACCCGCTTCAATCTTCCGACGAATCTCAGCAATCTGAGGCGCTGTCGCTAGTTGCGTAAAAGCTGGAGAGGACATACTCCCCTGCTCACCTCGGTAAAAAAAGTAGGGCAGATCACGCCCTTCAATGACCTGAATTCTTGCCGCAAAATGCCCCACTGAAGCCCCGTAGTTAATAATGGGGCGATTTGCGACGAGGTCGCCCGCGGCCTGAGAAGGCAGAGCGCCCGCCTCCATCTCAAGCTGTGTCGTTACGCCATCGAGAACATTTCGTTGCTGTCCCAAGGGCGTCAGGGTGTGACTGTGGATGTCTATAAAACCCGGCGCCACCACGAGGCCGGTCGCATCAATCGTCTGGCTGCCTTGAAGAGGGGTTGTGCTGATTGCCACCACTCGCCCCTGCCGAATACCCACATGCCGAATGGCATCTAAACCACTTTCAGGGTTGATCACTCGACCGTTGTTGATGACGAGTGAAAACTCCCCCGCGGCACTGGCCACCGGCACTGGGGGAGCGATCAGCCCCCACGCCAAAAGGAGCACTGTAATCAGTGCTCTGGGGGTGCGTGTAGCCTTACTCAGGATAGCCTTTGCACCTGCGGCTATGCCTCCTGATCACCGGCATTGGCTTTGATCGCCTCGGCCAACTCTCCTGAGGCTTCCATCTCAGCAATAATATCGCAGCCGCCAATTAGCTCACCGTCAACCCAAAGCTGCGGGAACGTCGGCCAGTTGGCATAAATCGGCAAATTGGCACGTATTTCCGGGTTCGATAAAATATCGACATAGGCAAACCGCTCACCGACACTCGCTAAGGCCTGCACCGCTCGAGCAGAAAATCCACATTGCGGCTGGTTCGGGGAACCCTTCATATATAGAAGCACCCGATTATTGGTGACCTGCTCTTTGATCGTTTCCATAATGTCCATGCTGCCCTCCAAAGTGCAGTCATTGGGCTGCCGATGAGCCCGCTCTCAGTTAGCGGCATAGTATAACGCCGAGTGGACGCGGATACATGCCCGATCACGGCATGTTTAAACCATCCTCCGCAAACTGTAGACTTGCGCGCTCACTCAACTGACCGGTCTTAGAGCTATGTCAGCCATTATGCGCACCTACAAACAGTTTCCGGTCGCCTTTGTTCGAGGACAGGGCGCGACCCTGTGGGATGTGCAGGGCAGGCCTTTCCTCGATGGGCTGTCAGGCATTGCAGTGACAAACCTAGGCCACTGCCACCCCAGGGTGACTCAAGCCATTGAGGCGCAAGCCTCGCAGCTAGTGCACACCTCGAACCTGTTTCGGATTCCCGGCCAAGAACAGTTGGGGGCCGAACTGATATCGGCCACCGAGATGGAGTCGGTTTTTTTCTGCAATTCGGGTGCTGAAGCCAATGAAGTCGCTATCAAACTGGCCCGCCGCTACGGTCACGACCGCGACATAAAAACACCAACCATTGTCGTTTTGGATCGCGCCTTTCACGGCCGCACCCTTGGAGCCTTGGCCGCCACAGCGGGCGAAACCATGCGGCAACCTTTTGAGCCTATGGTTCCGGGATTCATACGTATTGCCCCGGAGGATTTTGAGGGGCTCAAAGCACTCGAAGCCGAGGCCAATATTGTAGCGGTGCTTGTTGAGCCCGTTCAGGGGGAAGGTGGTGTCCGGCCACTGTCTCGGGAGTACCTGCAGGCGTTGCGATCACTGTGCGACCGACAAAGCTGGCTGCTGATGTTTGACGAGGTACAAACGGGCAACGGGCGGTGTGGCGCTCTTTACGCCTACCAGCGTCTCGGCGTGACCCCCGACGTGCTGATAACGGCGAAAGGCCTGGGTAATGGCTTTCCCATTGGTGCATGCCTTGCCAAAGGGGAGGCCTCAACAGCGCTTCAGGCAGGTGACCATGGCACCACCTATGGCGGCAGTCCTCTCGCCTGTGCCGCCGCTAGTGCCGTCGTAAACACCCTCGCCAACCCTGATCTGCTCGCCAGAGCCGATGTGATTAGAGAACACATTCTGCAGGCTTTACATGGCCACCTTGCAAACCCTACGAGAGTCACAGATATCCGAGGTCTAGGACTCATGCTGGGGATCGAGGTGGCGGTGCCAGCGATGGGCTTGGTCGCCGCCGCCCTTGAACAGGGCGTTGTGATTAATGTAACTGCAGGCAACACCATAAGACTTCTGCCACCGTTGGTCATGACCAATGATGAGGCCAAACAGCTCGGTCACAGTGTGGCTGAAATTATCAATCAAGCGCCGGAGATAGCGGCATGAGCAAACCCAAACATTTTCTCACACTGAGTGACCTGACCTCTGACGAACTTAGGGGCATTATTGGCAGAGCCAACGAACTCAAAGCCCAGCAACGCGAGGGCGTCGCACACGCGCGCTACCCTGGCAAAGTATTAGCTATGTTATTTGCCAAGGCCTCTACGCGGACCCGGGTATCTTTTGAAGTGGGCATGCGTCAACTTGGTGGCAGCGCTTTGTTTCTCTCTTCAGCAGACACACAGCTGGGGCGAGGTGAGCCCGTTGAGGACACTGCTAGGGTGCTGTCATCGATGGTTGATCTCGTGATGATTCGCACCCACGATCACAGCAGCGTCGAGCGGTTTGCGCAGTTTGCATCGGTGCCCGTTATCAACGGCCTGACCGATGACTACCATCCCTGCCAACTTTTGGCCGATATGCAAACTTGGTTCGAACACCGCGGTGACATTAAAGGCCGACGCGTGTGCTGGCTGGGCGACGGCAACAATATGTGTCACTCCTACATTAACGCCGCACGGTTACTCGATTTCGAACTGGTGGTGGCCTGCCCCGACGGCTATCAGCCCGCCTCGCAGCTGGTGTCAGAAAATAGTGATCGCGTTCGTATTGTTCATGATGCCAAGGAGGCGGTTCAGGGTGCCGACCTACTGGTTACCGATGTCTGGGCCTCTATGGGGCAAGAGGATGAACAGAAAGAGCGCAGTGCCGCAATGGCCCCCTATCAACTGAACCGCGAGCTCCTAGCTATGGCACAGCCAGACGCCCTATACATGCACTGTCTGCCCGCTCACCGAGACGAAGAGATTTCCTCAGAACTAATGGCTGCGCCGGAAACCGTGATTTGGGACGAGGCCGAAAATCGACTACACGCCCAGAAAGCGTTGATCGAGTTTTTACTCGGCTAAATCCCTGTCGTTGCGCCTCGGAGGCGTCCGGGGTGCACTTTTGGGTGTCCCCACTGTGCGGGTCAATAATTTGTCCCAAAAATATCAATAAAAACAGCGTCACCTATCCACACCCCTTCGATATTGAAACCTGTCAACATTGGCAGTGCTATCAATGTAAGTAAGCACTCACGTAGAACTATTTGCACAGGTTGTACACAGGTGTTCCAGCCTTTTTCTCTATTGCATTAGTCGCAACACCCGCCTATCTTGGGTTGGTCGGATCTCGTTACCCCTACATATTGGGTCTAGGCCGCGCTTAGGCGTTGGCGGCGAATGGGCGGAAAACGGCACAACCAACGCGAGCGGCGACCAGACCCCAGCGTAGATTTATATATTTTGACGAGGCCAAAATAAGATGCAAACAGGCACAGAAACCGGAACCTCAACGCTGGCTGGCGGCACAGCTCCAGTTACAGGATCAGAAAACACCCAATCAGGGCGACTTCAAGCCACCGCACCGGGCCAACTGAGGGTCATCAAGCGCAACGGCACTGTAACCAGCTTCGAAGACAGTAAAATATCGGTAGCCATTACCAAGGCTTTTTTAGCGGTCGAGGGCGGCACTGCAGCCGCGAGTAGTCGTATCCACGAGACCGTGGCAAAACTGACCGAGAATGTCATTACAACTTTCAAGCGGCGCATGCCTTCGGGCGGCACCATTCATATAGAAGACATACAAGATCAGGTGGAATTAGCCCTGATGCGAGCAGGGGAACACAAAATAGCGCGGGATTACGTTATCTATCGGGAAGAGCGCGCTCGTGACCGCGCAGCGAAAGCAGCGTTATCACCTGAATCCCAAGCCGCAGCCAGTGGCATTAACGTGGTAATGCCCAATGGCAGCCGCGAACCCCTAGACATAGAACGGGTGCGCACCATCGTATCCGAGGCCTGCGCTGATCTGGTCGACGTCAGCGAGTCCGCTATCATCGACGAAGCACTGCGAAATCTGTACGACGGCGTAACAGCAGAGGAAGTCAGCACATCGCTGGTCATTACGGCTCGAACCATGATCGAGCAAGATCCCAACTACAGCTATGTCGCAGCCCGACTGCTACTCGACAACTTGCGAGCAGAGTCTTTGGATTACTTGGGCGTGGCGAAAAGTGCAACCCAGAAAGATATGCAGGCGCTCTACAGTGAAGCACTGAATGCTTTTATCAGCCAGGGTGTGACCCTAGAACTCTTATCTCCTGAGCTTCTAGAGTTCGATATCGCAGCCTTGGGACAAGCGCTGCTGCCAGAACGCGACCTCCAATTTAGCTACCTAGGGTTACAAACACTTTACGACCGCTATTTTATCCACGCGGACGAAGTGCGTATCGAGCTACCCCAAGTATTTTTCATGCGGGTTGCCATGGGCTTATCGATTCGTGAAGACGACCCGAATGCACGAGCCATTGAGTTCTATCAGCTCTTGTCATCCTTCGACTACATGAGCTCCACACCCACACTGTTTAACTCGGGAACCTTGCGGTCACAGTTGTCGTCTTGCTATCTCACCACCGTCCCCGATGATTTATTCGGCATTTACGGCGCAATTCAAGACAACGCCATGCTATCCAAGTTCGCTGGCGGACTCGGAAATGACTGGACCCCAGTGAGGGCGTTGGGCTCTTACATCAAGGGCACCAACGGAAAAAGTCAGGGCATTGTGCCGTTCTTGAAGGTAGTGAACGACACTGCCGTCGCCGTTAATCAAGGGGGCAAGCGGAAGGGCGCGGTATGCGCTTATTTGGAGACTTGGCACCTCGACATAGAAGAGTTCCTAGAGCTTCGCAAAAACACCGGGGACGACCGCCGTCGTACCCACGATATGAATACAGCCAACTGGATTCCTGACCTTTTCATGAAGCGGGTGTTTGAGGATGGCGATTGGACCCTGTTTTCACCCAACGACGTGCCTGACCTGCATGATCTGTACGGTAAGGCGTTCGAGGAGCGCTATGCCCAGTACGAGGCTATGGCCGCGACTGGCGAAATTCGAGTGCACAAAACCCTTAAAGCTCAAGCCGTATGGCGAAAAATGCTGGGCATGATTTTTGAAACAGGTCACCCATGGATGACTTTCAAAGACCCATGCAACGTGAGGTCTCCACAGCAGCACGTCGGCGTGGTCCACTCTTCTAACTTGTGCACAGAGATCACTTTGAACACCAGCGCAGACGAAATAGCGGTCTGTAATTTGGGGTCAGTGAACCTGCCGCAACACATAGAAGACGGGAAGCTCAACCTAAAGAAGCTGCGTGCCACAGTACGAACAGCGATACGCATGCTCGACAACGTGATCGATATCAACTACTACTCGGTGCCACAGGCTGAGCAATCGAATATGCGGCATCGCCCCATTGGATTGGGCGTCATGGGCTTCCAAGACGCACTGTATAAGATCGACGTTTCCTACGCCTCTGAAGGCGCTGTCAGCTTTGCCGACCAGTCTATGGAGGCCGTAAGTTACTTCGCTATCGAGGCGTCGAGCGAATTAGCCGCAGAGCGTGGGGCGTACTCAAGTTATGAAGGGTCGCTCTGGAGCCAAGGTATTTTCCCACTCGACTCCCTAGACATGTTGGTGGAGCAACGCGGGGCCGAATATATAGAAGTAAACCGTGATATGACGTTTGATTGGCCCGAACTCAAGGGTCGCGTAGCCCAACATGGCATGCGCAATTCAAACTGTATGGCGATTGCACCTACGGCCACTATCGCCAATATCACGGGCGTGTCGCAGTCTATCGAACCCACTTATCAAAATTTGTATGTCAAATCTAACCTATCGGGCGAGTTCACTGTTGTGAACCCCTACCTGGTTAGAGACCTCAAAGAGCGCGATTTGTGGGATAAAGTCATGGTTAACGACCTCAAATATTTTGACGGCTCGGTACAGTCCATTGACCGCATCCCTGATGACTTGAAAGCTAAATACTCTACGGCTTTTGAAGTTGAACCAAGATGGCTTGTCGACAGTGCCAGCCGACGTCAAAAGTGGATTGACCAAGCTCAATCTTTGAATCTTTACATCAATAACGCCAGCGGTAAAAAGCTAGACGTCACTTACAGAATGGCTTGGTACAGCGGTCTGAAGACCACCTACTACCTCCGCAGCCTCGCTGCTACCGGCACTGAAAAGTCGACGGTTGAGTCTGGAAAACTTAACGCTGTGGCCTCGGGTGCCGCAGAAGCAGCACCACAACCCGCACCCGTACCGCAGGCTTGCTCTCTGGACGACCCAGATTGTGAAGCCTGTCAATAATCTCAAACCACGTTGAACTGAGGAGACAATACGATGCTCAGCTGGGAAGAATACAATACCGAAGAAGCCATCATTCCTGCTGCACCAGTAGTGCAGCCAGAAGTGAAAGCAGAACCCGTCGTTGAAACACCAGAACCAGTAACGACTGACTACAAACAAGGCGTAGCCGCTGATGCAGAAGCAGCTGCAATCATGGCCGACAACGTCAAAAAGGCCAAAGGTTCTATCGACCAGATCGATATTGCACCTGGCCTAGAAGAACTGGAAATGGGCGCGGCCCGAGTCAGTGTCGACGAAAAGGCAATGATTAACTGCCGAGCAGACCTCAACCAGTTGGTACCCTTCAAGTACGACTGGGCTTGGCAAAAATACATTGATGGCTGCGCTAATCACTGGATGCCCCAAGAAATCAATATGACTGCAGACGTTGCAACTTGGAAAGCCCCCGACGGCCTTTCCGACGACGAGCGTCGAATCGTTATGCGTTCTTTGGGATATTTTTCAACCGCCGACTCCCTGGTAGCTAACAATCTAGTACTTGCTATTTACAGGCTGATAACCAACCCAGAGTGCCGTCAGTACTTGCTGAGACAGGCTTTTGAAGAAGCTATTCACACCCATGCTTATCAATATTGCATTGAGTCACTAGGCATGGACGAAGGTGAAGTCTTCAACATGTATCGTGAAGTCCCCTCAGTTGCTGCCAAAGCAACTTGGAGCCTCGGCAAAACACAGAGCCTGTCGGATCCTAACTTCCGTACCGGCACGGTAGAGACCGATCAAGAGCTGCTGCGTAATCTCATCGGATTCTACTGCGTGACCGAAGGTATCTTTTTCTATTGTGGCTTTACTCAAATTCTGTCCATGGGTCGTCGCAATAAGATGACGGGAGTCGCCGAACAGTTTCAGTACATCCTGCGGGATGAGTCAATGCATCTCAATTTCGGTATCGATGTCATTAATCAGATCAAGCTGGAGAACCCCTTACTCTGGACGCCCGAGTTCCAGCAGGAAGTGATTCAAATGATTCTGGAAGGTACGGAGCTCGAAATCGCGTACGCTAGAGATACTATGCCCAGAGGTGTTTTGGGTATGAATGCGGCCATGATGGAAGAGTATTTGCAGTTCATCTGTAATCGCCGTCTGATCCAGGTAGGTCTACCAGAACAGTTTCCGGGAGCCCAAAATCCGTTTCCTTGGATGTCTGAGATTATGGATCTGCGAAAAGAAAAGAACTTCTTTGAAACACGGGTTATTGAGTATCAAACAGGAGGTGCTCTGACCTGGGATTAGAGGTCCAAAAACTCTCCGACAGCGAGAGTGCAGACTATCAAAACCCCCTCGAACATGACTCAGGGGGTTTTTTTATGGGCGTTGGTTTCTGAACTCAGTGATTCGATGGTGGGTTGAACATCAAAAGGACTTGGAAGACCAACCGGCTCAACCAAGCACCCAAGTCAATGTCACCCCTCTCCCACCGAGGCCAACCTGCAAACATCACCGGATAGCCATTACAGGCTGCGGTGACCCACAGTGGATATCTAAGAACCCTCATCCAGTGGGTGGCAGTTCAAACCGATAACGCGGCAGTGAATCTAAAATGGCCCTACCGTAACGGCGGGTCAATAAACGCCGGTCAAGCAGAGTAATGCGGCCATGATCCTCCTCAGTACGCAGTAAACGGCCGCTGGCTTGCACGAGGCGAAGTGCGGCATCTGGCACGCTGATTTCCATAAAGGCATTGCGCCCTAGAGCCTCAAGCAACTCAGCATGAGCGGCTTCCCTTGGATTATCTGGAACAGAGAACGGGAGTTTGGCAATGACAACGTGATCGCAATAAGTTCCCGGTAGATCGATACCCTCGGCGAAACTCGCCAGTCCCATTATTAGGCTGCGCCGCCCCTCATCGATATTTTCACGGTGCCGTTCCAGCAACCTTGATTTGCTTAGACTGTCCTGAACTAGGACTTCGTGATCAAGCGTCCCTGACACGCCAGTGACCACCGCCTCCATCTGACGGCGCGAACTGAAGAGCATGAGAACCCCCGCGTCACTGCTAATCAAATCTGGTAGCAAAGCGATAATTTCTTCCGTGTGAATCTCGCTATCGCTAGGGTCACTGGTTAGTTGAGGAATGGCGAAAACACCCTGTTGCGCATCAAAAGGACTTTCAACGCGTTTATACAGAGCGTCATTGGGCAAACCGGTCATAGACCGCAAACGATCAAAACTTCCCAAAGCAGACAAGGTCGCCGATGTCATGACAACCCCCGCTGCTCGGGACCACAGGTGCTGATGCAACAAATCTCGCGCTAGCACTGGACTCGCCATGAACACCACACCATCACCATTGCGCGACGCCGCTTTTAACCAGCGAGCCCAGGGCTCATCTAAATCAGGTAACTCTGCATCTTTATAGGAATGCCATAGCTCTAACTGGCCTTCTGCTCTAGCCACCATGGCCTGAACACTGCCTAGCCAGACATCCACCGTGTCACGCAACTGCACCTCGGCTTCTTCTCGCCGGTTGTCTAATGACACTTCAACTCGTTGTGCCAGATCGAGCTGCCGACGCCAAACGTTAACGAGCCCCACCGCGTGCTCACGGAGTGCATCAGGGATAATTCCCTGAGGAAATCGATATTCGTCTGACTGATCAGCGTGCTGTTCGAGAAAAGTTTCTCCCCAAACCGCAACGTCATCGTTTAATTGCATCAGGTCGGCCAATACCGATTGCAGCTCGTCAAGGAGGCCAACCTGGCCGATGAACTCTGACAGTGGTTCGTGTTGTGCCGTCAACCACTGAGCGGTTTCTCGTAACGCCTGGCGTGTTGAGGGGCTGCGAGAAAGCAACGTGAACTGATCCAGACATTTACCGGCCAGTTGATGCCCTTCATCAAATATGAAAATGCAGTCCTCCGGGGGTGGCAAAATAGCGCCACCACCAAACTTGAGGTCAGCAAGCACTAAATTGTGATTGGCAACCACCACGTCGGCCTCCTGAAGGCCTTCTCGCGCCTTAAAAAAAGGGCATTGCTGCACGAAACCGCAACGACGGCCGCTGCATTGAACCGCGTCAGTGGTGACAATTCGGCGTATCGAATCCTCAACAGCACCGGGCCAACGATCCAGGTCGCCGTCCCAGCTGTTGCCCGCCATGGCTTCAACCATTGACTCCATGACCGGCGTGGCGTCTTCGATCGCCAAATCAGCAACCTCATCGGGATACAGCGGAATTAAAGCCGGCACGATGGCGCCAGCGAGGTGGTTATCAATCTTTTGCAGGCAGACGTAGCGCCCCCGACCTTTGGCAAGGCTCACCTTAAAGTCGAGGCCGCTGTGGTTGAGAATATCGGGGAGGTCGCGATAAATCAGTTGCTCTTGCAGAGCCACCGTAGCGGTAGCGATCACCAGTGTTTTATCCCTCGCACTCGCCACGGGTAAAGCAGCGACAGTGTAGGCGATGGTTTTTCCTGTGCCTGTACCGGCCTCGACAACCGCAATAGGTTGGGGCAGATCGGGGTCGCCTAGAGCATTCGCGACTTCGGCGATCATCTGACGTTGCCCCCAGCGAGGCTTTAAATCTCGCTGGTCGATCAGTGTTTGGTAGGCGTCACGAATACGAGCCTTAATAGCGTCAGGCAGCAATCAGAGCTCTCCGAGGGCACGACGCAG
>ERZ1048872.3165-NODE-3165-length-10944-cov-9.020755_pt1 | contig 10944 bp, 8 predicted proteins | sample MGYA00383100_ERZ1048872 | MGnify/ENA primary metagenome ERZ1048872 (study PRJEB29581, sample SAMEA5548370) | metagenome | biome: marine; feature: coastal; material: water | depth 50 m | study: Short-term variability in the microbial, nano- and picoplankton... | reverse complement strand
TGTTTCGGGTGTCTGGGACCAGCTAACTAAGAACGTGAACCAAATGGCGACCAATTTAACGAACCAGGTTCGTGAGGTTGCCAAGGTGACAACGGCTGTGGCCTCTGGGGATTTATCTCAAACACTGGAGATTGAGGCTCAGGGTGAGATTCTGGAGCTCAAGAATACGATTAACACCATGGTGGAAAACCTGTCTGTGTTTTCTTCGGAGGTTACGCGTGTAGCCCTTGAGGTGGGAACAGAAGGGCAGCTTGGTGGCCAAGCGCACGTGGTTGGTGTTTCGGGTGTCTGGGACCAGCTAACTAAGAACGTGAACCAAATGGCGACCAATCTAACGAACCAGGTTCGTGAGGTTACCAAGGTGACCACGGCTGTGGCCTTTGGCGACTTGTCTCAGACTGTTGAAGTTAGCGCCCGCGGGGAAATGAGACTTGTGACGGTTCAAATCAATGAAATGATTTCCCGCTTACGAGAGCAGACAAATAGGTATGAGTCTGAAACTTGGCTGGCTACAAACCTCTCCGATTTTACACAAGCATTTCATGGAATTGTGAATGCCTCGGAACTCGGGGATCTGGTTCTTGAATCTCTCTTCTCAATAATGCCATTGCATTCTGGCTGCGTGTATCAGGTAACGGAAGAAGATGACCTATCTGAGAAAAAACTGGTCCCCTTATCCGGTTTCGGGGCTGAATCAGGTAGAACGACTCTATGTTTCGGCGAGGGATTAGCCGGAATGGTTGCATATTCCCAGAGTAAAATTAAGCACTCCTCTGAGAGTGGCCAGACCATTACCATTCCATTTTCCGGTGGAGCCATAGAGCTATCTGAAATCGTGGTTTATCCGATTATATACGAAGGGGTAACAAAGGGTGTCTTGGAGCTCGGCTCGATTTCGAGCATTTCAGACCAGTCCCAGAGGTTCTTGGATCAACTAGTTGAGATTCTAGGAATCGTTTTTGCAAATCTTGAAGCAACTCTGCAAACAAGGGTTCTTTTAGCCGAGAGTCAAACCCTGACCTCAGATCTCGAAAAGACGAATCAGATTCTGGAAAAGCAGACTTCAGATTTGGAGTCTCAGAAGACAGCCGTAGAACGACAGAATAGAGCAATTCAAAAAGCTCGAGTTGAGTTGGAGGCGAAATCAGAGGAGTTACTCAAGTCGTCTCGCTACAAATCCGAGTTCTTGGCTAACATGTCGCACGAACTTCGAACGCCTCTCAATTCTATTCTGTTATTGACTGAATTGATGTTGGATTCTTCAAAACATGAATTATCCGAAGAACAAATTTCCTATCTCGGGACAATAAATTCAGCCGGTTCTGATCTACTTCATTTGATCAATGATATTCTTGATGTTTCTCGTGTTGAGGCGGGAGAACTCGAAATTTATATTTCGGAAATAGAAAAATCAACAATGATCTCTGCGTTAGAATCCACATTTATACCTTTGGCTGAGAGTGAGGAGTTTGTCTTCTCCACTCAAGTATCATTAGACTTTCCTGACAGGTTTCTTGGTGATAGCATGAGGATTCGCCAAATTGTGAGGAATTTACTTTCGAATGCTTTTAAGTTTACTAAAAAAGGGAGGGTAGGCGCTTCCTTCTACGTCACAGATACCGATCAGGGAAGAATGCTGCATTGCGAAGTAATGGATACAGGTGAAGGTATTCCTGAATCGAAGTTTGAGGAAATTTTTGAACCGTTTAAACAAGTTGAAGGGTCCAATGCTCGTAGGTTCGGAGGAACGGGGTTGGGACTTTCGATCAGCCGTTCATTGGCAGAAAACATGGGAGGGTCTGTCTCGCTAATCAAAAGTGTTCTTAGGCAAGGAAGCACGTTTTTATTTTCCATACCCTATTTGGAAGCGCCAGAAAAGCAAATCAAACCGAATGCCGAATTTGAGCAACCTGCAGTTATTGACGTTAAGCTATCTACTCAGATTATTGCGAGCAATAAGGTCTTGTTCGCACACAGTGGCACTAGCCTACCTGCCTACTTCTTCGAGGGATTTAAGACCGAGTATTTGGACGAGATCGATTTTTGTCCCTATGCAGATTTGGCTTCCGTTTTGACCGTTACAAGGCCCGAGATTGTCCTTCTTCTTGCATCAGACGATAGTTATCGTCACATCTCTCTTCTTGAAGGATTGATACCGGATGAGTGTCAGGTTATTTCGTTACCCTTACCTCAAAGTAGGGAGGAATGTGAAAAGCTGGAGGGTTGCCTCATTTCCCTGTTAGACTCGCTTGACGGTATACCATGTCAATGTAGGGTGGCCAGCGCTGGTGTCTTGTTGCCGCGAGGTAGTAAAAAAATCCCTGATTGGCTAACGGATCAATTAAGTATTTTCGATCTGGATCTCCAGCCAACCACAATTAAGGACTTAAATAGTAGCGATTCGTATTCTATGGTGCTGGATGTTCGCGGGAATAAAAAGCCACCAAGAAAAATGCTCGGAAGGACCTACTTCCGGGTCAGCAGTGAGATGAAAGATGAAGATTCGGCTTTGGCGCAGATCGTCAATGGATGTCAGGGAGGTCTTGGCTTAGTCAGGAAAAGTGATAGCAAGGAATTCTTGGAAGGGGTAGATCTGCATGGTAAAAAGTACCTTCTAGTCGACGATGATGTTAGAAATAGATTTGCGTTGAGTGCTTTGATCTTTTCTTTTGGAGCTGACGTAAAATCATGTTCTAGTGCCTCGGAGGGTTTGTATGAGCTTGAGAATGAAACCTATCATGCAATTTTAACTGACATCATGATGCCTAATATGGACGGCTATCAGTTCATGAGTGAAGTCAAGAAAACAGAAAAGAAGGACATACCAATTGTTGCGCTAACAGCTAGAGCAACAAAAGAGGATCGTACCAAGTCATACACGAGCGGTGCACACCAACATCTATCGAAACCGATGGAGTCCGAACTTCTTCTCACATCTCTTCGAGTTCTTTCTACTCTAAACGATGCTTAAAACTTCTCTCAGCGGACTTATGCTTCTTGTAGATGACAAGGAGTCAAATCGAGTTGCCATCAAGGCTTCAATCGAAGCCCATACCACCTGGGAAATAGTGACGGCCGCCTCAGGAGAGGAGGCGTTGGATATGTTGTTGAAGTACCCGTTTATTTGTGTTCTAATGGACCTACGAATGCCCGGTGGGATGAATGGGTTGGAAACGGCCGAAATGATAAGGCAACATCCCAATTATGCATCGTTACCGATATTATTTCTTTCCGCTGAGCACCTAAGCGACGATGAAATGACGGAGGTATTCAAGTATGAGTACTCTGATTTTGCTACTAAAGCGATCAAAATTGATCACTTGACCCGACGAGTAAATAGACTTGTGATTGAGGCGAATTATGCCTCCCAACAGAAGGCCCAAAGTATTGCCATTAAGGCGGCAAATGATTCCCTGATTAATGTGTTGGATTCGCTTCCGGAGGCCGTGTATATCTTCGACTCTAAGGGCGACCTTCTCTATGAGAATCAAACGGCGAAGATCCAATGTGGAGATAATAAACCATCGTTGTTGGGAATGGCAGCAAAGTTTGGTCTCGATCCTGATCATGAGTTGTTTAAGATGGATGAAAAGACGACATCCATGAAGGTTAATTGGGAAGACAATTTTATTTCGAGAACCTGCCGCATTACATCATCAGAGATTGTTTTCAGTGGCCAGAATGCGTTTCAATTGCTTCTGCAAGATATTACTACTGACGAGAATTTGCTTCAAGCAATAAGTCGATCTGAGGAACAATATCGGCAGTTCTGGACACTCACACCTTCTATGATTTTTGCGGTTAATGAGTCGGGAGTGGTTATCAGAGGTAACCCAATGTTTCAGGAAGTCATGGATAAGTCGATTGATGATCTGATTGGACACGATGCCGCATCCTTGTTTTCTGAACCCGCGGAGGGCAATAGCTCCGAATGGATAGGTTGGTCCGAATTTATATCTCAAACTTGGGAAAAAGAAAAGGCGACCTTGAAAACTGAAGGGGGCCGAGTCCTTCGAGTAAATTCTGCGGAGTCAGTCACCAATAAGGGTTTAGTAACGTCTGTCTTTGCGGCTGATGTGACGAGCTACCTGGATGTTATTCGCTCTTTAGAGGAAGTAAAAGCTGGTTTTCAGCAACTTTTTGAAACGAAGTTTAGTGGGCTCGTTGTAATCGATTATGATTCAGGGGTCATTATCGAAGCCAATCAGCGAGCTCACGAAATTCTAGGTTCTGAAAGTCTGAAAGGAACACATGTGCGACAATTTATGGCTATTGGCGACTACCGCTCAGCCGCGAATATTGCCACAGCATATCATGAACCCGTAGGAAGTTTGGAGCTTAGAATCAAAAGCGGGTTAAGCGATAGGTCATTTCCCTGTGCTATTTATCATGAAACAACAGAGATATTTGGCAAAAAATGCAAGTTGGGATGGTTAATGACGGGTAAAACGCTGGATGCGGTTATGGTCTATCAAAAGATTCTCGATTCTTCTTCAACCTCTATCGTGTTCTATGATTCCGATGGTCTCATCCATCACGCAAACCCTCGTGCGAAACGAACTTTTGGAAAGGTGTTGTCAGGATCAAATATAGCTGATCTTGTCGACTGTGAGTCATGTCAGGATATCTTTTTTACCCCAGATGGTCCGTTAACTGAAGTTAATATGATTGGTCGTTTAGGGCATTTCTGGGGTCAACTAAAAGTCTCAGAAATGAGACACCATGGCCGTGATATGTTGCTCGTAGTTATTGAAGATATCTCTGAAAAGAAGATGCTCATGCAGACATTATCGGATGCTATGCTAGAGCGCGAGGAGCTTAAATTGATAAAAAATCGCTTTGTCTCAATCGTGTCTCATGAGATGAGGTCTCCATTGACCAGTATTCGATCGAGTTCAGAATTGATAGAGATGTTTTTGGATGACGAAAAGACGTTGACCACATGCAAGCCCCATCTTGAGCGAATCGATCGTAATGTGACATATATGGTTGAATTTCTGGAAGATGCTCTACTAATAGGGGAAATGAAGACTGCCGAGAGTCGTTTTAGTCCTAAAAAGATCATTATAGAGGATCTGCGACATCAAATTTATGATTCTGCGGAATCGAGTGGGTATAGCGGAAGGCTCGATTTTTCAGATGATGTATGGAATCAGGAAATATTCTGTGATTCAGGTCTCTTACTCCACGCTATTCAGAATCTACTGGGAAATGCTGCTAAGTATTCCAGTTCAAAGGCTCCAATCCTTGTGGATGGAAAGACGGCCGATGGCATGGTCATTTTGACCGTCAAGGATTTTGGAATCGGTATGACTGAAGATGACATTGAAAAGGTATTTCAACAGTTCCACCGGGGCAAAAATGTTGGGTCTGTAAAGGGGACGGGGATGGGACTTTTAATTGTAAAGAACATTATGGACCTGCACGCCGGATGGGTCAAGATAGACTCTGATCCGGGGGTAGGGTCACAAGTAAGTCTAATCTTCCCGGTCGTTGATACCGACGTCATAATTAAGAACATAGCCGATCCCACGGAGAGTTTTCAGGATCAGCCCGCATTCAGGTAATTCTTCAAGCTGTTTCCTAAGCCCGGACATAGTGACGTTTATGGCATCGTCGGACACAAAAAGGACGGATCCCCATACTCTCTCTGCGATGACTGTTCGGGTCACGACTCTACCCAAGCGAGTAGCCAATAGGGCCAAAACTTGAAATTCCTTTTCTCGCAGTTTTATGGGAGCATTATTATCCATTCGGATTAATCTCTGCTCAAAGTCAAACCTCAGTCCGCCCACCTTCAGGTGCTCTTTGGCAACTGGGTTTGAACTGGTTCTTCGGCCCAAAGCTTGAATACGAGCGAATAGCTCTTCGAAGGCAAAAGGCTTGGTCATATAGTCATCAGCGCCTGCCATAAGTGCCTCAATCATTAGGTCTTGATCGGCATTGGCGGTCAGGACAAGAATTCCGGTCGACAATTCAACCGTGCGAACTTCCTTTATGATTTCGAGGCCAGTTCGGTTCGGAAGATTCATGTCCACAATGGCAACCTGAAAGGTATCAGAAAGCAATAAATCAAGGCCTTCAAGTCCATCGCTTGTGTGACTAACGGTGTACCCATTCTGTTTGAGGCCGGTCTTCAGGACCTGGGCAAGATCCGCGTTGTCTTCGATTATGAGGAGTTTCATTTGGTCTCAATTTTAAAAGAGATATTTCGCAATATAAGGTATTCCTAAAAGCAATTTTAGGATGACTTTATAAAAGTCTAGGGTTAGCGAAAGGGGCGTCTTTGACTGTATTGCGATCTTTAATCAATACAATTAACAACAAGCCAAAATGATGACAGATTTACTTCTAGTCGAGGATAACCAGGACTGCCGGACAACTGTTGCAGCCATACTTCGTCTGCAAGGATTTGAAGTTACTGAGGCGGAGGATGGACCAGATGCCCTGTTCCTAGCCAAGACACTGGCGCCAACGCTAATTATCTGTGACGTGTCACTCCCTACCATGAGTGGATTCGATGTAAAACGCGAGCTGAACAAGGAAAAAGAGCTTTCGTCTATTCCATTTGTCTTTATGACCGGTCACACGGATCGCAAGACATTTCGAACCGGAATGGAATTGGGTGCCCTTGACTACCTGACGAAACCGTTTAAAGCAAAAGAGCTCGTTAGTATGATTGAAGCGGTTCAAAAGAATCATGAATATGTCCCCCAGGTAGGCCGCGAGTGGGTAGATGGTTTGAACGTGTCGTACCTGTCTCATCCAGATAATTGGGAGTAAATAGATGAATCTCTTCAACAGAAAGTCGACTAAAAAAGCCCCGGTACCGGTTCCAAACAAAAAGTTTGCGGATCCATCATCGTCAACCATCCGAGCAGAGCACCGACTGCGACCGATTGTTCAACTGATCCGGGGAAGTGATCCGGCTGCGGAAATGGCCTTTTCGGCGTGTGCATGGCAGTCATTTCGTATGAACAAAAGTATTCGAGATATTTGCATCGATTTGCAAAACTATGCCGAGTCGGTCGGGTATCGGGCAACAGTCGGCGCGCGTGAGATGAGCAGTGATAACATGCCGTCTTTCCCTGGAATGCGAGTAACCGCCTTAGTGCTCTTGGTGGATCTCGATGATAATATTCCTACGTGGAACTGAGCGTCAGCCATGTCAAGGCTCAGCTTCCTTTTGGGAGCCACGAGTATATTTGCCGATCCGTCGTTTGAACTCCTTCCTTCGGCAGTGCGAATCGCCCGGTAAATAGAAGCCCTGATAGGTAATCCTATCAGGGCTTTTTTTGCGGCGTGCCTGACGAGACGGCGTGCCCGACGGGGGGCGTATCCGACTGAGCAGTTTATCTGAGGGGGGGGGGCACGAACCTGGTCGGATTATCTAATTCGAGTAGAGATGTTCAACAGGCACTACGGACATCTCGTGAGGGACGATCAGACGAAATAATATCTCACTCCATATCTGAAGAGCGCTCTCCGTTCAACCGATTCCACATGGCCTCCAGTTTGTCTGTTAGATGGTCGACAAAAACTTCGTCGTCCTCCGAGTCGATCGCTTCTTTATACCACACGCAGGCAAACTTCACTGCCTTTCTGGCTGCATGAAAAGTGTCTTCGTCGGCACAGGCGAAACAGGCCAGAAAAGATGCTGCAGATTGGGGCGCATGGCGCATGCCAACGGTCCCAGCCGCGATGGCTGTGCCTTTGAATTCCTCCCTGGTCTGATAGCATGCTCTTGATAGGTGTTCTCTGGAATCCAATTCATGAGCGATGGTGGTGAGTATGTTTTTGTGAGACTGGAGCGTCGGGTTCGTCTGCGCGGCAACCCAGCAGGCGAATTGTCTGAGTTCAGCATCTCGTTCCAGCATGGAAAACTTCCCAAAGAGATCTTCTAATCGATCGTATGCGTTCATCGTACTGACCTTAGATCTGTATGTGAGTTACTCATCCTTCATCATCTCCATAGACTGTTCCTAGAATCTTACCGTCAATGGCGTCTACAAGGAGATAGCGGGATGACTTAAGGAGGATTGGTTCGGTGTTGTCAAGTCGTACCGCCCAGCACAACTCGAGATCGAAATGGGCAAAGTTAAAAAAGGAGCCGATTTCAGACAGCTTCAATACGTGATTTGCTTGGACTTCGGTTCGTTCTTGGAAGCGGAGATATTTTCTAGCCAGTTCTCGCGCTTCAACATCCGAAACAGGGAGAGAGGGGTGCAACAGTTTTTCTGGATCATCTTCTGACTCGAACAACAAAAAGCGGCGCATATCCTCGCATAGCGCGTTCAGAGCGTTCTGTTGGTCATTGAAATCTTCCGAACGGGCTCGAATATCTATTAATTGGAACGAGACATTGTGTATGGCGAGTGCCGCCTCCCAAGAGGAGGGTGCTGCCAGACCATAGGCGGCTTCAAAAACAGCGTGTTCAGTCTTATCGAGAGAAAGAACCCGGTCCGGTCGGTGAAGCATTCGTTCTCTGAATAGAATGAGGTCGGCGATGGTGCACTCTCCTGCAATGAGGCGAGTGACCATAGACCTTGCGATAACTAGTTCAGGAATCGAGGGCCCAATGAGGTCGGCATAGTGCAACGCGAAACTTCGCAGCAAACGAGTTTGCCCGCTATTTCGTGCATTAGTTAGCATTTCTTCCTTCATGACATCACCTCAGATTTCTTTGAGTGAATCCACCTAGAGATCACGTCCTCGTACCAAGATTGAAGTTGAGGGTAGTTCTCCGACGAAACCCTTACGAAATGGCGTAATGTTTCGGGATCTAGGTCATCTCTTAGTTGGTGTTCTAGAAGATCGATGATGAAGCTGTAACCGGCGGTAGGCTCTGCATTATTAAGATTAATGTGATCGATCAATCCAATGAGTTGCCTAAGTATCAGCGGCTGTTTGGACCAAAAGGGTCTGCACCTAATGTCTGACTCATACTCATCGACTATGCTGTAGTATATGCGGGTTCTCGTGGGGCGAGCACGAATGCTGATGACATCGGCCGTGGTGGATTGTAGGTCTAATCGGGCAATTTCAACTTCACCGTGGTTTCGGGTGGGTAGATATTCTCCGCCCATAAAAGTGGGGTGCAATTTCCCCCAAGCGGATTTCAAATCTGCGGGAAGTTGTTCATTCAATAATTGTTGAATGACCGGAAATACCTCACCTTTTTCTAGCAAATCAGTGATGATCTGGCGGCGCATCGTGCCTGAAATACTTCTCTGTAAAGAGTCCAGAAGGGAATCAGTTGACCAATATGAACCTGGCCGAAAGGTTAGATCTATAGACATGGTTCTCCTCCATATCGGTTTTGTGGAGCATCGGCCACCAATAGATCATGAAGGTCGACGCTTTAGCTGCATTTGTGAGTCGCCCGCAAGTTGTGAAAGTAAATCGGCGACGTGCCCCGTAACGGATGGGCACAATATGTTAAAAACAGAAAAACCCGTCTCAGCTTTGCCAAAACGGGTACTCGGGTCGCGGACCTGTACTACCGCTTTAGCTGAATTTGTATGGCGCCCGCAAGCTGGGATCAAATCGGCGCAGGAGGGAAAACTTGAAGGTGAAATGAATGTTCCGCAACTGCTGAGTACTCGAAAAATTATGAGCGATTGATGACACGACCTGAGTTCTTCAGTTCTATAGCTGGGAGGAATGTCAATCTGGCAGGCGTTTCACTTTGATCGCTTCGGCGAATCTCAATAGGAGAATGGTTAAGCCATTGCTGGCTCTGAACGACGAAGTCTTCCTTTTTGATGGGTTCTAAGGTTTGATTTCGGTGTGAAGTGCTAGATTCTCTATAAATAGTCAACCTCTTCCTAATCACGTCTATGCAACGTTTGATCACGTACCCGGTCGATTTATTCGGCTGCTTCGCAGCCTCATCAGCCAAGGTTTAGAAGCGAAAAGTACGTTCCCAGCATGGTTACCCCAAGGATGGCGGGGAGCGGTTTTCTGGTAGCCTGATGAGCCCAGTTGTCATCAAGTTCTTTTGAGTGCATCAATCCAATCCCAAACTTCCAGTAGGACCGATACGACTCTTTATTTTCATCCGCGTAAAGAGCAGATGTCGTTCCCGAGGAATTGACGGTAGCCATCCAATTGGAGGTATCGTGATAAACGTAGCCGCCGGATGTGGGATGGATGGCGAGTAAGAGAATTGAATCTAGCGCCTTGCTGTCTGGTGCTTCATAAAATGCGCATCTAAGTCTTCCGTCACCTCGGTTTTGCAGCGCGGCTACGAGTCGTCCGTCTCGCTGAATCGTGCAAGTCTCGAGTTTAACATCTAGAGGGCCGAACTCAACGAACCAGTCAACACTCTCAGCTCTGATGACAGTACGCTCATCATCTGGTGCAATCGTTGCTGCAATATCTAGAATTAGTGATCGACTTTCCGCTGAATCGGCTTCACGGAGGTGGCATTGCGCCCAGTAAAGGAGCTGTTCGGGCTGGATGTCGCCCCCATTTTCAATAGCTGCCTGGAGATCAATAGGGTAAAGAGAGTCTGGAAGTCCCAATTTCGCCAAGATATCAGCTTTCAGTCGCGTTTGAGTTTTCATTCTATTGGTGATTTGACTCTATCGGTCGGCTTCTATTTTTGCAACAGTTCGAAAGGGATTTTCAATCCAGAGCATAACTGAGCCTGCTAAAATATGTAATTCGTTGGATACCAACAGCTAAGATGGGTATGTAGGTCTGTGGTGAGCGTGTAGTGAGCGGCTTTTCCGTGTGTCGGATTTGTCAATCCGTCAGCTCCGGGATCTGCCTCGTTCCTCGATTCGTCTGGCATCGCTCCTCGTTTGAACTCCCTTTCTTCGGTAGTTCGCGAAACTTCCAGAAATTAGAAAAGCCCCGATAGGTTAACCTATCGGGGCTTTCTAGCGTGCCCGGGAAGATTCGAACTCCCGACCTCCTGGTCCGTAGCCAGGCGCTCTA
>ERZ1048872.3162-NODE-3162-length-10950-cov-9.708490_pt1 | contig 10950 bp, 9 predicted proteins | sample MGYA00383100_ERZ1048872 | MGnify/ENA primary metagenome ERZ1048872 (study PRJEB29581, sample SAMEA5548370) | metagenome | biome: marine; feature: coastal; material: water | depth 50 m | study: Short-term variability in the microbial, nano- and picoplankton... | reverse complement strand
AAAACCTGCACTTTTGTTGTCAATACAGGGAATAAAAAACGGGCCATTTGAAATTTCAAATGGCCCGTTTTGTAAATCTTTTTTTGTTTACATCATGCCTGGCATGCCAGCACCACCCATTGGAGGGTGTGCTTGGTCTCCGCCGCCTTCTGTTTTGATTTCAGAAAGGGTGCAAGCCGTTGTCAAGATCATCCCTGCTACGGAGGCAGCATTTTCTAGGGCGATGCGCGTTACTTTTGTTGGGTCGATGATTCCAGCTGCGAGCATCTGAACATAGTCCCCTGTTTTGGCGTTGAAACCGTAATCTCCTTTTCCTTCAAGAACTTTGGAAACGACGACGGAACCTTCTCCACCTGCATTTTCAACAATTTGGCGCAAAGGCTCTTCAATCGCTCTGTCCAAGATATTTACACCGGTTTGTTCGTCGGCATTTTCAATCGCAACAGCTTCGAGTGTGTTTTTGGCTCTTGCCAATGCCACACCTCCACCAGCGACAATTCCTTCTTCAACAGCAGCTCTTGTAGCGTGCAATGCATCGTCTACACGGTCTTTCTTTTCTTTCATTTCGATTTCACTCGCAGCTCCTACGTACAAAACGGCCACTCCACCTGCCAATTTAGCAAGTCGTTCTTGGAGTTTTTCTTTGTCATAATCAGAAGTGGTGTTTTCGATTTGAGATTTTATTTGTGCTACTCTTGTGTTGATGGCATCCGATTCACCAGCGCCGTTGACCACAGTCGTGTTGTCTTTGTCGATGGTTACGCGCTCTGCTGTTCCCAACATCTCTATAGTAGTGTTTTCTAGGGTCAGTCCTCTTTCTTCAGATACGACTGTTCCGCCAGTTAGGATGGCGATGTCTTCCAGCATGGCTTTTCTTCGGTCTCCAAATCCAGGTGCTTTGACGGCAGCAATTTTAAGTGCCCCACGCAGTTTGTTCATGACCAAGGTTGCCAAAGCTTCTCCATCCACATCTTCTGCAATGATCAACAATGGTTTTCCAGACTGAGAAATAGGTTCCAACACAGGCAACAATTCTTTTAAAGAAGAAATTTTCTTTTCAAACAACAAGATGTAAGGGTTTTCTAAATCTACCAACATTTTTTCTGTGTTTGTTACAAAGTAAGGTGACAAATATCCTCTGTCAAATTGCATTCCTTCTACGATGTCTACATAGGTGTCTCTTCCTTTGGCTTCTTCAACGGTAATCACGCCTTCTTTTCCTACTTTTTCGAAAGCCTCGGCGATCAAGTCTCCGATTGTTTCGTCGTTGTTGGCAGAAATGGAAGCTACTTGTTTGATTTTGTCGGATTTGTTTCCAACCACTTCAGATTGTTTTTGCAAGTCGGTCACAATAGAAGTGACCGCTTTGTCGATTCCTTTTTTCAAATCCAAAGGATTTGCGCCAGCAGCGACATTTTTCAGGCCTTCTTTTACAATCGCCTGAGCCAATACAGTGGCTGTGGTTGTTCCGTCTCCTGCGAGGTCATTGGTTTTAGAGGCAACCTCTTTGACCATTTGTGCGCCCATGTTCTCGATCGGATCTTCTAGTTCAATTTCTTTGGCCACAGTCACACCATCTTTTGTGATGGAAGGACCTCCAAATGATTTTTCAATCACGACATTTCTTCCCTTGGGTCCCAAGGTTACTTTTACGGCGTTTGCCAAAGCATCCACACCGCGTTTCAATCCGTCACGTGCTTCAATATCAAATTTTATTTCTTTTGCCATTTTTATGATTTTTTACAAAGACCCTTTTCATTGTGGAATCGAGTCTGGTGGTTAGAATTGTATCAGGTTGTTTTTTTTTTTTTTTGAGATCAAACGATTGCGAAAATATCGCTCTCTCTCATGATGAGGTAGTCGGTTCCTTCTAATTTGAGTTCCGTACCCGCGTATTTTCCGTACAATACGGTATCGCCTACTTTTACTGTCATGTGGACTTCTTTGGTGCCGTTTCCGACAGCTATTACAGTCCCTTTTGAAGGCTTTTCCTTCGCAGAATCTGGAATGATCAGTCCTGAGGCTGTGGTCGTTTCTGCAGCCAAAGGCGCAATTAAAACTCTGTCTGCTAGGGGTTTTATTTTTGGATTGCTCATTGTGGTAAATGTTTTTTTAATTAGTAATTCATTCTACAGATAGCTAAAAATATGCCAATTGGTTTATAGTCTGACAAATTGTAAAAAAAATGCCAAGGTGGCATTTCCTTGGCATATTTCTGTGTTGTTGACATTTGATGCCGGTTTTATTTTGAAGTTTCCTCCGAAGGCTCGTTTAAGACAGGGAGTTGAGCAGGGGTTTCTTCGTCGATCAATCTGTTTTCGATGGTTGTGTCCAATTGAGATTCTTGAGTGCTTGCATTTTCTCTTGGGATGGCAAAGTTAGAAAGTAAAATCAAAGCCATCAATGCAATGGCTAAGGTCCAAGTGCTTTTGTCTAAGAAGGTGTTGGTACTCTGCACACCTCCCATAGATTGAGAACCTCCTCCTCCAAATGAAGAAGACAAGCCACCTCCTTTAGGATTTTGTACCATAATTAACAAAACGAGCAATACTGCTACGATAAGAATCAAGATTAGAAATAAGGTATAGGTCATAATTTGTTGGCTTTAAGGAATTTTATTTTTTTTATTTGGTCTGCAAAGAAACCACTTTTTTCTGGATATTTCAAAATTAAAATTTGATAGGCATGTATGGCGCTGCTGTATTTTTTTTGTTCCAAATAAACTTTTGCCAGGGTTTCTGTCATCAGATTTTTGTCATGCAGCGAGACAGGTTCATTTTTCAAAAGGCTTGTCGTTTTGTCGACAGGAGGGATGCTCGGATTTTTTTGGATAAATTGATCGATCAAGTGGATTTTTTCATTCAGTTTGTGAGAAGTCTTGCCCGCTTTTTTTCTTTTGATGGGGGTCACTTTTGACAATTGCAACCACTCGTTGAAAGAATGCACTTCTCTGTGGTCAAATTCCAAGGGAGTTCCAATTTCTAAGGCCGCTTCTAATGCGGAAGCCTTGGAAGCATGTGTAGCGTCGGATTTTGAAGGTTTTGTAGAAACCGCTCTTTTTTGGACGGGTTGAATGTCTGTGATGTGTTCAAAGAGTACGGTTCTGTCTGCAGTCATGGCGGCCGTCTCTTTGAGAACTTTGTTGTATTTGAAATTGTTGTTTTGTTTGAGACTTTTTAGGTAGATACTTTTGGCTGCTTGAAAGTAGGGATGCTTTTTTGTGATGTCTTCCCAATCAGCAATCTCTTTTGCTTCGATAATTTTTGGACTTGTAAGTTGCGCTATGAATCTTTCTTTGTTCATAAAACTACCAATTGGCTACAGAAGCGTTAAAAATATCTTGGGTAATCCTTTCAAAGATTTCTTCGAGCGCGGTGTCTAGGAGGCCGCCTGTTAACATTTCGGATCCTCCGAAGTCGTAAAAATGGGTGAATTTTTTTTCAAAATTCTTTTGCTCTTCGTATTTGTTGAAGTACCGAACGTTGACCACGATGGTCAACCTACTCTGTGCGGCAGTTTGATCAGCCGTTGCGGTCATTGGAGTGATTCTGTAACTGCTTATTTCGCCCTCAAAAGTAAGATCTCCATTGGCTTTGACAAGACTCAAATTGGTTTGCCTTAAAAACAGGTCTTGCAGTTCTTGGGTAAAATTTTGACTCAGTCCAGGCTCGATCAAAGCGGCATTGTTTGGGAAATAATCAATCCGTAGCGTAGCTGCTTTTCCAGTGTCTCCTCCGGTAAAACTATAAATTCCACAGCTTGTGCTTGTGAAAACAAGAAAGAAGGAAAGGTAAAAAAAAGGTTTGAAGTTCATTTTTTTTTGATACAATTGTTACAATAATACGACTAAAGTTGCAAATGCCATATGATTTTTTAGGATTTACAAATCGTATTGTTTTATTTTTCGGTAAAGAGTTCGTTCAGAGATGCCCAGTTCCTTGGCAGCCAATTTTCGTTTGTTTTGGTTTCGCTCCAACGATTTTCGAATCATTTCAATTTCTTTTTCATGGAGAGAGAGTGTTTCGTCTTCTTCTATGGCCTCGATATAATCGTATGCCCCTTGGTTTTTTGTGGGTTTGGGTTGTTGGATTTGGAAGAGTGCTACATTGTTGTCTGGTTTGAATTCTTCAGAAGAGTCGGTTCCGCGAATTTTTTCAATGAGCTGAAGGTGCTCTTCTTGTAACTGCTCTTTGTTTTCATTTTTAATCAGGTCCAAGGTGAGTTTTTTCAAATCATTGATTTCTTTTCGCATTTCGAACAACACTTTGTAGATCATGTCTCGGTCATTAGAAAGGTCACTTTCTGAAGTTCTTTCTTTTTCGATAACAGCAGGCAGGTTGTCGTAGTTGGGGAGGTATTGGCTCAGTTTTTCAACATTGATACTTCTGCTTTCTTCAACGACGGAGATTTGTTCTGCGATATTTCTCAACTGGCGAATGTTTCCTGGAAAGCGGTAATGAGTCAACAAGTGTACGGCCTCTTCTTCTAGGCGAATGGTCGGCATTCTGTACTTTTGAGCAAAATCTGAAGCAAATTTCCGAAACAACAAATGGATGTCATTTTCGCGCTCTCTCAAAGGAGGTAAGTTCAGTTCAATTGTGCTCAAACGGTAGTACAAGTCTTCTCTAAATTTTCCTTTTTGGACTGCCTGTTGCATTTTCATATTGGTCGCAGCGACAATTCTGACATTGGTTTTTTGAACAGAGGAGGATCCCACTTTGATGAATTCTCCGTTTTCCAAAACACGCAGCAACCGCACTTGAGTGGTCAACGGTAATTCGCCAACTTCGTCCAAAAAGATCGTGCCACCATCGGCCACTTCAAAATAGCCTTTTCGCGTGTTGGTGGCTCCTGTAAAAGCTCCTTTTTCATGGCCAAAGAGTTCGCTGTCAATCGTTCCTTCAGGAATGGCACCACAGTTTACAGCAATGTAATTGGCGTGTTTTCTGTGGGACAGTTGGTGGATGATTTTAGGGATGGTTTCTTTTCCGACTCCGCTTTCTCCTGTCACTAAAACAGAGATGTCAGTAGGGGCAACACGCATTGCTTTTTCCAGAGAGCGATTCAGTTTTGGATCGTTCCCAATGATTTCAAAACGCTGTTTGATGCTTGTAAGTCCTTCCATAATTTAGGTCTATTTAAGATGCTGTCTTTTCAGTAGTGTTTGTGACAAAAGGAACATCTTGAGCGGTTCCTATTTTTGTTCCAATGAGTGTGGCAGAGGTACATTCTTCCACTTTAACCAGTACGTAGTCTCCTATTTTTTCGCCATTTTTCGGAAAAATGGTCACGTAATTTTGAGAGTTTCTTCCCATCCAATGTTCCTGAGATTTTTTAGAAGTCCCTTCAATCAGCACTTCAATGGTTTTTTTGAGGTAGGTTTTCGTGTTGTTGCTACTCAGCTTTCTCTGAAGGTTGATGATTTCGTTCAACCGTTGTTTCTTGATGCTTTGAGGAACATCGTCCTTCATTCTCTTGGCGGCCAGTGTTCCTGGTCTTTCCGAATAGGCATACATAAACCCGTAATCATAGCCTACGTACTCCATCATGCTCAAAGTATCTCGGTGTTCTTCATCGGTTTCTCCGCAAAATCCGACGATCATGTCTTGAGAAATGGCAGTACCGGGAATGATTTTTTTGATTTGATCTGTCAGTTCCATGTATTCTTCCCGTGTGTGCTGCCGGTTCATGCGCTTGAGTACCGAGCTGCTTCCAGATTGTACAGGAAGGTGCAAGTATCTACAGATATTAGGGTGTTTAGCGATGACGTGCAATACTTCAATTTCGAGGTCTTGGGGGTTGCTGGTAAAAAAACGAATTCTCAAAGTAGGAAATGATGTTGCTACGAGGTCCAATAATTTTGAAAACCCTATGGCTGTGGCTTGAGCGATGTTGGAGGCTTTTTCAAAGTCTTTTTTAAGGCCTCCACCGTACCACAAGAAGCTGTCTACATTTTGACCTAGTAGGGTAATTTCTTTGTAGTTTTTATCTTTCAAAACCTTTATTTCTTCGAGAATACTCTGGGGGTCTCTGCTGCGTTCCCTACCTCTTGTAAACGGAACCACACAAAAAGTACACATGTTGTCACAGCCTCTGGTAATGGAAACAAATGCAGAGACACCGTTGCTGTTCAGTCGAACGGGCGCAATGTCTCCATAGGTTTCTTCTTTAGAGAGCAACACATTCACAGCATCTCTTCCTGCATTGACCTCTTTCAAAAGATTTGGAAGGTCTTTGTAGGCATCTGGCCCCACCACCAAATCCACAATTTTTTCCTCGTCTAAAAATTTTGATTTCAACCGTTCTGCCATACAGCCTAAAACCCCCACTTTCATGGTCGGGTTGATTCTTTTGATGGCATTGTATTTCTGAAGTCTTTTCCGGATGGTTTGTTCTGCTTTTTCTCGAATGGAACAGGTGTTGACCAAGACCAAATCAGCCTCTTCTAAAAGTTGCGTGGTGTTGTAATTGTTTTCGGAAAGGATGGAAGCTACAATTTCACTGTCGTTGAGGTTCATCTGACACCCGTAGCTTTCAATGTATAGTTTTTTGGTGTTTCCTTTGATTTTATCCGTCAACAAGGGGTGCCCTTGTTTGTTCGCATCTATTGTTTTTTCGGTCTCCATCAGTTTGAAAAATTGGTCTACAAATATACAATCAAAAATACAAATCGTGACATTTTGTCAGAGAAATATATTGTTAAAATCGGCCTGTTTTGAAATTTTAAAAGAACTAAAAAACTTTTTTTTAAAAATTCTCTCTACTTTTGCATTCAACTACGAGTGTTAAAAACCCTAAACATCAAAACAAATAAAGATTTTTAGAAGTCCTCATTTAAAGTCTAAACTATTATAGAGATCCATAATATGGCAAAAAATTTAGTGATTGTTGAGTCCCCAGCTAAAGCAAAAACAATAGAAAAATTCTTAGGAAAGGACTTTCAAGTGGAGTCCAGCTTTGGGCATATAGCAGACCTGCCATCTAGTGAGTTGGGGATCGATGTGTCCGGAGATTTCAAACCGAGTTACATTGTTTCTGAAGACAAAAAGGCGGTGGTTCGAAAACTCAAGTCTCTTGCCAAGAAAGCAGACACAGTATGGCTTGCAAGTGATGAAGATCGAGAAGGAGAAGCCATTGCTTGGCATTTGAAAGAACAGTTGAAATTGTCTAGCGAGCACACCAAACGGATTGTTTTTCACGAGATCACAAAGAAGGCGATTTTAAAAGCCGTTGAAAATCCCAGAGACATCAATTACAACATGGTCAATGCGCAACAAGCCCGAAGGGTTTTGGACCGCTTAGTGGGTTATGAATTATCACCTGTACTTTGGAGAAAAGTAAAAGGAGGTCTTTCTGCAGGACGTGTGCAGTCAGTAGCAGTGCGTCTGATTGTTGAGCGAGAGCGAAGCATTCAAGAGTACCAAAGTGTTGCTCATTACAAAGTTGTTGCTGAATTTGCGAATGCTGAAGGCAAGGCGTTCAAAGCTACCATCCCGAAACCTTTTGACTCCAAAGAAGAAGCCCAGACTTTTTTAAATGCGGTTGCTACCGCTACTTTTGACATCGCTGACCTGCAAAAGAAACCCGCAAAAAAATCACCAGCACCGCCCTTTACCACCTCGACTTTGCAACAAGAGGCTTCTCGTAAACTAGGCTTTTCTGTTTCTCGAACCATGCAAGTTGCACAGCGTTTGTACGAAGCGGGATTGATCACCTACATGAGGACAGACAGTCTAAATCTCTCAGAAGACGCAAGAAAAGAAGCCGCCGAGGAGATTGCCAACTTTTACGGACCTGCCTACAGCAAGCCGCGCGTCTTTAAAGCCAAATCTAAAGGAGCACAAGAAGCCCACGAGGCGATTCGCCCGACGGATATGAAACGCCACTCCGTAAATGTGGAGTACGACCAAGACCGCTTGTACGACTTGATTTGGAAACGAACCTTGGCTTCTCAAATGAGCGACGCACAGTTGGAGCGCACCAATGTAAAGATTGCCAATGCCAAAAGTGATAAAATTTTTACTGCCAATGGAGAGATGGTCAAATTCGATGGGTTTCTAAAAGTGTACCTTGAAGGAAACGACAACGAAGAAGAAGAGCAGTCTGGAATGTTGCCACGATTGACAGTGGGAGAACAGTTGGCCTATAACTTCATCACTGCTACAGAACGATTTACAAAGCCGCCCTACCGATTTACAGAAGCCGCCTTGGTCAAACAATTGGAAGAATTGGGTATCGGACGGCCCTCTACCTATGCACCCACCATCTCTACAGTCCAAAGAAGGGGTTATGTCGAAAAAGGACAGGTTGAAGGCGTGGAGCGGAAGTACGAACAATTTTTATTGAAAAATGCAACTGTCAGTTCCAATACGCTGACAGAAAAAGTAGGTTCTGACAAAGGGAAATTAGTCCCAACGGACATTGGAAATATTGTCAACGACTTTTTAGTTGCCAATTTTTCAACGATTTTGGACTTTGGTTTTACCGCAAAGGTAGAAGCAGATTTTGACGACATTTCTGAAGGTGCAGCAAATTGGACCCGCATGATCGAAGAGTTTTATCAAGATTTTCATCCAACGGTAAAAGACGTGTCTGAAAACGCCGAAAGAGAAAGTGGAGAGCGTATTTTAGGAAAGCACCCCGAATCAGGAAAAACAGTTTTGGTGCGTTTGGGGAAATTTGGGCCCATCGCTCAAATCGGGGACCCTCAAGAAGAAGAAAAGCAGTTTGCAAGTTTGCAAAAAGACCAGAATTTAGGAACCATCGGCTTAAAAGAAGCGCTTGATTTGTTTTTATTGCCAAAAAGCTTGGGAACTTATGAAGGAGAAGAAGTCGTTGTCTCCAATGGTAGATTTGGACCTTACGTCAAATTCGGAACCCTTTTTGTCTCTTTGACGCCTGGAGAAAATCCAATGGAGGTAGATTTGCCAAGGGCAATTGAATTGATTGTCGCCAAACAAGAAGCGGACGCGCCTGTAGCTACTTATGAAGAGTTGCCGGTTCAAAAAGGAGTCGGTCGGTTTGGCCCCTTTATCAAATGGAATGGCATGTTTATCAATGTCAATAAAAAATACGATTTCGACACGCTCTCTTTTGACGACATCGTCGAATTGATCGAAGCAAAGAAGCAAAAAGAAATCGACAAGGTAATCCACGATTGGAAAGAGGAAGGCATTCGATTGGAGAAAGCAAGATGGGGACGTTTCCATATTCTAAAGGGAAAGATTAAAATTGAATTGCCCAAAACTACGGATGCAAAAAACATGACCTTGGAAGAGGTACAAGCGATTATAGAAAAAAAAGCACCCAAGAAAAAGACAAGAAAAGCCCCTGCGAAAAAGAAAGCAGTAAAAAAGAAAAAATAATTTATTTGAAGTCGATTGCATAGGAAGCATTCTTTTTAAGACAATCGACCAAGGAATTTCAGTACTCCGTATGCGTTTAGAATTTTTAAAACCTGTTGGTTCCGATCTGTTGGAGAAAGTGTCAGATTTTCCAGAACACTCCTTGGCACATAGAGTAAAATTCCATTCTTTGGAAGATGGCATGCCAACAGTAGAACAGAAAACACTCGCAATTTTTGGCGTTCAAGAAGGCCGTGCGGCAGGTAAAAATGAAATGACGGGTTTCGGCCTCGATGCAATTCGAAAAGGACTTTACCAACTCTACCCTGGGAATTGGCCGCTGCAAATAGTAGATTTAGGAGATGTCCCACAAGGACATACTGTCAAAGACACTTATTTTGCAGTCAAAGAAGTCATCGCGGAACTTGTAAAAAACGAAGCACTTCCTATACTAATCGGTGGCGGTCAAGACCTCACTTACGCCAATTACAGAGCTTACGATCACTTAGAGCAAGTGGTCAACTTGGTTTCTGTGGATTCAAAATTTGATTTGGGGACCCTTGAGGATGCGCTCAGTTCAAGTTCTTATTTGAGTAAGATCGTCATGGAAGAACCGACCAATCTATTCAATTTTAGCAATATTGGTTACCAGACATTTTTCAATTCTCAAGATGAAATTGATTTGCTTGACAAGCTTTCTTTTGATGCCTTTCGTTTGGGAGAAGCAAAGAATTTGGAAGTTGTTGAGCCCATCATGAGAGATGCAGATATTGTGAGCATCGATATTGGTGCAGTCCGAATGAGTGAGGCACCTGCCAACAAAAACGCCAGCCCCAATGGTTTTTATGGAGATGAAATCTGTGCGATAGCGCGCTATGCCGGGATTAGTGACAAAGTCACTTCTTTTGGAATTTATGAATTCAACAACCACATGGACCAAAACGGCCAGACCGCTCATTTGATAGCCCAAATGATTTGGTACTTTATCGAGGGAGTGAGTTGCAGGTCAAAAGATTATCCCTTCTGTTCAAAAGAAAAGTATTTAAAATACATTGTCCCATCCGAAGAGGGGGACATGAATTTCTACAAGAGCCCTAAAAGTGGAAGGTGGTGGATGGAAATTCATGCACGAACTGACAATAAATACAAAAGACATGCGTTGATACCTTGTACGCATCAAGATTATTTAGATGCGGCCGCTCAAAATATTCCCGAGCGTTGGTTCAAAGCGCTTCGGAAACTGAATTGAATTGCAAAGAAATGTCCTTTCAATTTCTATTTTTTTTTGAAAGTAGAAACTTGTGAAACAGGTTGAAAACGTTGTTTTTTATCAAAAAAAATGATAGGTTTACGTCCAATATTATAGAATAATTAAAAATATGAAGAAAGTAGGTTTCTGTATAGTACTCTTGTCAATTATCATCAGTTGTGGGACAAACGACAGAGGAGAAGTACTGGGGAAAAAAACCAAGCGAAAGTGGTTTACAGAAAAGCCGTTTGGCATGGTGCTCATTTCAGGAGGTTCTTTTACGATGGGAAAGCAAGATGAAGATCCTTTTGGAGGAATCAGTACTTCGCCTCGCACGGTGACTGTGAAAGATTACTA
>ERZ1048872.3157-NODE-3157-length-10958-cov-5.034761_pt1 | contig 10958 bp, 9 predicted proteins | sample MGYA00383100_ERZ1048872 | MGnify/ENA primary metagenome ERZ1048872 (study PRJEB29581, sample SAMEA5548370) | metagenome | biome: marine; feature: coastal; material: water | depth 50 m | study: Short-term variability in the microbial, nano- and picoplankton... | reverse complement strand
TCGTTGGATAATCTGTGTGTCATTGTGTAGGCAGAATGAGGTTTTTTATGAAGATTTTGTTATTTTAATTTATGGCGTCTACTACTTAGATGTATAAAATCAATTAGTATTATTCAAGTGTTGGTAAATTATTAATGGCAAATGTTTATTCAAAATTCGGTAACAAATTTACTCAATATTCCGGCATCACTCAATTGATGAATGATTTGGGCAAGGCTAATCATAGTAGTGATAAAAATATTGTTATGCTTGGTGGTGGCAATCCGGCGTTAATACCCGAGGCGCATGAGATATTTGTCAATGAACTTAAGGTCTTAATTGATAATAATAAGGTTGATCAAATGCTGGGTCATTATGATGGGCCACAAGGATCTGAGGTGTTTATTCAAGCCTTGGTGGATATGTTTAATGCAAACTATAACTGGGATTTAAATAAAGGTAATATTGCTATTACCAATGGATCGCAAGCCAGTTTCTTTTCGTTGTTTAATCTTTTTGCAGGTGATATGCCTGATGGCAGTAAAAAGAAGGTATTGTTGCCTTTAGCGCCAGAATATATTGGTTACGCAGATCAGGGTTTATCTGAAGATATGTTGATAGCGATTAAGCCAGAAATTCACGAACTTAATAATCAAGAATTTAAATACCAGATTAATTTTGACAATCTTAAGAAAGCGCTAGAAAAAGAAGATATTGGTGTGATTTGTGTATCACGCCCCACCAATCCAACCGGCAATGTGATTACTGACAGTGAGCTATCTCAGCTTGATAAAATCGCCCAAGCTAACAATATTCCATTAATTGTTGACAATGCTTATGGCCAACCATTTCCAGGGGCGATTTATACTAACGCCACACTAAGTTGGAATGAAAATACTATTCTTTGTATGTCACTTTCTAAGCTTGGTTTGCCAGGTATTAGAACAGGTATTGTGATTGCTAATCACGATACCATTGAGGCTATGAGTAGGGTTAGTGGAATTTTAACTTTGGCGCCGAGTAGTGTGGGCCCATCAATTGTAACGCGATTGGTTAAAAATCAAGAGATTATGCGCTTAGCAAATAATGTAATTAAGCCTTTCTATCAGGCTAAGGCCGATATTGCTAAAGCTATTTTTTACGAAGTATTTTCAGAAAAAAATGTAAAAATACATAAACTTGAAGGTGCATTTTTTATGTGGCTCTGGTTTCCAGAGATTAAAATCACCTCAGAAGAACTGTACCAAAAACTAAAAGCTAAAGGTGTTTACATTATCCCTGGACACAACTTTTTTATCGGTATGGATGATAGTTGGCCTCATCAGCATCAGTGTATTCGTATTAACTACGCCAAAGATGAAAAAACCTTAAGAACAGGTCTTCAAATGATTTGCCAAGAGGTTTTTAGTGCTTGAAGTGACGCATTCCTGTAAATACCATTGCGATACCATGCTCGTTTGCTGCCTCAATAACTTCGTTATCACGCATTGAGCCACCTGGCTGGATAATCGCCTTAATACCGGCTTCTGCGGCAGCATCAATGCCATCTCTGAATGGGAAGAACGCATCTGACGCCATCACTGAGCCTTCAACTACTAGGCCTTCGTCAGCAGCTTTAATGCCTGCAATTTTGGCAGAGTAAACACGAGACATTTGGCCTGCACCAACACCAATGGTCATTTCATTTTTAACGTAAACAATAGCATTTGATTTAACAGTTTTTGCCACTTTCCAGGCAAATAGCAGGTCTTTAATTTGCTCAGCTGTAGGCTGTAGATCGCTGACACACTTGATGTCGTTTTCAGTAATAACACCTAAGTCTTTATCTTGCACTAGTAGGCCGCCAGTAACGCGCTTATAGTCTAGTGAAGGCTGTGCAGTATTAAGATCACCACATTCCAGTGCACGAACATTCTGCTTAGCAGACAACACTTCTTTAGCATCATTGTTAACGCTTGGTGCGATGATCACTTCTACAAATTGCTTGTCAATAATATCTTGAGCAGTGGCTTTGTCTAGTGGGCGATTAAAGGCAATGATGCCACCAAATGCCGAAGTTGGATCTGTTTTAAAAGCATCTAAATAAGCATTGTGAATGTTATCTCTGACCGCAACACCACAAGGATTTGCGTGTTTTACAATCACACAAGCTGGCTCATCGAAACTACGCACACATTCAAGTGCGGCATCAGCATCAGCCATGTTGTTAAATGACATTTCTTTACCTTGAAATTGTGAGCTTGACGCCACACAAGATTCGGCAATATTGCTTTCAACATAGAAAGCTGCATTTTGATGTGGATTTTCACCGTAGCGCATAGATTGCACTTTGTTGAATTGCAAATTCATGGTATTTGAAAAGCCATCTTCTTCTTTGCCAAGGTAATTAGCAATAGCGCCGTCATATTGCGCAGTGTGCTCAAATGTTTTAAGTGCAAGTTTGGTACGTGTTGCTAGTGTTGTGTCGCCATTAACGTTAATTTCATCAATAACAACCTGATAATCAGACGCATCTACCACCACAGTAACTGACGCGTGGTTTTTGGCACTTGAGCGCAACATGGCAGGGCCGCCGATGTCAATATTTTCAATCGCATCTTCAAGTGTACAATCAGGGTTGGCAATTGTTGCTTGGAAAGGGTAAAGGTTAACAACAACCAAATCAATAGGGTTGATGTCATTTTCAGCCATCACACCCTCGTCAAGTCCGCGACGAGCCAAAATACCGCCGTGAATTTTTGGATTAAGGGTTTTAACACGACCTGCCATCATCTCTGGAAAGCCAGTATAGTCTGATACTTCAATCACTGGAATATCATTATCAGCCAAAAGCTTAGCTGTGCCGCCCGTTGATAGGATTTCAATATTTTTGCTTGCTAAAGTTTTTGCAAGTTCAAGAATGCCAGTTTTGTCAGAAACACTGATTAGAGCGCGTTGGATAGCCATGTTATTCCTTTGATTTTTAATGAATAATAAAGGAAATTATTATAAAGTGTTAAAGCTTATAGAGTTCGATTTTTTTCTTTAAAGTGCCGCGATTCATGCCTAGAATTCTTGAAGCTTCACTTTGGTTTTGGTTAACTGTATCTAGAACAAATTTGATAACCACTGATTCGGTTTCTTGCATAACCATTTTATGAACGCCACTCGCCGTCTCTCCGGCTAACTGTTCAAAGTAGCGTTTAAGTTTTGCGTTAATGCATGCGGGTAAATCAGTTGGATTCATAGTTGGTGTAAATAGCTTTCAAGTAGTTTGTATTGTTGCTCTCGATCGTTAATTTTGTTGACACTTTGCCAAAATTGTTGAGCGTGTTTTTCATCAAGGTGCGTAGCATACCAAAGAATGTGCTTTCTGGCGAGCCTTAAGCCTAAAAAATCACCATAAAACTCATGAATTTGTTGAATGTGATGAAGAATGGTATTTTTTCTTGATTTAAGCGAGGTTTTTTCAGCGTAGCAGCCTGTTTTTAGAAAATGATCTATTTCATGAATAATCCAGGGGTTACCTTGTGTTGCTCTACCAATCATTACACCAGCGGCGCCAGTATGATCTAACACCTGTTTGGCTTTATCTGCACTGGTGATGTCGCCATTGGCAATAACAGGAATACCGACTTTATCGATAACTTTTCTAATGGTGTTGTATTCCGCATCGCCATTGTATTTATCTTCTTTGGTTCTGCCATGTATGCTTAGCATTTGAATGCCAGCTTGCTCGGCAATTTGAGCAATGACCGGAGCGTTTTTATTATCAATACTCCAGCCTGTGCGCATTTTTAAAGTTACAGGGATATCTACCGCATTAATCACAGAGGTTAAAATATCTTCAACCAGTTTTTCATCTTGCATGAGTGCTGATCCAGCAGCCTTATTGCACACTTTTTTAGCAGGACAGCCCATATTGATATCAATAATATCAGCACCAAATTCAACTGCCTTAATAGCAGAATTGGCTAATTCTTGTGCTTCTGATCCTGCTATTTGAATGCTGATTGGTGCCGATTCGCCTTTAAAGTCTAGACGATATTTTGATTTGTGAGTATTTAACAAATGCTCTTGTATCACCACCATTTCTGAAGTGGTGAGTGCCGCTCCTTGAGAGCGACATAGCATTCGAAAGGGTTTGTCGCTAGTGCCAGCCATAGGGGCAAGTAGCACTTGTGAATTTAGTTTATATGGCCCTACTTGGATTGACATAAAAGAAGCTTTATTTTTTAGCAGCTTTTCTGGCTTTTTCAAGCAAACGTTTTTGCTTGAGTTTAGATAAGTGATCTACAAATAAAATACCGTCTAAATGATCAATTTCATGTTGAATGCAAACACCTAAAATATCGTCAGCTTCAAGTTCAAACTCTTCACCATTTTCGTTTAACGCTTTAACTTTAATGTGGTTAGCACGCGTCACGCACTCGTAATAATTTGGCACTGAGAGACAGCCTTCATCCCATTCTAATTCGCCATCTTTTTCAATAATTTCAGGATTAATCAAACACAAGGGTTGGGATTTATCCTCTGAAGTATCGATAACAATTAAGCGAATGTGTTGGTCTATTTGTGTTGCAGCAAGGCCAATGCCTGGGGCTTCGTACATGGTCTCAAACATATCTTTAACCAGTGTTTTAATGGTGTTATCAACTTTTTCGATAGGCGCAGCTTTGGTTCGAAGACGCTTATCAGGATAATGTAGAATGGGTAATAGCATGGTTATATTATAGTGTTTTTTGCAGTTTTAGATTGTAAAGGGTGATCTTCATTGTAATGTAGCCCCCTGCTTTCTTGTCTTGATAGTGCTGATCTAATAATAATTTGTGCTGTTTTTACTAAGTTTCTTAGTTCAATTAAATCGCTCGATATTAAGTATAGACTGTAGTATTCATTAACTTCTGTTTCAATTTGATCGAGCCGATGTTGTGCATAATTTAGACGCCTGTCGGAGCGAACAATACCAACAAAATTCCACATAATTGAGCGTACTTCATCCCAAAGGTGAGAAACAACTACTTTTTCTTTAGAAGGTTCAACTCGAGATGCATCCCATGTCTCAAATAAAGGTAGGCTGGATTCTAAAGAAATCTGGTTGATATTTTGGGCGCAGGATTTGGCAAAAACAATGCATTCCAGTAGCGAATTGCTTGCCATGCGATTGGCACCATGTACGCCCGTATGAGCTACTTCACCAATCGCGTATAGGTTATTAATGTTAGTTTGCCCTTTAAGATTGGTATTAATGCCGCCACAAGTGTAATGAGCGGCTGGAACCACTGGAATAGACTGCTTGGCAATATTTATACCAAAACTTTGGCATTTATTATAAATAGTTGGAAAGTGCTCTTTTATCCATTCTTTCTTTTTAGAAGAAATATCAAGGTAGACGCAATCAAACCCGCTAGATTTCATCTCAAAATCAATCGCTCTAGCAACAACATCTCTTGGCGCTAGCTCAGCCCGGTCATCATATTTATGCATGAATAGCTCGCCATTTGGTAAGTGTAGCTTTGCGCCTTCACCACGTAGCGCCTCAGAGATTAAAAAAGATTTTGCATGTGGATGGTAAAGGCAAGTTGGGTGAAATTGGGCAAATTCCATATTAAAAATCTCGCAACCTGCGCGTTTGGCCATAGCAATTCCATCGCCTGTTGAAGTGTCAGGGTTTGATGTATAACGATAAACTTTGGAGGCGCCACCCGTGGCTAATATGGTTTTGTGAGCAATAAAATGCTCAACTTGATGAGTGTGCTTGTTAAGAATATAAGCGCCATAACACCGGCTATTCTTTAATAGTAAGTCAATGGCGATATAGCCTTCGAATAACGTAATATTGTGACATTGCTTAATATTGTCGAGTAGATTTACCTGAATAGATTGCCCGGTTTTGTCTGCCACATGAGCAACACGTCTGTGTGTATGCCCGCCTTCAGTGGTTAGATGATAGTGATTACTATCTTTTGTAAATACTACACCTGATTCTTCTAATGAGGTAATTGCATCAGGTGCATTTTTTACCATGAATTCTACAGCCTCTTTATTTGCAAGGCCATCAGATGTTTTTAAGGTATCGACTATGTGAGCATTAAAATTATCACTCGCATCTAGTACAGCTGAAATGCCACCTTGTGCATAAAAAGAGCTACCTTCTAGTACATCTTCTTTGGCGATAAGTGCAACAGAGAGATCTTTTGAGAGTTGTAGCGCACTCATTAGCCCGGCACTACCTGTGCCAATAATTAGAACGTCAAATTGATGCTGTCCGCTTGAACCCTTTTTAGAGGACTGCTTGATGTCGCTTGTACTGTGTATTGTTTGTGCGGACATTATAAAAAAGTGTTAGATTTTTGGCTTCACCATTAAGATTAATTTTGGCAATAGTGTTAAGTTAGCTAATAATGCACTAATCATGGCAATAGCGGTAAATACACCAAAATAAATACTAGGGATAAAGTTAGATAAGGCTAGTATTAAAAACCCGAGAGTTACTGTGATTGAGGTGTAGAACATAGCCAAACCAATACTCGCATGTGATCGATACATGGTTTTTACATAGTTACCATCTTTTTTAAATTCACTTTTAAAACGATGAATATAGTGAATGGCATTATCAACGCCAATACCAATGGCAATAGCTGATATGGTAATGGTCATTAAGTCTAGCGGAATATTGGACAAGCCCATAATGCCCAAGATGAATAATGATGGTAATGTATTAGGTATTAGGGCAAGTATGGATAAGCTGACTGATTTGAAAATGAATAAAAACATAATAAAAATCATGCCAAAGACTACAGCGATGGTTTTTATCTGAGAGTCAAATAAGCTTTGTAGCATATTGTTGTATAGTACCAACATGCCGCTCAATCTAAAGCTATCAGGCCTAAAGCCAAGCTCATCTGTAATATGATGATTAATTTTGTTAATAAGCTCGCCACGCTTTAGCTCTTTATTGGTTTCTCGAATACGAATTACCATTCTTAGCTGGCCACTATCTTCAGAGATGTAAGGGTCTAATACATGCTGTTTGGCTGAATCTGGAATTTGTCCACGAACAATATTTAAGAAAAATCCGTTTAATGTTGCACCGTCATTTGCTTGAGTCAGAATACTCATCAATGTGTCGATAGACAGAACCTTTCCAGTTTCATTTAGTGAATCAAGATAGCTATGAATTTCATGAATCTCCGATCTAAGATCTTCATCAAACCAGTAATCCTCAGCCATCTCTTCAAAGACAATTTCTAAAGGGATGGTGCCACCAAGCTCCTTATCAATTAGAGTTAGACCTTGATTAATCTCTGTACTTTCTTTGAAGTAATCAATAAATCTATTTTCTACACTCAGTTTGTTAATGCCAAAGCCAGCACCAATAACAAAAATAACTAATACAACTAATAAGTGATTGCCAAAACGTTCAACAAATTTAGCCAAAGAGGTGGTAAATCCAAGCTCAGTTTTATGCGCGGCTATTTTAGCTTTTGGTAGGAGCGACATAATCATTGGAAAAGCTAAGAATGATAATATTAGTGCAATAGTAACACCAATTGACATCATCCAGCCAAAGTCAATAACAGGGCGAATGCCACTAATTAGTAATGAACTAAAAGCGGCAAATGTTGTTAGTGTGGTAAATAGACACGGCTTAAACATTTGAGTGAGCGTGTCTTTAATAAGTTGCTGTGAATCAAGATCAGGATTGAGTTGTGATAATTCACGATATCTAACTATTAAATGAATAGTGACAGAAAGCGTCATTACCAATAGCAAAGAAAAGAAATTACTAGAAATAACTGTCACTTTCCACTCTAAAAATGCCAATATTCCGGTCATAATAAGCGCGCCAGTAATACTAATAGCAATAGGCATAACTACCCAGCGTAAGCCTTTAAAAATGACAGCTAAAATAAGGGTCATTAGCCCGATAACTGCTAAACTAAATATGATTAAATCACTACTAATATAGCCTACAATGTCCGTGGTAATCATAGGCAGACCACCTAAAAATAAACTAGCCTGATCAGAATAAGTTGAAATATATGCTCGAATTTGTGCAATTGTTTTCGCTTGTAAATCACCTTGAGTGGTGGCATTTCTGAGAACTTGACGCTCAATGGTTTTGAGTTTGGCTAAATCACCAGTATTCAGAGAATTGTTTGCTCGATCCATGCGCATTTGATCACGAGTGGCACGAAGCTCGTTGAATCTTTGGTTGTCTTTAAGGGTGACCAGAATAGCGGTTGTTTTGCCGTCTTTGCTAACAAGGTTATTGGCATATAAAGGCGAGGTTTTAAATTCGTTGATAGCGAGACTTAAGTCGGCATTGTTATTTTCAATGGTGATATTTTCACCAGCCAAATCAACTAAAGATACGGGTGGCGATCGAAATAGAGGAACATCCAAAATACTAGTTACCGATTTAACTTGTTCAATTGTATTTAGGGCTGTTTTAAATCTGGTTAGATGATCTAGCTGTATTGGATCAAGCAAATTGCCAGTTACTTGGTAAGAAATAATTAAGTAATCATCTGACCCATAATTCTTTTTGACTCGTTGGTAGAAGGCTAGGTTTTCATCACCTTCAAGCACTAAAGAATCTGATGAGGCGTCTAGCTGAAAATTAGGTATTTGAGAAACAAAAAACCCTGCGATGATTAATAGCAGGGTTAAGCCTAAAATAGATTTTTTTAAAACAAAGTTAAAAAACATATTCACAATATTGGTTAATTTTTCTAATAATTAGAAATTAAATTTTGCTGATTTTTCTAGACCTTGCATAACATCTAGCTGGGTTTCGAATAGAGATTTTGTTTCCCATTTGTGCTCGTTTAGACGAGTAATAATTTTTGCACTCATGGCTTTTCCTGTACCCTCAACAACAAAGATTCGGCCACCAACATTCAGTAGGTGAAAGAACCTTCCTGTGATTTTTGGTACCGAAGTGCCAATAACAACTACATCAAAAAAATCTGTAGATCGCTGCCAGCCCTTTGAAGCATCCCCAACTTCTAGAGTGACATTACTAATATTTAAATCTTTTAGCTTTTCTTTGGCACCATTACTAAGCTCTTCATCAATTTCAATGCTGGTAACTGATCGACATAGTTTTGATAAAACTGCTGTCAAGTAGCCGCTACCAGTGCCTACTTCTAGTACGGTTTCATTTTTTTTAATATTAAGTGCATCTAGTAGGCGACCCTCAATTTTCGGGGTTAGCATTTTTGCTTTGTCGGTTAATGGTATTTCAATATCAGCAAAAGCAAGGTTTTTGTAACCCTCGGGTACGAATTCTTCTCTAGGAATATCTTTTAGAGCGTTATTAGCGATATAGTTCAAACCACCCCAAGGGCGAATTTGATTGTCAATGGCATTTTTTCTAGCTTGAGTGATATCCATAATTTTTATCGTTTTTTTGGAGGTAATAAATCAGTAATAGTGCCTTCGGCCATTTCAACTGCAAAAGCTGTTGTTTCACTTAAGGTGGGGTGGGCGTGAATAGTAAGTGCAATGTCTGACATGTCACATCCCATTTCGATAGCTAAAGTAGGCTCTGCAATAAGCTCTCCAGCATTAGTTCCACAAATTCCCATACCTAAAATACGACCGGTTTTTTTGTCAAATAATGCTTTTGATATACCTTCACTTCGACCAATACTTAAGCTTCTACCTGATGCGGCCCACGGAAATTTGCCCACTTCATACTCAGCACCTTCTGCTTTAAGCTCTTTTTCAGTTTTTCCGGTCCAAGCTACCTCAGGGTCTGTGTAAGCAACTGATGGAATAGTGAGAGCATCGAAACCAGATTTGTGACCACAGATAACTTCGGCAGCTACTTTAGCCTCATGTACAGCTTTATGTGCTAGCATTGGCTGACCAACAATATCACCGATTGCGTATATATTTTCAACATTGGTTTTCATTTGCTTATCAACAGCTATAAAGCCCCAATCATCAACATTAACACCTGCTTTGTCTGCATCAATCAATTTACCATTGGCAGAGCGGCCAATGGAAACAAGTACTTTGTCAAAAGTGTCAAACTCTGGCGCTTTTTTGCCTTCAAAGCCAACTTTAATACCTTCGTCTAATGCTTCCATACTGGCAACCTTAGTATTTAGAAAAATATTAGCGTAGCGTTTTTTAATGCGTTTGAATAATGGATTGACAATATCTTTGTCAGCGCTAGCAATTAGTTGGTCAGATAGCTCAACAACTGTTATTTCACTGCCTAATGCTTCATATACAGTGGCCATTTCTAAGCCAATAATGCCACCACCAACAATCAGCAGTCGCTTGGGAACATCGCTTAATTCTAAAGCATCTGTTGAATCCATAACGCGTGGGTCATCAAATGGGAAGGCTGGAATTTTGGTAACGCGTGAACCTGCAGCAATAATACATTGTTCAAATTCAACAATTTCGTCGCTATTATCAATAGCAATCTGATTGTTAGAGATAAATTTTCCATAGCCAGTGATAACGTTAACTTTTCTAGCTTTAGCTAAGACTTTAATACCACCTGTTAATTTAGAAACAATGTTTTCTTTATTGCTGCGCACACCGTCAATATCAATATTTGGCGTGTTAAAGGTGACACCTAAATGAGTTGCTTCAGCCGCCTCATTAATAACTTGAGCAGTGTGTAGTAATGCTTTTGAAGGAATACAGCCTACATTTAAGCAAACGCCACCTAGCGAGTCATAGCGCTCAATTAAAGTTACTTCTTTACCTAAATCAGCCGCTCTAAATGCTGCCGTATAGCCACCTGGACCTGATCCAATAACAACAACTTGAGTTTTTGTAATCATAATAAAATTTCTCTAATATCTTGCAAAATTGAATTTAAGTCTGCCATGAATCGACCGCCTTGAGCACCGTCAATTACACGGTGATCATAAGATAAAGCTAGTGGTAATGTTAGTGTTGGAATGAAATTTTTACCATCCCAAATTGGCTTAGTTTGTGAGCGAGATACGCCCAAAATAGCCACTTCT
>ERZ1048872.3153-NODE-3153-length-10966-cov-7.458436_pt1 | contig 10966 bp, 10 predicted proteins | sample MGYA00383100_ERZ1048872 | MGnify/ENA primary metagenome ERZ1048872 (study PRJEB29581, sample SAMEA5548370) | metagenome | biome: marine; feature: coastal; material: water | depth 50 m | study: Short-term variability in the microbial, nano- and picoplankton... | reverse complement strand
TTTTTTTATTATATATGTTCTCTTAGAATCGGTATCCAATACCAATGTTGAACTCACCTTCTCTATCACCATTACCATCCTCACTTACAGGCATAGTGTAGTTAGGCTCTAAGTATAGAGAATTCCAAACTGCAAATGACATTCCTAAACCTACTTTCATATTATCACTCATCTCTTCTGTAGGCATTTGAATCATTGCATAAGCCCCTTCCATCATTGCTAGGTTATATCTTACAAATATTTCATAAGAATTGTCTCCAGCATCATCAAGTGATCTAACTCCTCCTAAAGTGATATCATCACTTACCATAAAACCAACTCCCATATTAGCTGTTATCTGGTCCATAGTTTCTTCTTGCTCACTATCATAAGTTGTAACAACCATAAATTGTGCAGAAGCTGCTAATGTAGATAAAGCTACCACTACTGTTAATAATAATTTTTTCATTTGTTTAAATTTTTTAATGATTAATAATTGGTGCAAATATATAAGGATTTTCCCCATTCTTTCTATTTTAGAAGCACTTTTGTTAACAAAACACTGTTTATACTAAAAAAAAAGAGGACTCATCTGAGTCCTCTCTCCTTTAATTTATTATTGAATGATTACAATCCTATAGAAAGTGTTATCCAAGTGTATTCTGTCTCATCAACATCAGCGAATCTTGCAAGACCAACATGAGCATTGTCATTTAATTGGTAACCTAAAGTCATTGAACTAGCTTCACTTTCAGTTCCAGCAGCTTCGTTATCTATGTTGTGCATAGTATAACCTAATGAGATATCACCAAGAGCGTATGAGATACTTATAGCTCTATCTTCATCACCATCATTTAAATAACCAATGTTTCCATTATCCCATCCACCACTTAAAGCAGTGTTATCCATTGTAAATCCTCCTTCATTAGAAGTTTGAGATACAGAAGCTGTTAAGTTATCCATCACGTTGTAAGAAACTGTGTAACTGTTATAAGTAGCTTCGTTCATATCTTCGTTCATACTTACTGCTAATGAGAAGTCACCCATAGCATATGATAAGTCATAACCATGTGCAGAAGAACCATCTGATTGGTTCATCATTAAGATGTTAACATCAGCTCCAGCAAAACTACCACCAAGATTCATGTAGTTATTTGCTTGAGCAACTCCATTTAATGTACCTACATTTATGTTAAATCCACCTAATTCTAACGCTATGTCACCACCGGTATTAGTGTATCTTTCCATTCCCCAGTCATTTGAAGAAATTAATGCACCAGAACCAAAACTTAAGTCTTGCTTACCTGCAGTTAATGTAGCCATTCCCATTAGGTCAGTACTTACATAAGCTTCGTATACTTCTGTTGTCATTTCTCCAGATTGCAAATCTAAAGTATAATCAGTAGAAACATGTACAGCACCCCAGTCAGCACTAACATTTATTCTTTGTTCTGCTGATCTTTCACCTTCATCAGGATTGTCTGCTCTAGTTGTTGAATTCGCACTCCATTGAGCTGAGGCGATTGTTGTAATTAGCCCTAAAGAAAGAACTAATAAGTTACGTAAATTTTTTTTCATAATTTTAATTTTTGTTTATATTTTTTGTTAATACTCGGCAAATGTAAGTATATCCAAACTTATGGCAAAAGCAAAACTCTATGTTTTTTAACAAAAATATGTTTGTAAACACCTTAATCGTCTGGTATACAGGTATATAAATTAAAATATAATGTTAATTAATTTAAAGTAATTAATAGTTATTAGTGCCAAAAAGAGCGGAAAATCATGAAAAAATGGATTATCCTTTAAATTTTATCCATTTATATAGCTCTCTGAAAGTGGCTTTTTTACCGTACATGAGTATTCCTATCCTATAAATTCTGGAAGAAATCCATGTAGTCATCAAAAAGGAAAGCAATAATACAGTAGTAGAAAGTAGTATTTCCCAGCTCTCAACCCCTCCAAAAGGTAGCCGTACCATCATAATAATAGGAGAACTTAAAGGGAAGACAGACATCCAAAAGGCAAGTGTACCATCTGGGTTGTTTATTATTGCTTCTATCATAGCTATAGAAAGTATTAAAGGTATAGTAATAGGAAGAACCATCTGATGTGTATCTGTTTCATTATCTACAGCAGCTCCAATACATGCAAAAAATGAACTATACAGTAAATAACCTCCAATAAAGTAGAATAAAAAGTATAAAATCAAAGAATTTAAGTTAATACCTACTAATAAAGAGGAAATAGAATTAAAAATTCCTACTGAATTATCAGATAGTAATGTGTTTCCTGCAATGTTCGCTACCAAAACACTAAGTAATACCCATAAAATAAATTGAGTAAAACCAACTAATGCTACTCCAATAATTTTACCAATTAATAACTGAAATGGCTTTACAGAAGAAATAATAACCTCTACAATGCGGTTTGTTTTTTCTTCAATAACCCCCCTCATAACCATGCTACCGTACATAAATATAAAGATGTAAATCAGAAAACCAAAAATAAAAGCAAGAGCAGTTCTCATATCTTGGTTCGCTCCTTGTTCATTACCATCTTCAGTAATAATAGTATTATTAAATTGGAGGTTTGGTTCTAGATTTGATATATCAGAAACATCAAATCCTTCATCTTTATAATTTTGTTCACGTTTTATTTGTCTGATGTATTGTTCAATTTCGGAAATTATGTTTTTATTTAGCTGCTTATCTGAAATAAAATTAATTATGTTTTCTTCAGAAGTAAAATCTACTATTGCAAAGTATCCAGATTCCGAGAAATTATTTTTTATATTATCTACTTCAGATTCTGGTATTTTTGTAAAGCGAAATTGATCCGAATTAGTAAGTCTGCTAAAGTAGAACTCATCATTTTCTACAACAGCTATGTTTTTTTGTTCTGACTCCTCCAATTCAGAGCTTACCGAGCTTAAATAAGCAGGAGCAAATATTAATAATCCTAGCAGTATAGGCGTAATTAGAGTCATAATAATGAATGACTTTTTACGAACTCTTACAGAGTATTCTCTCTTTATAATAATCCAGATTTTATCCATTACTTACCGTTTTTATAAAAATTTCTTCCATGGAAGGAATCTTTTCGTTAAAGGATATAATCTCAGAAGTTTTGAGTATCTCTGTTATTAACTCTTTGGAATTTTTATCGGATGGAACTTTTACAGTAAAATTATTCTCATCCTGATGTATTATTTCAAATCCATCTAATTTCAGATTGTTTGAGTTTAGCTCTATCTGAAAAGTATTATTCCGAAACTGATCTTTAATGATATTAATTTCTCCTTGTAGAATGGAGATGCCATTATCAATTAAGGTTATTTCATCACAAATTTCTTCTACCGACTCCATTCGGTGTGTAGAGAAAATAATGGAAGTGCCTTTTTCTTTTAATTCTAAAATTTCCTTTCTTATAATAGAAGTGTTTACAGGATCAAAGCCTGAAAAAGGCTCATCAAATATTAGTAAATCAGGATTATGAATTACGGTAATAGCAAATTGTACTTTTTGCGCCATTCCTTTCGAGAGTTCTTCTACTTTTTTATCCCACCACTCAAGAATATCTAGTTTTTCAAACCAAGTTTTTAGTTTTACAGTAGCTTCTTTTTTACTCATTCCTTTTAACTGAGCTAAGTACAAAGATTGTTCTCCTACTTTCATCTTTCGATATAATCCCCTTTCTTCAGGTAAATATCCAATTTGAGATATGTGTTTCCGGACTAATTTCTCATTATTAAAGATAATCTCACCAGAATCAGGAGCTGTTATTTGATTTATGATTTTCATCAAAGTTGTTTTTCCTGCCCCATTCGGACCAAGTAAACCATAAATACTACCTTTAGGAATTTCTAAACTAACATCATTTAACGCAAGATGATTTTCATATTGTTTAACTATATTTCTTGCTATTAAGATATGTTCTTGCATGTTATCCAAACATTTCTTTTACTTTATCGAAAAAAGATTTGTCTTTATTAGTAGGTTTTGGAGTAAAATTGTCAGATTTATTACAGTCCTCTAAAAACTTTTTTTCTTCTTTACTCAATTTTTGAGGGGTCCATACATTAATATGAACTAGTAAATCTCCGGTTCTATACCCTTCAACAGAAGGTACTCCTTTTCCTTTTAATCGGAGAGTTTTTCCACTTTGTGTTCCTGAGTCTAATTTTATTTTTACTTTTCCACTAACTGTTGGTATTTCTACAGAAGTTCCTAAAGCTGCCTGGGAGAAACTGATGTATTTATCATAATGTAGATTGTTTGAGTTATCTCTTACCAAGTCAGGATGATCTTCTACTGAGATAACTACTAATATATCTCCATTTACTCCTCCTGATGGGGCAGCATTTCCTTTCCCACTAACTTTTAGTTGCATTCCATCTTCTACACCTGCAGGAATAGAAATTTCAACAGTCTCCTCTTTTTGTATCATTCCATTTTGATCTGCAGCGGATGGTTTTTTATCGATACTTTGTCCATTTCCACTACAATTAGGACATGGTGATGAAGTTTGCATTTGTCCTAAGATAGTGTTACTTATACGAGTAACTTGACCTGAACCATTACAAGCTCCACAAGTCTTGTAAGTCACTCCTTCTGCTACTACTAACTTTCGTACTTTTATCTTCTTATCAACCCCTTCTACAACTTCTCTTAAAGTTAAATTTAATCGGATTCTTAGGTTTGTTCCTTTCGTTACCCTCCTTCTTTGTCCACCTCCAAATCCACTAAAACCTCCTCCCCCTCCGAAAATATCTCCGAATTGAGAGAAGATATCTTCCATATTCATTCCTCCTCCATGGAAACCTCCTCTACCAGATCCTCCACCCATTCCGGCATGGCCAAACTGGTCGTATCTTTGTTTCTTTTCTGGAGTTGAAAGGATATCATAAGCTTCTGCAGCTTCTTTAAATTTTTCTTCTGATTGTTTGTTGTCAGGGTTTTTGTCCGGATGATATTTAATTGCAAGTTTACGATATGCTTTTTTTATCTCCTTATCATCAGCATTCTTGCTGATTCCTAATATTTCGTAATAGTCTCTTTTTGCCATAATTTTAATTACCTACTACTACCTTTGCGTATCTGATTACTTTTTCTCCTAAAAGATATCCTTTTTCTACCGTATCAACAATTTTACCTTTTAACTTCTTAGAAGGAGCCTTAATATTTGTAATTGCTTCATGAAATTCGGTGTCTAATTCCTTTCCGATTGGATCATCTATTTCTTTTAACCCTTTTTTTTCTAGTTCTGACTTTAGTTGTTTGAATATTAAAACAGGACCATCTTCATCAGAATAATTATTTGCGATTATAGATCTTTCAAAATTGTCAAGAATTGGCAATAAAGCAGTCATTATGTCTATGTTTGCAGTAGAAAATAATTCAATTCTTTCTCTTGTAGTTCTTTTCCTAAAGTTCTCGAACTCTGCAAATAGTCTTAAATTTTTATCTTTTTCTGCAGCTAATAATTCTTCGGTGCTAGGAGGAGATTTCACTTCTTCTTTCTGAATTTCAATCTCTTCAGTTGTTTCTTCTACTTCCTTTTTTCTTTCTTTCGTCTTTTTTGCCATCTTAATTTTATATAAATTTTTGTTGTTTCAGTTATATACTGAAAATACTTTGCCAAACAGGCAAAAAGGACATTTTGTCAGGATGTTATTTCTTTAGATTGTTTTTTAGGAATTGATGTAAAGCAGCGCCCTTCAAGTTTTTTGCAATAATAATTCCGTTTTTGTCAATTAAAACACTTGAAGGGATACTTCTGATCTGATAAATTCCTGCAGCTGCAGAATTCCATCCTCCTAAATCAGAAACGTGATATTCCCAGAAAAGTTTATCATCATTTATAGCTTTTAACCAAGAGTTTTGCTTTGTGTCAAACGAAACACTATATACTTCAAATCCTTTTCCGTTAGTGAAATCTTTATCAGAATATTCTTTATATGCACTAACAACATTTGGATTTTCTCTCCTACAAGGACCACACCAACTTGCCCAGAAATCGATAAGAACAATTTTACCTTTTAATTCAGATAGTTTTAATACTTCTCCTTTTGGATTTTCATATGAAAGTTCAGGAGCTTTATCTCCTATGTTTAATCCTGTTTTCTGTGCAATTCCTGTGCAACTTATAAATATAGCAATTGTACTTGTTAGTATTATTCTTTTTAAGTTTATTTTCATTTGAATTTTATTAGTTAATTCTTTGAATTTTTGCTCCGATAGCATTTAGTCGTTTGTCAATATTTTGATATCCTCTATCAATTTGTTCTATATTATGTATAGTACTTTCTCCATCTGCTGCAAGAGCAGCTAATAAAAGAGAAACTCCTGCACGGATATCTGGAGATGTCATGGTAGTAGATTTAAATTTAAACTGATGATTTCCTCCGATAACGGTAGCTCTATGCGGATCGCAAAGGATAATTTGAGCACCCATATCAATCAATTTATCTACAAAGAACAAACGAGACTCGAACATTTTTTGATGGATAAGAACCGAACCTTTTGCTTGAGAAGCAACTACTAAAACAATACTCAATAAATCAGGGGTAAATCCTGGCCATGGGGCATCAGAAATAGTAAGAATAGAACCATCAATAAAACTTTCAATCTCATAACTTTCTTGAGAAGGAATATAAATATCATCTCCTCTACGTTCCATTTTAATTCCTAATTTTGAGAAAACAGAAGGAATAACCCCAAGTTTATCGTACGCAACATTTTTTATGGTAATTTCTGATTTTGTAATAGCAGCTAAACCAATAAAAGAACCTATTTCAATCATGTCTGGTAAGATTCTGTGATTACAACCACCTAAACTTTTTACTCCTTCAATTTCTAATAGATTGGATCCAACTCCTGAAATTTTCGCTCCCATGGAATTTAGCATACTACAAAGTTGTTGAAGGTAAGGTTCGCAAGCAGCATTGTAAATAGTTGTTTTACCTTTTGCCATTACTGCAGTCATGATGATGTTTGCAGTCCCAGTAACAGAAGCTTCATCAAGTAGCATATATGTTCCTTTTAACTCATCTGCTGTAACCCGATAAAATTCTTCTTTACTATCATACACAAAATTAGCTCCTAATTTTTCAAATCCAATAAAGTGAGTATCTACTCTTCTTCTTCCTATTTTGTCTCCACCAGGTCTTGGAATATATCCTTTTCCATATCTAGCTAAAAGAGGCCCTACAATCATAATAGACCCTCTGATACGACTACTTTTTTCTTTATAATCTTCAGATGAAAGGTAATCTACATTTACCTCATCTGCCTTAAAACTATAGCTTTCTTCATCAATTTGATTGACCTTGACATTTAAATCTCTTAAAAGATCAATCAGAATATTTACATCACGAATGTTTGGTACATTTTCCATGATTACTTCCTGAGGAGTGAGTAAAACGGCACATAAAACTTGTAACGCCTCATTTTTTGCTCCCTGAGGATGTAAATCTCCTTTTAGTTTTAACCCTCCTTGTACTTTAAAAGTTGCCATAAATTAATATCTTTTTTTCTTATAATTGTTTTTATGGTTGTTTTTCTTAATACTCACAGGCTTTTTAGCGGTTGCTTTACCATCTTCTATTATTATGAAATCCTCATGAAGTTCAAGTTGTCCTTTTGATAGTTTTTCTAAATGTTTAAAAATTATTTTGTCATCTATAGAACTTTTACTCCAAGCAATATAACATTTCTTCATATGATTTACAATCATGCCTGTAAGGATCTGTTTTTCTTCTCCATCTTTCATCTTGATAGCTGTCTCTATCATGGTTTCAATGTGTTTCCCGTAATAGGAAAAAGAAAATTTTGTTTTAGGATATTTTACTATATCAGGTTTTTCAGCAAGTTTTTCAGGAGAGGGCTTCTCATAAGGAGAGTCCACGTCTAATTTAAATTCTGACATAATATATAAATGATCCCAAAGCTTGTGCTTATAATCTGGAATATCTCTCAAATGAGGATTCATTTGCCCCATATAACTGATAATAGCTTGTACGCATTTTTGTCTTTCTGATTTATCTGCAATAGAAGTAGCATGTTTTACCATTTTTTGTACATGCCTTCCATATTCAGGTATGATGAGATGTTCTCTTTTTGTGTTATAATTCATAAAGTATAGTTAAAGCGCAAATATAAGTAAATAGTTGATAGTTTCTAGATGTTTTATAGTCCTAAAGTTATTCCTAACATATAATTCCTAGTTGCTTGCGGGAAATAACCAATCATATTATATCCGTCAGTATCTGCATTTGTGTAAGGATCAGATCCAACTGGATTCCATCCTTCAGAAATAAATCTGTAAACCCAAGCACGATTAGAATACGAATTATTCAGCAGATTATTTACTTGAAGAGAAATTTTCGCCTCTTTTATATTCTTAAAATTTAGGGAATAAGAAAATAAAAGACCGCTTACTGAATAGGCATCTAACATGCGCTCTGCAGATTCAGAATTGTCAATATATTGTTTTCCGATATATTTAAAAATCCAAGATGCATTTAGGTTCTTTAGATTATAGTTTATTTCAGATTTTGCAATAATATTTGGAGAAAATGAAATATCGGTATTTTCGTAATTAACCTCTAATTTTCCTCCTGTCTCCCAATTATCTATATATTCAGTATGTTCTACAATTTTATTCTCGGATAAAGTAAAATTTGCATTCCAATTTAGATTCTTAGTAATTTTAACTCCATATGCAACTTCAATACCTTTTCTGTATGATTCTTTAATATTTGAATGTACAGAATAACCAACATCATTAATCTCACCAGTATTTATTAATTGATTATTGTAGTCCATATGATATAGATTTATTCCTAAAGATATATTCTTAGTATTAAATTTCCATCCAACTTCTGTATCGTATACTGTTTCGTGTTTTGGCCTAGAAGAAGGAGAGCTTTCTACATAATCGTTTCTATTTGGTTCTTTGTTTGCTACGGAATAAGATGCGTAAAAAGTATTATTATTGTTTAAAGAGTAAAAGGTTCCAAATTTTGGATTAAAAAAGTTCAGATTTACAGATTGTTCTGCAGCTGTTCCGTCATCATTTAATCCTTCAAAATTATATTGAATAGATCTTGTTTGTAAATCCGCAAAAAGGTTGAATTTTTCAGTAATTGAATAATCTGTTTTTAAATAAATATTCTGATCATTTTTTGTGGCTTCATTTCTGTAATATTCATGGTCCATATCGGCATATAATTCAGACCAGATTACTTTCCCAAAATGATTTCCAAGATAAGTATTTGCAGCTCCTCCCAAAATAAAATTCATTTTTTTTGTAGAATGATTTGCTGAAAATGTAACTCCATAAAAATCATTATCTAACCATTTTCTTCTTATTAAATTAGTAGTTGTAATTGTATCTCCATTTACAATAGAGTTATTAAGTCCGTAATCTGCTAAATCTTCTTCAGATCCATAATTTAAAAGTGAATTATATTTATCTCCTTTATATTGCTCATAATAACCTGCTCCTTTTGTATAATGAGTTGCAAAATTCAAGAATGTGTTAGGGTTGAATTGTTTGTTGTAATGCAACTGAAATTGAGTTTGTCTGTAATCATCTACTTCATCTTCATAATTGTACGGATTAAATGTAGGAAGAGAATCTAGAAATGATTGAGGAACTCCATTCCATGCTTGATAAGTTCTTTCATGACCCGTAAAAACAATAGCTTTTAAACTTTGAGTTTCTCCATAATACCCTCCTGAAAAATAAGAGGATTTTAAATCTGAAGAAGCTCGATCAATATAACCATCAGAAGTAATTCTGGATAATCTACCATCAAAACTCCATTTTCTGTTAATTAATCCGGTACCAAACTCGATATTATTTTTTAAGGAATTATACGAACCAACAGAATTATTTAGTGTTACATATTTTTTTGATTTAAGTCCATTTGTATTTAGATTTACAGAACCTCCAAAAGCAGACCCTCCATTAGTAGAAGTTCCTACCCCCCTTTGTATTTGTATATTACTTACAGAAGAGGTGAAATCTGGCATATTTACCCACCAAACACCCTGACTTTCAGCATCATTTAACGGAATTCCGTTAACGGTCACATTAATTCTGCTTGCATCTGATCCACGAATAGTCATATACGTATATCCAATTCCTGCTCCAGCATCAGAAGATGAAACTACAGAAGGAGTAAGAGATATAAGATAAGGTAAATCTTGTCCTAGATTATTTTTCTCAAATTCACTTTCTGAAATATTAGTGTAAGATACGGGAGTTTTTTCTCCTGCATTTACTCCAGTAATTTGTATTTCTTCTAAAATTTGAGATAGAGGAATTGTATCTTGTTTCTGAGCAATAGATAAGAAAGGTAAGGTCAGAAGTATAGCAATACTTATTCTTTTGTTAAACATTTCTTAATTTTCCTAGTTAACATCAAGATAAAATGGGGTTATTATCTTTTTAATTAATGAAAACTCATTTTCCTATGATGAATTACCACCTCAGGTTCAATGGGTATGATCTCAGCTTTGTGGGCACCCCTTTTAAGACGAAACAAAAATACAATTAGATTTTAATTATTGGATATTAAACTGGAGATTTTTGAAATGGAATTTTTAATTCTTTCTTCCCCTTCTATAATAGAATAATTGTGTTTTAATTTTTCAATCTCTTCTTTATATATTTCAAAGAGTTCTTCTCTATTTGTAGGGTTTTCTCTAAGAAAATCTGCTTCCCATGGAATATCTGGCTTGCATAAAAGATAAAAACGATTTTCAGTTTTTTGTTTTTCAATTTGATTTAAAATCCAATTATCACAATTACCATATTTGTATTCGCTCCATATTTTTATTGTGATTAAATCAGTATCGCAAATTTGATTTTCTTGATTAGATTTTAATTGACCTTTTGCGATCTCTAGAAGGTCTTCTTGAGTGTAATCTCTTTGCAAAGTATTTAAATATATTCTAGAGTATTCTTCAGAAAAAGG
>ERZ1048872.3149-NODE-3149-length-10973-cov-28.139311_pt1 | contig 10973 bp, 12 predicted proteins | sample MGYA00383100_ERZ1048872 | MGnify/ENA primary metagenome ERZ1048872 (study PRJEB29581, sample SAMEA5548370) | metagenome | biome: marine; feature: coastal; material: water | depth 50 m | study: Short-term variability in the microbial, nano- and picoplankton... | reverse complement strand
GTGATCGCGGCTGCAGCTGCCATACCCGGGCTGACGAGGTGTGTGCGGCCCTTATAGCCCTGTCGACCTTCAAAGTTCCGGTTTGAGGTCGACGCACAACGTTCGTTTTCAGCCAGTTGATCTGGGTTCATCGCGAGACACATTGAACACCCCGGCAAACGCCATTCTGCACCTGCGGCTTCGAAAATGTCCGACAGTCCTTCTTCTTCCGCCTGAGCGCGTACAAGGCCAGAACCAGGAACGATCATCATGCGAACACCGTCAGCAACCTTCTTGCCTTCGAGGATTTTCGCCACTTCGCGGAAGTCTTCGATGCGGCCGTTGGTACAAGAACCAACGAACACAGCGTCGATCTTGATTTCTGAAAGCGGAGTGCCCGGCTCAAGACCCATATAGTCCAATGCGCGAGCAGCCGCATCGACCTTGCCGCCTTCGAAATCCGAAGGAGCGGGCACTTTGGCGCTAATCGGCAGAACGTCCTCGGGCGAGGTGCCCCAAGTTACGACGGGCTCAATCTCTTCGCCTTTTAGCGTGACAACTTTGTCCCAAGCCGCACCTTCATCCGTGAATAGTGTCTTCCACCAAGTTTCAGCTGTTTCCCAAGCGGCGCCTTTCGGGGCGTGTGGGCGGCCTTTGACATATTCGTAGGTGGTTTCGTCAGGTGCGATCAGGCCAGCGCGTGCGCCACCTTCGATTGCCATGTTGCAGACAGTCATACGGCCTTCCATCGAAAGATCGCGGATCGCCTCTCCGCAATATTCGATGACGTAGCCCGTGCCGCCAGCCGTACCGGTTTCACCGATCACAGCCATGGTGATGTCTTTCGCGGTCACACCGGGGCGTAGTTTGCCGGTAATCTCGACCTTCATGTTCTTTGATTTCTTCTGGATCAGCGTCTGCGTCGCCAGAACGTGTTCAACTTCCGATGTTCCGATGCCATGCGCCAACGAACCAAACGCGCCGTGGGTTGCAGTGTGGCTGTCGCCACAAACAACGGTCATGCCCGGAAGGGTCCAGCCTTGTTCTGGGCCGACGATGTGTACGATGCCCTGACGGACGTCGTTCATCGAATAATAATGCAGTCCGAATTCCTTGGCGTTCTTGTCGAGAGCTTCGACCTGAATACGGCCTTCTTCGTTCTCGATTATGCCTTCCAAACGCTCCAGCGTAGTTGGAACGTTGTGATCAGGAACCGCGATGGTTTTTTCTGGCGCGCGCACTTTGCGGCCTGCCATGCGCAAACCCTCAAACGCCTGAGGGCTGGTCACTTCGTGAACCAGATGGCGGTCGATATACAGCAGGCAAGTACCGTCTTCGGATTCGTGGGCTACGTGTGCATCCCAGATTTTGTCATAGAGTGTTTTGGGGGACATGGTCCTCTCCCGTATTTTTTGCTTGGTAAATGGTCGAACAGAATGATCCGCGCCTTATAGGCGCGCTAGAATTGAGCGCGTGGCACCAAAGAAGCGCCAAGGCAGGCGGGCACGGTCATCCATGTCGAAAACTCTGATCATGCGTTGCAGATACTCTTCTACCGCCCGCGCATCAAGGGGAAGGGTGGTCTAGACGCATTAAGAACGTGCGTTCATCGCCATGCCAAAGCTCTTTCAAGGTTTCAAAGCCTAGTTTGGAATAGAATGGCTGCGCAAATATCGAGGACGTTACGGTCAGATGATCTTCGTTCAAGTCGATAGATCGGCTAATGATTCTCTGCATAAGTTTGCGCCCTAGACCGGAATTCTGAAGATCCGGATGAACAAAAACTGTGCGCGCGCTCTGTTCAAAATGGGCAGCAGTTCCCGAGATTTGTCCGTCATTTTCTGCAACCAAAACAAATCGGGTCTGAATAAGGTTAGCCATGGCGTTTGGGTCAAGATTTTCAGCCACGCGCTTGATATTTTCCTCACCGTAGTCGCCGATGTTTGAGATATACAACGTGGCCCGTATGAGATCAGAAAGCGGACCGGCGTCCTCAAGTTTTGCCTTGCGTATTTTGTGGGTCATCACAGTAAATTGGCAGGATTGGGTGCAGTGAACAACAGGCGCCTCTTGAAAAACTGGCAAGAGACCCCAAATAGTGATATCATAATAATATCATATAGGGGGCACTCACATGACTGAGACTTCGAAAATAGACAAAAACCGCAATGCTCTTGTGCTTAACGGCGTTGCCATGCTGCTCGTTTTGATCGCAGGCGTGACCGTCGGTGTATTGTCCTTCATCTCTGGTGGGATGAATGGCGCTGTTCTTCAGATCCTCGGAACGATCGCAGTGACGGTGCTGTTTGTTCTCTTTGTGGTGCCAGGATTCTTCCTGAACCAGCCAAAGCAAGCGCGTGTTTTGACTTTGTTTGGCGCATACCGCGGCACGGATAAGACCGCAGGGCTTCGATGGACCATCCCGTTTTATTTCCCAAGAATGAAGGTTTCGACCCGTCTCAACAATTTCGAGAGCGGCCGCAGCAAAGTGAACGATGCAGTGGGAAATCCTATAGAAATCAGCGCGATTGTTGTGTGGCGTGTTGTTGATCCTGTGAGCGCAGTGTTTGAGGTCGAAGACTACGACTCCTATGTCGTTACCCAGACCGAAAGCGCGGTTCGTTCGCTGGCTAGCAAGTACCCGTATGACTTTGGTCTGAACGACGACCATGATGGCCGCTCTCTGCGAGGCGACACGGCTGATGTGGCCGAAGAAATGATGCAGGCGATTCAGGAACGTGTTGCCGGTGCGGGTATTGAAATCGTTGAAGCGCGGATCAATCACCTTGCCTATGCTACTGAGATTGCTGCGGCGATGCTTAAGCGTCAGCAAGCTAGTGCGTTGCTAGATGCGCGCGAAACCATCGTCAAAGGCACGGTATCCATCGTCGAAAGCGCGTTGAAAAAGCTTGAGGAAAGCGACGGGATTGAGCTTGATCCAGAACGCAAGGCCGCGATGGTTTCAAATCTCATGGTTGTCCTATCAAGCGGCGCCGAGCCGACGCCAGTTGTCAACGCCGGTTCGCTTTATTGACCGATGGCTAAGCGCAAAGCATATCCTCTCCGCCTCTCGGAAGACATCCTTGAGGCGGTGAGCCGTTGGGCCGAGGATGATCTACGTTCGGTAAACGGGCAGATCGAATATCTGCTACGCGACGCGCTATGGCGGGCAGGGCGGTTAAAGCAACCGGAAAAACCAACGCCAAATTCTGGAAAGCCACCGCGGGATTAGGCCTTGCCAAACTTAATGGTCAGCGGGCAGACTCGGACCAACTGATATGAGGGCGAATGGACGAGGAACTAACCCCAGAACCCAGTGTTGATACTGTCGAAATCAGTCAACACCTGATCGAGGACCTGTCTGATTTTCTGCTCAGCTTGCTTCGTCCTTGGAATGCCTATCAGATACTTATCGTTCTTGGCGTCGTAGTTGTCGCCGCACTTCTAAAACGTTGGCTGGCCCCGAAATACCACGATTGGCTTCGCACCCGAGAGGGTTGGAGCATGGCACGTAGACGTTGGGCAGTTGTGATCCATAAACGATTGCTGCTTATTTTGTTTGTCGCCTTGATATGGGTCGTCATTCCCTTGATGCGCGAACTAACTTGGCCTTCGCGCAGTTATCTAATCGGTATCATCGGCAATCTGGCGTTTGCTTGGTTGTTGGTGGCCTTTGCTACACGATTGATTGCCAATAATTTTTTGCGACAGGTCGTTCGGGCGGGTGCGTGGGTATGGATAACTCTGAGCATTCTTAGCCTGACGGATGTGTTTGTTCGTCTCGCCGATAGCATTGCACTTGATCTGGGGGACATACGCATTTCGGTTTGGATTGTCCTTCAAGCCGTCTTCATACTTGGCCTGATGTTCATTGGTGCGAGGTTCCTGTCTCGAACCGTCAGTGACCGAATTCACAACAATGCCGACCTCAGCCCTTCTATGCAGGTGCTAACGATCAAGGCCCTACAAATCACCCTCTATGGAGCTGCATTCTTTATCGGCCTTAGAGCTGTCGGAGTTGATCTAACCGGTCTTGCTGTTCTGTCGGGTGCAATTGGTGTTGGTCTTGGTTTTGGTCTTCAAAAGGTCGTGTCAAACCTAGTGTCAGGTGTGATCATTCTGCTCGATAAGTCTATCAAACCGGGCGACGTCATCAGCTTGGGCGAGACCTTTGGCTGGATAAAAAGCCTTGGGGCGCGATATGTCAGTGTCGTCACGCGGGATGGCAGAGAATACTTGATCCCCAACGAAGACTTAATCACAGGACAAGTGGTCAACTGGTCTCATTCGGACGACTTTGTAAGGCTCGATATTTTCTTTGGCACAGCCTATGGAGATGACCCTCATAAAGTGCGCGCATTGGCCATCGAAGCGGCAAAATCTGTTGACCGAGTTCTCGAATCCAAAGCCCCCGTTTGCCACATCGTCGGATTCGGAGACAGCTCGGTCGACTACATCCTGCGATTCTGGATTGAGGACCCAACCGGTGGTCTGACGAACATTCGCGGTAATGTATATTTGGCGCTTTGGGACAAATTTCATGCCAACGGCATATCTATTCCGTTCCCGCAGCGTGAAGTGCGCCTTTTGGGTGACAGTCCGGTGGTTGACTCGGGCTCAAAGGACCCCTAGGTGCATTGAGCTTTCAAATGGCCGATGCTATTTTTTAGACAAGCCCAGCGCCGGGGCCCGGACGGCGCGAACGACTAGGAGGACAATGTCCTGTCATTGCACGTTGATGCGGCAAGTACCGCACTCAAGGGGAACCCGCTAATGGGTAAGAACCTTGAAACTCCCAGCGAAAAAATGCTGGCTCTCATTCTAAATTCGCTTGACGAAAACAAGGCCGAAGACGTCGTGCAGATTGATCTGCGCGGTAAATCGAGCATTGCTGATCAAATGGTTGTTTGCTCGGGCCGCTCTTCACGTCAGGTGACAGCTTTGGCTGAAAAGCTGGCCGAGGAAATCAAGCACGAGCTTGATGTGTTTTCGAAGATTGAAGGCAAAGAAACCGGTGATTGGGTTCTGATCGACGCAGGTGATGTGATCGTCCATATTTTCCGTCCTGAAGTACGTGAGTTCTATCAGTTGGAAAAGATGTGGATGGCTTCGCCCAGCGCGACTGCCTGATCTAGGATTGACGTGACACGCTGCACCATCAGCGCAGTGGGCCGGCTTCGTTCCGGCCCCGAAAAAGACCTTATCCAAGACTATTCGCAGCGGTTTGACCGTACCGGCCGTGCCCTAGGGCTTGGCCCTTTGTCGATCGTAGAGGTCGAAGACAAAAAGAACGGCGGCATGTCCACCGAGGCCCCATTGCTGCGCAACGCGATCCCAAGTGGGTCGATCATCATCACTTTGGATGAGCGCGGCAAACTGCTAAAGTCACCCGGCTTTGCCCAAAAGCTGGCCGGTTGGCGCGACGAGGGCCGCAGCAACATCGCCTTTGTCATTGGCGGGGCAGATGGGATTGACCCATCGCTTCGGGCCGAGGCTGATTTCAGCATTTCCTTCGGCACGATGGTTTGGCCGCATATGCTGGCCCGCGTGATGTTGTGTGAGCAGCTTTATCGCGCAACGACGATCCTAGCAGGCTCGCCGTATCACCGAAGTTAGATCTTCGTTGACCGTGGAAGGTCAGGTATTCTCGGCCCAACCTCCCGAACTCGACCGCGCTTTGCGTGGCTTTTGGTCTGACACCTCTTGCCCGATGGAAGAACATCGCCTAGCGATATCCCAACAATGATTTGAGAGGCTTTCATGGAAACAGTTGCAGAAAACAGATGCTTTGGCGGCGTACAGGGCGTTTACACGCACAGCTCAACGGCGACCGGCACAGATATGACCTTTGGCCTTTTTCTGCCAGAAGAAGCCCAAGACGGTCCGGTCCCGATCCTTTGGTATTTATCTGGCCTGACATGTACGCATGAAAACGCGATGGTCAAAGCTGGCGCTCAGGCTTGGGCGGCTGAGCAAGGGATCGCTTTGGTCTTTCCTGACACCTCTCCCCGTGGTGAAGGTGTGCCCAATGACGATGCATACGACCTTGGTCAAGGCGCAGGCTTCTATGTGAACGCAAGCCAAGCTCCTTGGTCCACGAACTTCAAGATGTGGGATTACATCGCTGATGAGCTTCCGGCCTTGCTGGGTGAAAACTTCCCCGTTGACCTTGATCGCCAATCAATCACCGGACATTCGATGGGCGGTCACGGTGCATTGACGCTTGCGATGACCCTTAAAGGCCGCTTTCGCAGCGTTTCGGCGTTTTCGCCTATCTGCAATCCGACTGGTTCCGACTGGGGCCGCAAGCAGTTGACGGCTTACCTTGGTGCCGACGAAAGCACTTGGGCGGCGCACGATTCTAGCCTGTTGATGGCTGAGCATGGCTTTGATGGTCCGGTCTTGATCGACACAGGCACCGACGATCAATTCATGGAGCTTTTGAAGCCTGAAACGTTGTCTCAAGCCATGGCAAGTAAACGCCAAGAGGGCCAGTTTCGTATGCAGAAGGGTTATGATCACAGCTACTTCTTCGTCTCGACCTTCATTGAAGATCACATCGCCTTTCACGCGGATGCACTTTACGCATGACGGTCCTCTACATCGATGCAGATGCCTGTCCGGTAAAATCCGAGGCTGAAAAAGTCGCCACACGGCATAGGATCGAAATGAAGCTGGTCAGCAATGGCGGTTTGCGTATGTCGCAAAATCCGCTGGTAGAAATGGTGATCGTTCCCGATGGGCCCGACATCGCCGACATGTGGATCGCGGATCGCGCGGCCAAAGGCGACGTTGTCGTGACCGGAGACATTCCTCTGGCCGCCAAATGCGTGGCTACCGGCGCCGAGGTTTTACGCCACAACGGGGATCGCTTCACCGAGGCCAATATCGGACAGCAACTCGCCATGCGTGACTTGATGACCGACTTGCGTGCGGCTGACCCGTTCCGCCAAGGAGGCGGAAAAGCGTTCTCAAAGACCGACAGGTCGAGGTTTCTCGATGCGCTTGAGCGGGCTTTGCGGGCGGCGAAAGTTGCTAAGCCGAATTAAGCTCTTGATAGGCACGGATTACGGCGCTGACATCACTGTCAGAGAATCCCATCGCCATCGCTTTTTCCTGCATTCCAAGGGCTGAATCAACCAAAGGCGTCTGCGCGCCTACTTCTTCAGCCGCTCCATGCATCATCCGCAGGTTAGCGCCAGTTTGATAGACAGACGCCTGCGTCGAGAAATCCTCATCCACCAGTTTCGGCATCTTCATTTTCACAACCGGACTGGCCATTTGACCGGCTTCCATCACTTGACGAAAAACCTGCATATCTAGCCCGCATTGACGCGCAAGGTTCGTTCCCTCCAACAAACCGAACATGACGCCCGCCAAGCAAGTATTAACCGCAAGCTTCATTTGAAGCGCCGCTGGAACCGCCCCACAATCCACTTTGGCTGAAATCAATGGGGCAATGATCGTCTCAATTTCAGTAAGCGTTTCCGGATCACCGGCCTGCATCGCCACCAGCTGCCCCGAGGCCGCAGGAACGCTAGACCCTGAAACTGGAACTTCTGCATAGCGCCCGCCAGCAGCCAAAATCTCTGTTTCGAGGGATTTGGAATACGCAGGTAACGTGGTGCCCATCTGCACGATCAAGCGATCCTTGCACATGGATGAGAACCCTTCGGTTCCCCTCTGCAATACCGCATCAACTGCATCAGCGCTGGCCAACATCAGAATGATGATTTCGCTTTGTGCAAACACTTCCTGAGGAGAAGTTGCAATCATTGCAGACGTATCCCGGAACCGACCCAGTTTTTGGGAATCCCGTGTCCAGACAGTGAGGCTGGGCCCCGTGCCCAACAATCGTAGGGCCATGGGCATGCCCATGTCGCCCAAACCGATGAAACCAACTTTTTTGGACATGAATTTCCCCTTTGCCTGATCAACGCGCTTTTCAATCGCTCGATCATTGCACAGCCGTACGCATATGCGAAGCTTAGGGTTATACCGCTGCCAAACCGCGCTCAAATTCGGCAATCAGGTCGTCGATTTTTTCCAATCCGACCGAAACACGGAAGAACCCTTCGGTTATGCCAATCGCCTCACGCTCTGCTTCGGTCAATGCGCGGTGAGAGCTTGAAGGAGGATGAGAAAGCGTAGTCCCGACATCCCCAAGTGTTGGGGCAAATGCCAGATTTTCAGCCCCAAGCGTAAAGGCGTTAGCGGCAGGTCGAGTGCCGTCTAATTCGAAGCTGACCATATTACAGCCTACCCCTTGAAGCACAGCTTGCGCGCGTGACGCGTCTGGATGATCGACACGCGTCGGGTAGAGCACCTGTTTAACCTTTGGATGCCCCGCCAGATACGCAGCAAGTTTAACGGCGTTTTCCTGTGCCCGTTCAAAGCGCAACTCGAACGACAACAAACCACGCTCGGCGAGCCAGCAATCAAACGGGCTGGCCGTCAGGCCGGTGGTGACGGCAAACGTGTGCAGCCGTTCATTCAATGCAGCAGTATTAGCCACAACGTAGCCAAGCGTGACATCAGAGTGCCCCGCCATCAGTTTGGTTACTGAATGGATAACGATATCGGCGCCGCGCTCCATTGGTTTTACAGCCAAGGGGGTTGTGAACGTGTTATCCACGGCCAGCAAAATGTCCCGTTCCTTGCAAAGCGCAGCAATCCCGTCGAGATCGGCAATCCGGATTGTCGGGTTTGATACCAGTTCGATTAAAATGAGTTTGGTGTTCGGCTGTATCGCGGCTGCCATAGCCTCGGCCGAGGTTGGGTCAGCCAGAGACGTTTCGATCCCAAGACGGGGAAGGTCGTCCTTTAACAACCGCAGCGAACGTCCGTAAAGTTGATCGCCCCCAACGATGTGGTCTCCGCATTGCAATATCCCCATAACAACGGCGGATACTGCGGCCATGCCTGAGCCAACGACGATGCCGCCCTCTGCCCCTTCCAACGCATCAATGCGCTGGGCCAGAACGTCCGCGTTCGGGTGGCCTTCACGCGCGTAAGTGTAGCCCTGCACGCGGCCTTCGTATTGATCGTCAAGTGTATCTGGTGTGGCAGATGCATAGACAACAGACGGCATAATCGGCGTCACAACAGGAGAAGAAGAGGATTTGGGCATCCCAACGGGGCGCATCACGGTTTTCTTGGTCATTGGGTGGCCTCTCATACCTTTGTTCGACTTTCTATCTATCCTGCTGCGTAACCCTGAGGCAATTCCACAAACGACCGGATGATTGTCGCAATTGAAGGCGATCTTGTCCGTGTGTGCCCTAAATCTAGGCAAAGGAAGGAATGCCAATGTCGCCGAAAACAATGACACCCAATTTGATCGGTGCACTTTGTGCCCTGTCAGCGGCGTTTTTCTTTTCGGTTAATGACATGGCGATCAAAATCCTGTCCGATGGGTATGCCTTGCATCAAGTCGTTTTGATTAGGTCGGCGATCGGTATGACACTTTGGATGCTGATTGCACTGCCATTCACCGGTTGGAGCGTTGTCAAAACCAAGCGACCTATGATGCATTTCGCGCGGGGTTTCTGTGTCGTTTTCGCGAACATGTCTTTCTTCCTTGGGCTGGCTGTATTGCCATTGGCCGAGGCAGTCTCGATCTTTTTTGTAAGCCCTTTGATTATCACAGTTTTCTCGGTGGTCTTTTTGGGGGAAAAAGTTGGCCCATGGCGTTGGGGGGCAGTTGCCATAGGCTTGGTCGGTGTACTTGTTATCGTCGATCCAAGCGGCGCCAAGTTTCAAATCGCAACAATGCTGCCGCTACTTGCGGCGACCTGCTACGCCTTGTTGCACATTCTAACGCGCAAAATCGGCAAAACTGAAAGCGCATCTACGATGCTATTTTACATTCAGTTGACATTCATCGTGACCAGCGGGGCAATCGGGTTGGCGCTGGGGGATGGTCGTTTTTCTGGCAACGCAGACCCGTCGCTTGAGTTTCTAACTCGCAGTTGGGCGCTTCCCGAAATGGCCGATTGGTGGATCTTTGTCGTGATCGGAGTCGGAAGCTCAGCTGGCGGTTATCTGATCTCACAGGCTTATCGCATGTCCGAAGCCGCCTTTGCCGCGCCTTTTGAGTATCTCGCGATGCCGCTCGCAATTCTCTGGGGTGTTTTAGTGTTTAGCGAATGGCCTGACACGCAAGCTTGGGCAGGTATGGCCTTGATCATTGGCTCAGGTCTTGTTCTTCTGTGGCGCGAGGCGCTTGGCAAACGGATGCTTAGCAGAAGATCACCGCGGTTGCGCAGATAATCGCCCCAGTTGGATTACAGCTATGACACCCGAAGCGGTGATTTTTGACATCGGCAATGTGCTGATCGAATGGCAACCTGAGCGTTATTATGACGCCGTCATCGGTGAAGAGCGCCGCAAAGAAATGTTTGCCACGGTTGATTTGCACGGCATGAATGATCGCGTCGATCTGGGTGAGAATTTCACCGATGTGATCTACGAAACTGCTGAAATATATCCCAATTTTCGCGAAGAAATCCGCATGTGGCATGACAAATGGATACATCTTGCTTCGCCTGCGATTGATCATTCAGTGCGTCTATTGCGTGCCTTGCGGACCAAAGGCGTTCCAGTGTTTGCGCTCAGTAACTTTGGTATCGAAAGCTTTGACTATGCTGAAACGCAATATCCGTTCTTGGGAGAATTCGATAAGCGTTACATTTCCGGCCACATGAAAGTCATCAAGCCCGATCCAATGATCTATGAAATGCTAGAGCAGGATTGTGGAGTCGATCCCAAGGCACTGCTTTTTGCCGACGACCGAGACGACAATATCGCAATGGCACAGTCGCGCGGATGGCAAACGCATTTGTTCGAAACGGCCCAAGGCTGGGCAGATGATTTGGTCACCTACGGGCTGCTTTCCCCAGAGGAGGCAATATGAGCCAACCGGACTTTATCTCCTTCGATCAAGGCGACAAAATTCTTGATTGGGTTGGCCTGACGCAAGCGCTTGAACACGC
>ERZ1048872.3143-NODE-3143-length-10985-cov-3.246020_pt1 | contig 10985 bp, 6 predicted proteins | sample MGYA00383100_ERZ1048872 | MGnify/ENA primary metagenome ERZ1048872 (study PRJEB29581, sample SAMEA5548370) | metagenome | biome: marine; feature: coastal; material: water | depth 50 m | study: Short-term variability in the microbial, nano- and picoplankton... | reverse complement strand
ATTATCTATTGAGGAAGTAGTTGCTGACAAAGAGTTTGCGACCGACTTCGCCTACCTTTACAAGTACTACAAGCAAACGATCTTTGCGAAGTTCATGCACATCGGGCCGAATGTGTATATCGCATTGCGCGTCGGCAAGGACATCACGGACATCAAGACCTTCAAGTTTGTCATCAATGGTGACGGCACGCTGAAGTACATGGGTAATCGATTCGATCACGAATACGTTTTCCCTGACCAACATGGTTTTACTTGGGTGCGCGTCAACCGCGACATGCACCGTGGCGGTGAGCATCCACACATTTCTATCGAAGATAAAGTCTTTGTGGAAACTGTCGGAGGTGATCTAACAATCAAGATTGAGGATAACACTTCGGATGGTAAAGGTATCTATTCTGAGGAGGTGATTGACCAAGATCAAAGCCTTGATGACGCAGAAATTTCCTACGCAGTTGTTGGACCTCTCATCATTTTAAAAATTCTTCCATACAGGGAGAAGGAGTACCGCTATCTGGTCTTTAACGAGAAGAACCAATCAGTCGATAGGATCGATGCTATTGGTGAGTCTTGTGTGTTGCTACCAGAGGACCACGGCATCGTCTTTGCTAATGGTTACTACTTGCTCACTGGCGAGCTAAAGACATTCGACCATGGGATTGACCACATGCGTTTCGAGCGCAAGATTTCCTCAGCCAATGGTGAAGACACACTGTATGCGTTCTATAACCGTACAAGTGGTGACTACGTATTGCTCAACTACAACTTGATCGAGCAAACCGTGGAAACTCCAGTTGTCTGTAATGGCTACTCGATCTTTGATAATGGTGAGTTGATCTATTTTAAGACTGAGGATGAGGCGCAGAAGCATCACACCCTGCAGATCTGGCAGACTCCAATTCTGAGTGCCGATGCTGTAGCCTCCCAGTTGCAGGATCAGGGGAGTTACCTTTATAAAATTGGTAATGCTGGGCTTGTTTCGGCAATGGCCGAATGTCGTGAATTATTGACGTTGTTAGATAAGGACGACAATTACGCGGGACTATATATAGATCTAGTGAAGCAGGCGACAGTATTGCTTGATAGCTACTTTTGGATATCTAACGAAGAGACAAAAAATCTAGCGGAACCACTTGCAGGGATTCAGCAAGCGGCGAATAGCGCGATCGAAGAATTCGACAAAGTGCAAGGGCTGCGGAAGAGCTCGGCCGAGCGTATCGAAGATGTTTCAGAGCGCTGCGAGCGTTTACTACGCAATGCTGAGCACAGTCCTCCAGATGATATTGTGGGTTTTGTTGCACAGCTTGCAGGTCTCCGCACCATCCGCGGTGAGGTGATTGGTTTGCGCGAAATGCGCTACATGGACCTACCACGGGTCGATGCTTTGGAAGAACGCGTGATCGCTGCCACCGAATTGGTTTCCGGTAAGACAGTGAGCTTCTTACTCGAGCCACAAGCGCTCGATCCATACCGAGCCAGAGTCGACGAGCAAAAGAAGGTTCTTAACGCGCTGACAAAGGTCACCGAAGCTGATGAGCTAGCCGAGGAAATTGCCAACGCTGGTAAAGAACTCGAAATGTTGATCGACGTGGTGTCGAACCTCAAGATTGAAGACTCGACTCAGACGACGGCAATTATCGAAAGTATTTCAGCGATTTACTCACAGTTAAACGGGGTGAAAGCCGAGCTGAAGAATAAGCGCAAGGATCTATCACGGACAGAAGGTGTCGCACAATTTGGAGCTCAGATGAACCTGCTGAGCCAGGCTGTGGTCAACTATCTAGATCTTTGTGATACAGCTGAGAAGACCGATTGCTACCTCACCAAAGTGATGGTGCAGATCGAGGAGTTAGAAGGACGATTTTCCGAGTTTGATGAATATGTCGAGCAACTCACAACCAAGCGTGAAGAGGTTTACAATGCCTTTGAGAGTCGCAAACAGCAACTTTTAGAGAAGAAGAGCAAGCGTGCAAGTCGCCTGATCAAATCCGCAGACCGCGTGCTCAGTGGTATAACTAACCGGGTTTCTGGATTCAAAGAAATCAATGAGATCAATGGCTATTTTGCTGGTGACCTGATGATTGAGAAGGTGCGCGACATCATCACGCAACTGATTGATCTGGGCGATGTGGTGAAGGGGGACGACATTCAAACCCGCCTCAAAACTGTCCGTGAAGACGCGGTCCGCGCTCTGAAAGACCGCAACGAACTCTATGTCGATGGTGAGAACGTGATTCAGTTCGGTAAGAACAAATTTAATGTCAACACCCAGGACCTAGAGCTCACGATCGTGCCTCACGAGGAGCAAATGAGCTTCACTCTGAGTGGCACAAACTTCTCTGAAATTATCGCCGACGAACGCTTCCTTGCGACCCGTGGAGTTTGGGATCAGGAAGTTATTTCTGAGAACAAGGAAGTCTACCGCGCTGAGTACCTCGTACAGCAATTGCTGAAATCCGAAACCGGGAAACAGCTCGCGCACGATGATGCGCAATGGGCTCACGAGGATTTATTAGCGGCAGTGCAGGAATACATGCAACCGCGTTACGCCGAGAGTTACACCAAAGGCGTGCACGATAATGATGCGGCGCGTTTGTTGGGAGCTATTCTCCCGATCCACACAGGCATCGGCTTGCTCCGCTATGGAGCATGCGACCGAGCTCTAGCGATGTTGTTCTGGCATGCTTGGTTGGGTGATGAAAAAGCTCAGTTAGCTGGTAAGATTGCAGCTCATGCTAAGCGCAGAGAAATCTTTGGCGTGAATCGTAATGAACTGCACAAATTGGTAAGCGAGCTGACCACTCAACTGAATAGCTGGTGTGGAGTGAGTCAGATCAAACAAGCACGAGTTGAGAACGCTGCGGCTTATTTGTTCGAAGAATTGTCTAACGGAGAGCATTTTGTGGTGTCACCGGAAGCCGCTGATGTGGTGAAGAAATTTAAACACAGTCTGACGGTGAAACACGCCGAGGCTGTCTATGCTGAGACACTTTTGGATGAACCAATCGCAGCCTATCAGATCAACCTCGATTGGTTAGAGGGGTTTTTATCAACCGCAGGCCACACAGAAACCACGGAAACTGAAAAGTCAGTATCTTCTGTGCTTTCTGTGGTTCACTCAACAGTAATGGAGGCTGCGGTGCATTTGACCCGTGGTGGCTACGAGCAACGTGATGTCATGCACGTGCGTGTGGTGGATACTGTAGAGGGAATGATCGGCGATCACCCGGTGATTCAGGACGGAAAGTACCAGCTCGATTACAACCAATTCAGTGAACGACTTCAGAAATTCGAGCGTGAAGCTGTACCGACCTATTCAGCCTACCAACAGCTCAAACAAGAGTTAGTGGAGGAGAAACGTGTGGCAATGCGTCTGGATGAATTTAAGCCAAAGGTGATGAGTTCATTCGTCCGAAACAAACTACTCAACAATGTATTCTTGCCCTTAGTGGGTGACAACCTAGCCAAGCAAATTGGCACAGCAGGTAAGGACACGCGAACTGATCGTATGGGCTTGCTCTTGCTGATTTCCCCTCCGGGTTATGGTAAAACGACTTTGATGGAGTATGTGGCGAATCGTTTAGGCCTCACTTTTATGAAGATCAACGGGCCAGCCCTCGGCCACGATGTGACATCGCTTGATCCGGCTGAAGCTCCAAACGCGACAGCGGCAGAAGAAGTGAAGAAACTCAACCTAGCGCTAGAAATGGGAGACAATGTGATGATCTATCTCGATGATATTCAGCACACCCATTCAGAATTCCTTCAGAAATTCATCTCACTCTGTGACGGCCAACGGAAGATCGAGGGTGTCTACAAAGGTGTGGCGCGAACCTACGACCTACGTGGCAAGAAAGTTGCTGTGGTGATGGCCGGTAACCCATACACCGAGACCGGTGGCAAGTTTCAGGTGCCAGACATGCTTTCTAACCGAGCTGACACTTATAACCTTGGTGACATCATTGGTGGGCACGCAGAGGACTTCAAAGGGTCGTACATCGAAAACTCGCTCACTTCTAATGTGGTACTGAGTAAGCTTTCTAGCAGAAGCCAAAAGGACGTGTATGCAGTGATGCAGATCGCCCGCACAGGCAGCCAAGAGGGAGTTGATTTCGAGGCCAACTACACGCCTGCTGAGATCGATGAAATGGTGAGTGTCACTAAGCACCTCTATCGAGTGCGTGACGCCATCCTTCGCGTGAATTTAGAATACATCCGCAGTGCAGCGCAGGAAGACGCGTATAGGACTGAGCCTGCATTCAAGCTTCAGGGGTCCTACCGGAATATGAACCGCATTGCCGAAAAGGTATTACCTCTGATGACCGAAAAAGAAGTCGAAGGCCTAGTCGTAGACCATTACGAAAATGAATCTCAGACGCTCACCACTGGAGCAGAATCAAATATCCTCAAGTTCCGCGAGATGGAGGGCTTACTCAACGACGAGCAATCAACTCGCTGGGACGCTATTAAGAAGGGCTTTAAGAAGAACCTCTTGATGGGAGCCGCAGGCGGCGATGACGACCCCGTCGCCCGTATCGTAGCCCAGCTCACCCAGTTCAACGACGGACTCGACTCTATCAAAGATGGAATCGTCCACGCCGCGACGCACTACGCCCAACCGCAAAACCTCGGAGAAACCACGATCAGCCACTTAGAAAAAATCATCGCCGGCCTCCGAGCTGTACCAGTCGAGGTCGATATCAAAATTGTCCCAGTAGAAGACGCCGATGGCGATGGCCAGAATGATGGGAAAATATCAAGTATCGAAAAAAGCAAGAAATCCCCAATCGCTATCCAACCAGAAGTCCGAGAAGGAGAGAGTGATTAGGTTATGGACTGCGTGTGGCCCGACAGCGCTCTGCGGTAGAGTCGGCTTGACGACTGCGGCGGGGTTTCATTTGGCCAGGCTCAATTTCGTGAAATTCGGGAGGATTAGTGATAGAAACTGTTTCATTCTACTGGCTCTTTTGGCCTCAGTCGTATTTTTCGCGGTTGAGCTTGTTTCAGCATGCTGGTGAGTTTCGAGCTTGCTCATTGCTCTGGATCGTTCATATCTGTTAGCGATGGCTAATTCCTCTATTCTTGATCCAGACCGCTTTAGGCGTTCGGTGGTGCTAGTCATGGTCGTGGGTATCACGGTACTGTTTCTTTTTGTGGTGAAGGACTTCTTAATGCCGCTTCTATTGGCGGGTATTTTTGCTGGTTTATTGAACCCTATATACCGAAGGCTCAATGTGGCCTTCAAAGGAAGGAAGGTGCTAGCGTCTGTAGTTACGATCTTGTTGGCTCTCACTTTAGTTGGGCTACCTCTCATCGCTTTAGCCAGCGTGGTGGTTGGTCAGGCATACAAAGTCAGTGAGTCGGCCTTCTCTTGGGTTCAGTTCCAGATGGAAAATGCCACGATTGAAGAAAGTGGTGAGTGGGTCACCTCCCATTTCCCAATGCTGGAAGAGTTCCTTCCTGAGCAAGAGAAGATGGCTGAGATTTTAGGCCAAGCTGCCAGCAAGGTAGCAACAGTCTTCATGAAGAGCCTAACCTCGATGACTACAGGTGTGGCTTCATTTATGCTGCACTGTTTCGTGATGCTCTACGCGATGTTCTTCTTCCTTATTGATGGCCCAAAGATCGTGCGAAAAATGATGCACTACTTACCTCTTAATAAGGAACACAGAGATGCTATGTTAGGTCGCTTCACCCAGGTAACTCGTGCCACACTGAAGGGTTCAGTGGTGATAGGTTTTATTCAAGGGGCATTAGGTGGCATAGGACTCTATTTTGCCGGAGTGGAAGGAGCCGTGTTCTGGTCGGCTATGATGATGGTGCTTTCAGTGATACCAGGTATTGGAACTCCACTAGTTTGGGGACCCGCGGTGATTTGGCTTTTTATTCGTGGCGACTATATGACTGGAACTCTCCTGCTCGCGTGGAGTGCTGGGATCGTGGCCTCTATAGACAATGTACTGCGACCTATCTTGGTGGGGAAAGATGCAAACCTTCCTGACCTCTACATCCTCATAGGAACCTTAGGTGGAATCTTTATGTTCGGTGCGGTGGGGCTCATCGTAGGTCCCATCATCTGTGCGTTATTTGTCACAGCGTGGGACATCTACGGAGTCGTCTATGGCGACGTGTTAGAAAGTAATGAAAACTCCCAATTGGATTAAGCTTCGATACCCAGCAACTCGACTTCAAAGATGAGAGTCGCGAAGGGAGGGACTGTAGTCTCAGTGCCACGGTCGCCATAGGCGAGTGCCTGTGGGATGAAAAATTGGAATTTTGCGCCAGCGTTCATCAGTTGAATGCCTTCTTTCCATCCTGCTATGACTTTGTTCACCGCAAAGGTCGCTGGGCTACCGCGCTCGGTTGAGCTGTCGAAGACTATGCCGTCGATCAGAGTGCCGTGGTAGTGGACTGTGCCTTGGTTTGAGAGCTCTGGTGATGGGCCTGAGCCAGCGTGCAAAACTTTATACTGGAGTCCGGAAGCTGTCGTTTCGATACCTTCTAAGGTGGCATTATTTGAGAGAAATGCTTCACCCGCCACACGTGCTATCCTGAGGCGCTCGGCCTTCACCAGCTTGGTCGCCATCATGTACGATTTAGCATCGATCTTGCGCAGGCAGTCATTTGCCTTGTCGTTGATAGCTTGCTCGACCTGCTCCTTGATCAGGACTGAATCGTGCAGAGCTGACTCACCATTTTTGGCGCCAAGCTTGTAGCTGACGATCTCTAGTGCTTGTTGAACCTCCATTAGTCTTCAGTTTTTTCTTCCGCGACTATTTCTGGCTCTGGTTGATAGAGCTCAGCTCCTTTGAGGAGTCTGCAGAATTCTTTTTTACTGACGTCGTGGATGGTGCCCTCACGGGTTTCAAGGTCAGTCATTTCCTTGTATTCGATGTCGAGGCGTTCCCACGTGGTGATCAGTAGGTACTTGTCTCCTTTTTTCCAAATCTGTCCCTGTTCGAGTTTCATGTCCTCGGTGTAGGAGAGTGCTGGGACTTTGGCGAAGCTAATCGGTGGAAGTAGTGTCAAAAGTCTGAATGTCAAATGTTCAGCCAGCAAAGTCTGGTGACTTTATTTTGGCTGTAATCAAAAATCAGCAATGCTGGAGGTCTTGAAAGAAGAACTCGGTGTCCCAAGCTGGTTTGGCTCCACACTCGGGCTCGTCTTTTTCCTCGCTCGCTGGGGTGTAGAGCTTGTCGACCTTGTCTCCGAGTTTGATTGGAACCGGTTGCGAAAAGTCTGGCGAGTCATAGACGTAGGTGTGAAATTCACCATTTTCGCCGCAGGGATCGACTCCGTCTGGGAGGTCGTTGAGGAAATTGAGGTCGTACTCGCGGCCGACAAAGCTGGAATCAAAGTGCTTACCGCTGACGCAGACGACGATGGCCTTTATGCCAGAGTTGATGATGCTTTTGGCCATGGTCGCAGTGTCAGCCTCTTTCCAGATGGGGAAGACTGTTTCGAGCTGGCAGGCATCCATCTGCTTTTGTCGATAGGCCTTGAGGTCCTCGAGGAAGATGTCACCGAAGGCGCAATGCGATGCTCCCATTGTTTTAAGCTTAGACATTTCTGTGGCGATCATGGCATTGTAGTCTTCCATGTTGCAATCGCGGGGGATGAAGATTTTTTGCAGAGGGAGACCGAGCGCCTCGGCTTGCGCTTCGAGCAGTTCCTCACGTACTCCGTGCATGGAAATACGACGGAACTCAGAGCTGAGTGCCGTGACAATACCACCTAGTTGGCCACCTTCCTGAGTGAGTTTATTGAGGGCGTAAGCTGAGTCTTTACCGCCGCTCCAGTGGAGCCATGTGGAATCGTTCATCTTGGTATTTTGTGCCAGTTAGTGAATGCCTAGTCAATCCTGTGATCGTGTACTTTGGGGGGCAAATAAGGTTGCTTAGATTGACTTTTACGAGCGTTTTTTACTGCGAATGAAGAGCGCCCATGACGACCAAAGCACGGCCATGATACAGAGGTAGGCAATCAATGCTGGAGTGAGGTCTTCAGCTGAGGACAGTGAGCCAGCATAAGCCACCGCGATCGAGTAAATCGTGCAGCTAGCGCCAAAGGTGAGAAGGAATTTTAAGAATGGCATGTGGGTGGCACCCGCGAGGCAGCTAGCGGCTTCAGGGAACATTGGTAGAGCTCGGGAAAGTAACAGTACCAAGATGCTGTGCTGGTGAAAGGTTCGCTTCATGTCTGCTAGGTGTGCTTCATCTCGGTAGATGCGCTTGAGCATCCGGTAGCCATAGATCCGACACAGAACATAGCCGGTGACTCCGGCGAGGGTCAGACCGACTGACCCGCAGAGCGCGCCCCAGATTGGCCCGAGGAAGTACCCACCAATGCTGACCACTACGATCCCTGGGACTGGGATGACGATATCGGAAATGAGCAGCCCGATCACTAGCAAACCGATCCAGCGTTTGTCCCAGTTCTCAGCATTGCGCAGGATCTCAGTGAGGTCGTCCTGAGTTAGTAAACCAGTCGAGTTGAGCAAGACGAATATGACCAAGAAAATCCCGATGAGTCCGAGGGCTGTTTTTATGAGTGGTTTCATCGTTCTATCAGTCGCTTAGCTTGTATAATTCTAGATAGTAATGGCTACAAGGGGAAAGAATCACGATACTTAAATCTTGCTGAGTGGGAGTCTATCGACTTGTTTATTGCTATGGCGGAATGTGAAGTGAATGGTTGTCGGTTCTTTTACCAAGACCGAGGCCCAAAAGATGGGCGACGCGCCCCCGTGATTGTTTTTGTGCACGGTCTACTCTGGGACACCACGATGTTTGAGCACCAGATGAATGCCTTAGAATCTAATTACCGTTGCATCGCGATTGATCTGCGAGGGCAGGGGAAAACTGAGGTGACGGAATCTGGCTATTCTATCAGTGACCAGGGAATGGACGTCCAGCAGATCATCGAGCACTTGGCCATAGCTCAATACCACTTTGTCGGACTCTCGATGGGTGGGTTTATAGGAATGCGTTTGGCAGCGTGGGAGCCTGGGCGCGTTCTTAGCCTCACTATTATAGGGAGCTCCGCTGGGCCTGAACCAGAGAAGACGCAGGTGAAATACCGTCGACTCGCTTGGCTGGCTCGTTGGTTTGGCAATCGACCGATTGCGTCACGGATTATGCCAATCATGTTTGGTGCTACTTTCATGAATGATGCTGGAAGGTCTGACGAACGTCAGCATTGGTTAGAAAAATTCAAAGCTAATTCAAAGTTTGGCGTGCAACGCGCCACCCTCGGAGTGATTGAGCGCGAGGACTACCGCCCCCGGTTAGAGCTCATTTTTTGCCCAACACTCATCATGGTCGGCGATGAAGACACTGCAACACCCTTAGCGAAAGCTGAAGACATAGCCTCGGGTGTCAAAGGAGCAGAACTCTGCGTGATTCCTCAGGCTGGTCATAGCGCGTCGATCGAACAAGCACCCTTCGTCAGTGCTAAGATTACTGACTTCCTCACCAAGTTGTGACTGTGATAGCGAGTGGGCTTAGAGGAATTTCGCGATGCGCTCCTGGAAGCGATTGTAGAGGTAGCCTAGGCCCATGAGTGTGAGACCAATGATAATGAAGCTATAGATACGGCCAAGGCTGTTGAGGGCCATGACGTCGATGGTTACAACGTGAATGATAGAGGCGGCCAACCAGAGCAATCCTGTCAGCCTGTAGCTACGGTGTTGAGTGAAGAGTCCGAGGCTGAAAATAGCCGCAGCGAGCAATGCCCAGCAGATTGCGAGTCCGCTACCATCGTAGTGATCGAGAGTGTGAGCTGAGGCGTAGGAGATGACTAAAATGAGTGTGCAGAACTTGAAGCAACCTTTAGCGAAGCGCCAAAATTTAGTGAGCTTATCATCGTTCCAGTTAGGGATAGTGCAGATAGCGAGTAGTGCTGCCATCGGCAGGTAATCGAGGATTTCAAAAGAATGGCGAGGCTCAATAATACCATCAAATGATGCAATAAAGAGGGTGGTCAGTACGCCAGTGATCATGAGCAAGTTGTCTTTCCTGTAGAATGCTAGACCTAATAAGGCTAGGGCTAAGGCTGTGAGCAATACCTCAGGGTGGTCGGTCGCTCTGCTGAGGGCTATGGCCATTAGTGGTGCGAAAATTCTACGTTGAACCGGTTTCGCTCCCCAGAGGTATTCGCTAAGACATAGGTGAAGGCCTAGGAAGGCAAAAGGGAGTAGCGATGCAGATGGGGACTCAGTGTGGATGCTTAAAATAGCAATAACGTGGAAGAGTTGAGCGGGGATAGCTATGCTGACACGCTTGGTTATGATCGCTAAAAAGTGAGCAAAAATGGCGAGCGCTCCACCAAAGTAGAGCCACATGAGGGCGCTGGTCGAGCTGAGGCTGACGAGCTGGTAGATAGCAAAGCTGATAAGACAGGAGTATGCCCAGGCTAGGATATCAGATATGTCATTCCACGGGGTGAGTGGTGTCAAATCGAAGGTGTGCTGCTGCAGTTGGAAAACTTGTTTAGAACTCCACCACATGCCTAGTCCAATGATAGGGAGTGCAACAGTCAGTGTGTTAGCTGAGTTGAAATAGTAAAAGCTAAGAATGCCACCAAAGACGAGAGGGATGGAGCTAGCTATGAGTGCTAGGTCACTTAGGAAAATGGACTTTCTGAGAGCTAGAAATAGCCCCCAAACAAGAGCTGCAATGCCGACGGTGTAGCTAAGAGCTAGACTGGTCGAAAAGTCACCAAACACACCAAAGTAAAGAACGACCCAACTGGCTAGGGCTGGGAAGAGAGCCACTATTGCGGCATTATTTTTCTCCTCATTGAGGCTCCACCTGGTGAGTCCTGCGTAGAGGGCGCTGATCACGCTGAGGGCAATGAAACTGAGCATTGGCGGAGCATCCCCAAAGCAGCATGAGCCCAGAGAAAAGGCATAGACAATAAACGAAATACCTTTCAACCATGGGTTTTGGAGTCGGTGACCGGCTAGCATTAGCATGATAGCTTCCAGT
>ERZ1048872.3137-NODE-3137-length-11000-cov-3.510187_pt1 | contig 11000 bp, 9 predicted proteins | sample MGYA00383100_ERZ1048872 | MGnify/ENA primary metagenome ERZ1048872 (study PRJEB29581, sample SAMEA5548370) | metagenome | biome: marine; feature: coastal; material: water | depth 50 m | study: Short-term variability in the microbial, nano- and picoplankton... | reverse complement strand
CGAGTCTGATCCGCGATCGATTACTTGAATACCTCGGTGATGATAGTTCCAGGCGTTCGACGATATCCGCCTTGTATCTGCGGATTCTCTACCGGACGGATCCTTCTGATCGGGAGATGGTTGATCGGGTGTGGTCTGAAATTAGGAAACTCGGATTACCGCCGCGCACGCTTTGCGTCGGCGGGAAGCGGTTTTCTCAGTTAAAGGCTTTCCTTGGCTGGCACCTTGCGTTTAAGGCCAAAAGTTTAACCACTCGGTAATCTTAACGTACTGATTATATATGAGTGACTTAATCGAATCTGTTGCAGTTGCGATTATCACCTGCAACCGCCCGGCAGGTTTGGAGAAATTGCTTTCCGCGTTGATGAGGCTGAAGTTTCCGCACTTTCCCGCGATTAAGTTGACAGTCGTTGTTGTGGAGAATGGTCGGAAGCTGCAAGCGGAAGGGCAAGTGGAGCATTATCGGGCTCAAGGCTTGAATGTGGTGTATACGCATGAACCGACTCCGGGTATCTCTTACGCGCGTGATTGTGCAATGAGATTAGCGATCAGGCTTGGTGAGTATATTGCGTTTATCGATGACGATGAATATCCTGAGCCGGGCTGGCTGGATGCGTTATTGTCTTGCTCCATTAAATATGATGCACCGGTCGTGCGTGGTCCTATTTTTCCTGTTTTTCCTGCGGGAGTCCCGCAGTGGGCGGAGGCCGGCGGTTTCTTCGAACGCGAACGCCATCCCACCGGGGCGAATACCAAGTATTGCGCTTCGAATAATGTTTTGATGAATAGCGAATTGTTGCTTCGGTCCGGCGTTCATTTTGATTTTCATTTCGCTCTGACCGGGGGGTCTGATACATTGTTTTTTTTACAGCTAAGGGAATCGACAGGCGTGGAAGTTGTGTGGTGTGATGAAGCGATCGTGAAGGAGGACATTCCGGCGAACCGGGTTTCAGTGGAATGGATCATTCGCCGAGCTACACGTGTCGGATCAACCATGCCTCATTATGATGCGATCATCGGTAATGTTCGTTTCTTTCGTTTACGTTGGGTTTTACATGGAATTGCACATCTATTGATCGCTTCATTAATGTGGGGGATCGGTTTGTTTCGAGGGGAGGTTGAACGCATTCGTGCCCGCAGAGAGTTTGCCATGGGAATTGGAATGATCCGTGGGTCCTTTGGCTCGGAGATTAATGAGTACCAAGAACGTCATCGAGAATGAAATGGTATAGCGAAGGGTTCGATCGAGGTACTTTGGTGTGTTTGAGTGTCAACTGGAGTGGAACGAAGGGAACTGTAAATAATGTAGCTGAAATTCGGCAGTGTTGTCTGTTCTCTATTTTCTAATGAACGTCAGAATACAGTCCGTAGCAGTTGCGATTATCACCTGCAACCGACCTGAAGGTTTGGAGAAATTGCTTTCCGCGTTGATGCAATTGGAGTTTCCTCATTTTCCAGCGATTGAACTTAATATTCTGGTTGTGGAGAATGGAAAAAAGCTGAAAGCAGAAGCTCAAGTTGAGCGCTACCGAGCAAAGGGACTCGACGTCATTTATGCGCATGAGCCCAAGCCCGGGCTCTCTACTGCGCGTAATTGCGCGATCGACTTGGCGATGGAGTGCAGCGATTATTTTGCCTTTATCGATGATGATGAATATCCTCAACCGGATTGGCTGGATTGTTTGTTGTGTTGCTCAAAGCAATATGAGTCCCCTGTTGTACACGGGCCAGTGATTCCACTTTTTCCTTTGGGTGCCCCTTCGTGGGGGGAGCGCGGCGGATTCTTTTTACGTGGACGTTATCCCACCGGCACCGAAACCACCTATTGTTCAACCAGTAATGTTCTGATCCAAAGCAAATTTTTACGTGAATCTGCTGTTCGTTTCGATGATCATTTCACACTGACCGGCGGGGAAGACACCATGTTTTTTATGCAGCTCAGGGAGCAGACTAGTGTGAAAATAGTTTGGTGTGATGAGGCGATCGTGATGGAGGACATTCCGGCAGATCGGGTTTCTGTTGCATGGATTATTCGTCGTGCCACCCGCGAGGGTGCCAATATGCCGCATTATGACGTGATCCTTGGGCGGGCTCGGTTCTATCGCCTGCGCTGGATTTTTCATGGTGTCATGCATCTGATGCTCGCTTTGCCGCTATGGGGGATTGGCTTGTTTCAGGGAGAGATACAGAGGATTCGTAGTCGCAGGAAGTTTGCTTTGGGGGTTGGGATGATCCGCGGCTCGTTTGGACATACGATTAACGAGTATCAAGAACGTCATGAAAAATAGATCGGGTCTGTCGTGGAGTGTATGGGAGGTATTTCGGAACGCCTTGTTGATTGGTATTATATTTCTTCTATCCGGTGGAGTGATTCTGATTGTCAGTGATGTGGAAGGTTCGGTGATCGCGAAAATGCTGTGGAGTGGAATCTATGCGATTGCTGCGTTGGTGACATTTCAATCCTCGCGCGCGATGTTTCATTCGATGCGGAGGACTCCGGGGTTTATTTTACTGGCTGTTTTATGTCTGCTCTCCGTTCTGTGGACGAGTCATCGCGGGGTGACCATCCCGTATGCGATTGCATTTTTCGGTTCGACGCTCGTTGCCTATTTGATGGCAACGAAGGTAGAGCCGATTCCGCTATTGCAGATGGTTGCAGTGGCGATACTGGTTCTTCTGAGTGTGAATTTTGTGCTGATGCTTCCGAACGTGAAAGCAAACCTGAGTTCAGGTATCCGATATGAAGGTATTTTCCCGCAGCCCAATATGTTGGGGCGTGTATCTGGATTGGGGGTGATATTGTTTCTAGTGCTCCTTTTCTCCGGGGCGTTTTCTCGTTTTTGGGGCTGCATTGGTGTCGTGATGGGGGGGCTGCTTATCTTGTCTTGTGAGTCGATGACCTCAGGGCTCGCACTCATGTTCGCATTCGCTGTCTTCTTCCTTCGCAAGTGGATTGCTCGCCCAGTCGGAACCGGTCATCTCGCTGTGGTCGCATGGTTTGTGTTGTGTCTTGGCGGTTTAATTTGGGTGTATGGGGCTGCGATTATTGAGTTTCTCTTTGGAATGTTGGGTCGCTCAACGAGTATGACTGGCCGGACCGGACTCTGGACCGGTGTGTGGGATGCTATCCTGAAGAAGCCTGTCCTCGGGTATGGTTATTCGGGGTTCTGGTCGGGAGAGCGCATTTTAACCAAACAATTACTGGATGATGCGGGATGGTCGACCGAGAGTGCGCATAATGGACTCTTCGATATCGCGCTGCATTTGGGCTTTGTTGGAGTTTTCATTTTTGTTGTCGCAATTGGTCGATCACTGATGACTGGGTTGAAGCATTCTTTTGGGACAAACTCCACGCTCGCGGTTATTTTACTGTCGGTTCTCTGTTATCTGATTATCCTGGGCGCTACCGAGAGCGCTTACATGATGCGGAATTCTATTAATTGGGTGCTGATTGTTGTATGCTCCATCTATCTTCGGCGTTTGCATGATGGGGAATTCTCGGATGAGGGGATGGTAGATGAGGCGGGAATCGAGGCTTAGGATTCGAGTTTTTGTGTGGATTGGTTAATCTCTGATCAGGCGTTTCGCGTAGAAAATTTCAAATGAGATGTTTGAGACGTCGTTTTTAGGAATCGAAGCAAAATATAACCAGTTGAATTAGGAAGGTAGGTCATCATGAAAGTTGTGATTCTGGCAGGTGGCTATGGGACGCGCATCACCGAGGAAAGTACGGTGCGCCCTAAACCGATGGTTGCCATTGGAGAGCATCCGATCCTTTGGCATATTATGAAGATGTATGCGCATCATGGCCTCAGCGACTTCGTCGTCGCTTGCGGGTACAAGGGAACCATGATTAAGCAGTATTTTTCTGAGATGTTTCTAAATGCCTCCGATGTCACCTTTGATCTAGAGGCGAACAGCATGGAGGTGCACACGAGTCATGTAGAGCCCTGGCGAGTCACCTGTGTGGATACAGGTTTGCAGAGTATGACGGGAGGGCGGATGCGGCGATTGCGTGACTATATCGGCAACGAGACTTTCTGCATGACTTATGGGGATGGCGTTTCGAATGTGAATATTCGGGAGAGTATTCAATATCACGCAGAGCAGGGGGCACTTGCGACGATGACAGCGATCAAACCTCCCGGCCGGTTCGGCGCCTTCACATTACGTCCGGAAGATCGACGGGTTGAAAATTTCGTAGAGAAGCCGCAGGGAGATGGCGCATGGATTAATGGCGGTTTTTTCATTTTGAATCCCAAGGTCCTTGATTATATCCCTTCGGATGATGAGCCATGGGAGCGCCTGCCTCTGCAGACGCTTGCGCGCGAGGGGGAACTGGCTGCTTACCGGCATCCCGATTTTTGGCAACCGATGGACACCTTGCGCGACAAGATGGTTCTGGAGGAGCTCTGGAGAACAGGTGAAGCGCCATGGAAGGTTTGGGCTTAGGACATGAAGTTTGAAGAGATCCTGTTGAAGGGGGCATGGGTGATTGATTTGGACGCAGTTGTTGATGGGCGCGGTTATTTTGCCCGGGCTTATTGTGAGCATGAGTTCAAGGCGCATGGAATCGATCCGAAGGTCGTTCAATGTAATCTGGCCTTCAACCATAAGGCCGGCACGCTGCGCGGGATGCATTTTCAGACTGCGCCGGCAGAAGAATCAAAATTGGTCCGTTGTGTCAGGGGGGGCGTCTACGATGTGATTATTGATCTCCGCCCGGAATCACCGACTTATCTGATGCATTATGGGGTCGAACTGAGCGCGGAGAATAAGAGGATGCTTTACGCACCGAAGGGCTTTGCGCACGGGTATCAAACATTGGTGGACGAAACCGAGGTGTTTTATATGGTGAGTGAGTCTTATACGCCCGAGTATGAACGTGGCTATCGCTATAATGATCCACGCTTTGACATACAGTGGCCGTTGCCGATCAGAGCGCTTTCCGAGAAGGACGCTGGCTGGCCACTCTTTGAGAGCACGCACTAAATCTGCCGTACTTGCCTCGTTGATTTTAATGCCGGTGAACCGATGATGATTATCGATGAAAAACTGAAGACGCGTGAAGCCGCAGGGAACCCGATTCAAGTGGCACTGATTGGGGCGGGTGAAATGGCAACCGGTCTGGTGCACCAGATTGAACACTATGTTCCGGGGATGCGTATTGCCGGTATTTTTAACCGGACCTTGCCGCGTGCCCATGACGCATTCAAACGTGCCGGAGTGGGGGGAGTCCTGACAGTTTCCAGAGGCAGGCAGATGGATGATGCGATTCGTTCCGGGCAGGCAGTTGTCGCGGAAGTACCCGAGGCGCTGCTTGAAGCGGACTTGATTGATGTTGTGGTCGAAATGACCGGAACGGTTGGCTTTGCCTTTGATGTGATTCTGCAGGCCTTTGTAGCTGGAAAACACGTCGTGTCTTTTAATGCGGAGTTGGATGCGACATTGGGACCGTATTTACAGCGTAAGGCACGCGAACATGGTGTGCGCTACACTTTGGGCGATGGCGATCAGCCGGGTGTGACTTTAAATCTATACCGTCAGGTCCAGGCGATGGGCTTTCAGCCACTGGTTTGTGGCAATATCAAGGGTATGCTCGATCACTACCGAACGCCGGAGACCCAGAAAGGCTTTGCGGAGCAGTCCGGGATTAGCGTCAACATGGTGACCAGTTTTGCCGATGGGACCAAGGTTTCACTCGAGCAAGCCTGCATCGCCAACGCAACCGGTATGCAGGTTGCGCGCCGGGGGATGCTTGCCATCGAGTCGGATCTACATGTTGATGCGCTCACGGATCGCTACGATGTGGATCAACTCAAAGCGCTCGGTGGCATTGTGGAAATGGTGATTGGTGCACAGCCCGGACCGGGGGTCTTTGTATACGCGACCACGGAAGATTCGGTTTCGAAGCGCTTCCTCGATATCGGCAAGTTAGGTAAGGGGCCGTTGTATAGTTTCTATGTCCCATATCATCTCCTGTTTTTCGAATTTCCTTTTTCAATCGTCCGTCTAGTCGATTTCGCGGATGGTACTTTGGACGCACGGGAGCACTTTTCGGTGGAGGTGCTCGCCACCGCGAAGAAGACGATGCAGGCCGGTGAGTTGCTCGACGGGTTGGGCGGGTTTTGTACCTATGGTGAATGTGAAAACAGGCGTGACATGATTGGTGGACGCTTCCTGCCGATCGGTCTGGCCGAAGGGTTGGAACTAAGAAACGCTGTTTCCAAAGATCAGGCGATCGCATGGGGCGATGTGCTATTTGATCCGAAAAATCCTATCATCGCGGCCTATCAGAGTATTTTTTAAATTCGCTGAGAATCTGCGCACGGGTTCGCTTGAAGACGCGCATGCCTTGAGTCGTGAGGCAAAATTGCCCATCAGTTGCATTCCCTATGATGCACCTTACAATAGAATCGTCAGTGTCGCATAAGCACAATGTTGAGCGGTTGTTTTAGTCAAAGAAAGGGGAGGTCATGAAAATAATCATACTGGGAAATCTCGGCTACATCGGACCGGCGGTAACGCGACAGTTCAGGTTAAGCTTCCCCGATGCAGAGTTAATCGGTTTCGATATCGGTTATTTCGCTCATTGCTTGAGCCATCCTCCGCACCTTCCCGAGGTGCAGCTGAATTGCCAGATCTTTGGTGATATTCGTCTGTTCCCGGAGTCCTTGCTCGATGGCGTCGATGCGGTGGTTGACCTTGCTGCGATCTCCAACGATCCGATGGGAAATGAATTCGAGGATGTGACGATGGCGGTTAACTATCGTTCCGCGATACGCCTGGCAGAGATGTGTAAGCGTAACCGTGTGAAGAAGTTCGTGTATGCTTCGAGCTGTAGTGTTTACGGTGCCGCCAGTCAGTACCCCAAGAAGGAAGACGATGAATTGAATCCTTTGACGGCCTATGCCCGTTCAAAAATCGCAGCGGAGACAGAGCTGGAACAGTTAGCCGACGACACCTTCACCGTGACGTGTCCGCGCTTTGCCACAGCTTGTGGTTTCTCAAGCCGTCTCCGGCTCGATCTCGCATTGAACGATTTTGTGGCTGGTGCATGGGTCGACCAGCAGATTGATATTCTTAGCGACGGCACTCCCTGGCGACCGATGATCAACTCGAAGGACATGGCACGCGCATTCGAATGGGGCGTCTTGCGAGAGCAGGACAACGGTGGCAGTTTTCTCGCGGTTAACACGGGGTCAAATGAGTGGAATAACCAGATCAAGCCTTTGGCTGAAGCCGTGGCAGTCGAGATCCCGGAGACACAGGTCAGTGTAAACTTGAACGCAGCTCCGGATAAACGTTCGTATCGTGTAAACTTTGATCTGTATAAGAAATTGGCTCCGGACCACCAACCACAGTTGGATTTGAAGAGCACGATTCGAGAGTTGCGGGATGGGCTTGAAGCAATGCATTTCAATGACTCCAACTTCCGCGAATCGCAGTTCATACGCTTGCGGACATTAGGCCGGTTGCGTGAGCAGGGGTTACTCAATGGTAATCTGGAGTGGGTCTGGAATCGCTCGCGTGTCGCCTGAGTGAATGGTTACAGCATGTATTAGAGGTTCAGATAATTCGATGAAACAAACCGCTTGCCCCTGTTGTCAGCATACTGACCTCGATGCGTTTTTTACGATTCGTAATGCTCCCGTGCAGAGCGTCGTTGCAATACAAAGCTACGAGGCGGCCATAAAGGTTCCACGCCACGACATCGTGTTAACCTTTTGCAATCACTGCGGCTTCATCTTCAACAGTGAATTCGACACCGAGTGGAATTACTATACGCAGGGATATGAGGATCAGCAGGGATTTTCCCCGACTTTCGTTACATTCATTACAGGCGTTACGCAGCGTTTCATTGATAAATATAATGTGCGGAATCAGCAGATCGTCGAAATCGGTTGCGGAAAGGGCGATTTCATCCGCCTGATTTGTGAGCTGGGCCATAACAAAGGCATTGGAATTGATCCTGCATGGGTGCCGGGGCGTGCGGAAACGGACCTCGATGTCCGTTTCATCCGTGAGTTCTATAGCAGGCAGCACGATGGAATTCATGCAGACTGTATCATTTGCCGTCATACATTGGAGCATATTCATAATGCGGACGAATTCCTTAAAACCATCCGTGATTCCTGCGGGGATGCGAATCCGATTCTGTTGTTTGAGGTGCCAAGCATCGTGCGCATTTTAGAGGTTCAAGCCTTTTGGGATATTTTTGGCGAGCATTGCAATTATTTCAGTCCTGGCTCCTTGGCCCGCTTGTTCCGCAGAAATCACTTTGAAGTGCTCGATCTGTTTCTTGAGTATGACGATCAATATCTCTTCATCGAAGCGCGTCCGGTGGATGCACTGTCGGTGGAAATTCATCCGCTGGAAGAATCGGTCGAAGCGTTGAAAGTGCTGACACGGTTGTTTGATGAAAAAATTAATACGCAACTGGACGTGTGGCGGACGCGTCTGGCTCGGTTCAAGGAAGACGGGAAGAAAGTGGTGGTTTGGGGCGGCGGTTCGAAGGCGGTCGGCTTTCTCACTCAGTTTGATGGGATCGGCGCGGTCGACCATGTGGTGGATATTAATCCGCATCTGCTCGGGAATTTCATCCCCGGCATTGGCATACAATATGTCGGACCGGATTGTCTCGAAAATTACCGTCCGGATGTCGTCATTGTGATGAACTCGATTTACATTAGTGAGGTTCGGGAGGATTTGGAAGCACGGGGATTATTCCCGGAAGTTATCGGATTATAGAATGTGAGGATAGCGTGGTGAAAACTGTAGATTACTTAATCATCGGCGGCGGCATTATCGGAATCAATCTGGCCCTGACGCTGAAGCGTCGTCATCCGGAGAGCTCGGTTTGTGTGATCGATAAGGAAGCGCGACTTGGCATGCATGGAAGCGGTCGCAACAGTGGGGTGATTCATTCCGGATTCTATTACTCGGCCAATAGCCTGAAGGCGCGCTTTACCCGCGATGGTAATAGCGCGCTCAAGGATTTCATCCGCGAACGAAAACTCCCGCTCAATGAATGCGGGAAGATCGTGGTCGCCAAGGACGAGACGGAGCTGCCGGTTTTGGATGAATTACTGAGCCGCGGTCGTGCGAACGGAGTGGAGCTGCAAAAGATTACCGCTGAGGAGGCCAGGGAGATCGAACCGCGGGTTAAAACCTGCCAGAATGCGCTGTGGAGCCCCAACACCGCGACGTCCGACCCCATTCTCGTGCTGGAGGCATTTCGACAGGAGGCGCAGGCGCAGGGAATTGAGTTGATGATGGGGCAGGCCTTTCAGAAGTGCGAAGGCAACCGGGTCTGGAGTTCGAGCGAGGTCTTTGACGTCGGCTATGTCGTCAACGCCGCCGGTCTTTATGCCGATCGAATCGCGCATGCCTTTGGCTTCGGTCAACAATACGCGATTTTTCCGTTCAAAGGACTGTATTTAAAGTCAGATGAGCCTGCGGGTAGTTTCCGGACCAATATCTATCCCGTTCCCGACCTGCGCAACCCCTTCCTCGGCGTGCATGTGACGGTTACGGTCGATGGGCATCACAAGATCGGTCCCACCGCGATTCCGGCATTTTGGCGGGAGCAATACAAAGGACTGGATAATTTCGTCTTCAATGAGCTTTTCCAGATTATGGTGCAGGGTTCGCAGATGATGGTGCATTCGGATTTTGATTTCAGACGTCTGGCTTACGAAGAGCTTCGCAAGTATCAGCGCAGTCATTTGGTTGCGCTCTCGCAACCATTGGCAACTGGTTTGAGGCTTGAAAATTTCACGCACTGGGGGCCGTCCGGCATCCGCGCCCAGTTGCTCGACTTGAAAACAAAGAGCTTGGAGATGGATTTTGTGTATGAGGGAGATCAGCGGTCCTTTCATATCCTGAACTCGGTTTCTCCGGGATGGACCTGTTCGATCCCTTTCAGTGAATACCTGGTGGACCAAATGGAGGAGGCCGCAAGCGGGCGATGAGGCTCCGTCCCCGTTCAATCGGCTTCGGTTTCGTGTCTGGCATTTGACAGACCCCGCGAATTCTCGTAATAGTTTTAATGTGTTTAGGTGATGAAATTCGTTCTTAAAGCTGATGAAATGTAGGTTTGATGCCCTTCCGTTGAGTGCCGTTTTTGTGGACTTGGGCTTTTGCCCGCCATCGAATTCGTATTTGCTAAAAGAGCAGCTCAATAACTCGGAGGCATACTATCCGTTAAAGCTCTATGTCAGTGACCGAACTTTTCTCGTGCAAGTCGACGAGCTCAAGTCGGCGCATGAAATTTTCAGTGAAGATTACGCCTATTTCTCTTCTTTTTCCAAGAGCTGGCTCAAGCACGCTGAAAACTACGTGGAGATGATGGTCTCACGTTTCGGAATCGATAAGGACTGGCAGGTGGTCGAGCTGGCCTCGAATGATGGATACCTCTTACAGTATTTCAAGCAGCGCGGCGTGCCGGTATTGGGAGTCGACCCTTCGCTTTCAGTGGCGACCGCGGCAAGGCAAAAAGGGATCGATACGCGTGTTGATTTTTTTGGAACCGAACTGGCGAATCAACTAAAGGCTGCTGGAGTCCGTGCGGATCTGCTTCTTGGGAATAATGTGTTGGCCCATGTTCCGGATCTGAATGATTTCGTTGGGGGGATGAAAGTCCTGTTAAGTGAGGACGGGATCATCACCATGGAGTTTCCACACTTGATGAATCTAGTGGATGGCGTCGAGTTTGACACCATCTATCATGAACACTTTTCGTACTTCTCGTTCTATACCGTCATCAAAATCTTCGCTGCGCACGGGTTGGAAATTTTCGACGTCGATGAGATTCCAACGCATGGTGGTTCGCTTCGTATTTATGCGCAGCACACGAATGGTCCACAGTCGGTCAGCCCGAACGTGAATGCACTGTTGGAAAAGGAAAAGAAAAAGGGCATGCAAACGCTCGAGGATTACAAAGGAGTTCAGGAGAAGGTGGATCAGGTTAAAATTGGGCGCCTTAAATTTCTCATCGA
>ERZ1048872.3133-NODE-3133-length-11011-cov-3.568729_pt1 | contig 11011 bp, 7 predicted proteins | sample MGYA00383100_ERZ1048872 | MGnify/ENA primary metagenome ERZ1048872 (study PRJEB29581, sample SAMEA5548370) | metagenome | biome: marine; feature: coastal; material: water | depth 50 m | study: Short-term variability in the microbial, nano- and picoplankton... | reverse complement strand
TTCCAGCCAATTGCAAAATCTGATCAGGATTCAACAATTGGAGGACGCCCTCAAGACGGATTTCACTCCACACTCGATTCCTTTGTTCGCTTTCCATTTGGAGTCGCCATTTCTTGAGTAGATGCCATGGACGCAGCAAACCGCTGGATTTCAATGCATCATGGTAAGTAGTCAAAGCTTCAAAATCCTTTGCTTTAAAAGCCAGTTGAAATCCCAGATGCAATGATATGTCAGAGACCTTTTCTAACTCAGCAATCCTAACATGAGGAAGGCTGAGGCGTTGATCTTGATACTTACCGACCTGGTTCAAAGTGTTGAGAGCTTCATGCGCTATAAAAATCTCTTGTGCCATTGGATCTTGCCTTTCGACAAGCTGCTGAATGGACTCAATCCATTCGGGGGGAAGAGTCTTGTCATTGATCATGTAAAGAGCGCTGAATAATGTCCGTGTTTCATCTTCCACATGCTGAGACGCAGGAGAATACAGAGCGGCAGCTTCAGTGATGGCTCCCATGGCAAACAGTGTTCGGGCAACGAGACTCAAATTGTCATTTTGATTGGTATTCGATGCTTGTAACATCTCCCCATAAATTCTTACTTGAAGAATATGCCGCCATGTCGGTGAAGTAAGGTGAGGGAATGTGGCCAAACAATCACGCAGTGCCAAATCATCAAATGGCCTGTTCGCTATACTCGGATTCCAAGAGGAAATCGCGAAGTCAAAACGTTGTTCAGATGTCTGCTTCAGAGCCTGTTGCTTGAGGGACCAGGCTTGCAAAAAATCCAACCCACTGATTCTGGAAACAGGCAGATAACCCGGTGGGGAAACTCTCCATATCCTGGGTAGCAGGACTGAAAGGCTCAGAACGATGATCGCTGAAAGACCTAGCGCCATTCGGAATTTCCAATCCCGAATGAGAAGATGAAGCAAATAACCCTGAGGGTGTCCTCTTTGTCTTGGAAATCGGAAAAACATATGCAGGTTTTTCGATCCCCCAGAGTAACCTGCTCAAGGTTTACTTCAGGAAATCATTGATCAAAAAGTAAAGGGTCAGGCGTTGCGATCTGCAACTCTAGAGCTTCAAGCCGAAAGGCTTGAGTCGGAAATAAATCCTGCCGACTGAGAAGCACAAGTTGCTTTCTGGCTTCCTCACTGCGACCATTCCGAACAAGCCATTCAACATTTACAAAAGCATAGATCGCAGATTCACGATCCCTCAATTTATTTTTATCAATAGTCTTAAGCCATCGGGCTGCCTTTTGATCATTCTCTTGCAGCATATAAGCACAAGCTACCAGCAGACGATGCGTGTCGTCCATTGCAGCTTCGGATCGAGTTGCCAAGAAGGCTTCCAGAGCCTTTACGGTATCATCAAGCACGAGAACGGCTGTCTCGAGACGGCGAACATCGGTATCAGGCATGTCGGAACGCAACTCAAACAAAGCCTGATCAGCTTCCGACAGCACGGTGGAGTTACCAGCCGCTTTAGCTGAACGATAGAGCAGAAGAGAGTATGACACACGATCTTGCAATGACGCATCATGCAGCTGAAGAAATTCCAGCGCTTCAGCTCCCAACCCTACGCTTAACATTCCGTTCACCATATTTAAGACATTTGTTTTATCCTTGAGCGGGCTTAGTTTGATGAGTTCCGAGAATGCGTTTGAAGCTGAGGGTCGTCGATTTAATTCCCCCTGTGAGATACCCTCCAGATAATAGGCATAAGGTTTCAATAATTTAACACCTGCCTTTTGACTACGAAGCTTTACAGCCAGCGCCGTTGCTTCAAGCCAGTTTTCGGTCTCAATCAACAAGTCTCCATAGCCTACCCAATAAGCAGCTTCATCCTCAAATCGTGGCTGTGTTTGATCTAGCAATTCAAATGATTTCTTTGGTATTCCAACCTGTTGGTAAGCGTGAGCTATTTGGAGCACTTCATTCAGTCTGTTGATTGGACGATTTATCAGAAGCGGCCAATATTGAGCGGCTTCGAAAATAGCCTTTTTTGGCTGCTTTGCTGCAATGAGTAGTTCCCAGTATGCAGCATGCTGGACGGGTTGATCTTCTTGATTTTTCTTAACCTCGCTGAATACTGCATCATATCCATCCAATAATTCAAAATGCCTGTAAATCTGCAAAAGCAGCTTGCGTGAGATAGCACTGACTTCATCGCTTCCATCTGCCATTGAATTGAGGGATCGCACACCCTCCAGAGCCGTATCAAATGTAGCCTGATTCAACACAGTCAAAGCGGATTCGTAAGCCTTCAACTCCGGAAATGCCTCCTGTAATTGTGCAGCATATTGCTCTTTAACTTGATGAAAACTACCATAAGTTCCAGATTCGAAAAGCAGTTCCAGCAATCTCTTAGCTTGATTGGGAGCAAGTTTTTCACACGCAAGTAAAGTGTCCATCAACTGCTCATGCAGCCCTTGTCGATTCATGAAGGAAATGACAAGGTCAAGATCGGAAAGATTGTTGCTGGTAATGGCTAAAAGCTTTTCGGTGCGCTTGGTCAGATCAACGATATCCGAGGGACCCAACGACTCCATGCTCATACTATTGGTGAGCATCATACGATAAAGAGTCGGATCGACACTATTTTTCAACAATGCCACACGCAACTGATAGGCTGCTTCACTCCACTTTTGTTGATCCATTGCGACGACAGCTCTGGCCTTGAGTTGCTTTACTTCCCGGATTTTGTAGAGACTCGACTTGACCTTTAGCTCGCTGCCATCAGGGGCAATGTTCCAAAGAGGGGCCATATAAAACCCTGCACAAAGAAACGCAAAAATAAGGCTTAATACAGTGTAACGGAACCCTGGCTTGTTGATCATGATGGACAACAAAGCTGACTGTCCCGCTTTTTGCTGCAGTTTGCGTCTCCAAGCACTGGACTTCCCTCTTCTTTTCCGGTTTTTTGGCATCTGTTGCGAATGCTAATTAAAATTCTCTACTTGTTAAGCCTTAATAAACAGCAGAACAATCTTTCTGGCAGCTAAAGACCCATTGAACTAAATCATTCCAGGTCCTAAATTGCGGGTCCTGATCGTCTAAAGGTGAATCACCAAATTGATGTTCGATCCACGAAAAAACTTCTGCCAGATCCAAGGAATCCATTCCAAGGGCGTGATCGAAAACCGAGGCCGACATATCGAAGGCGTGTGCATCGTCATCATAACGACGCACAATTTGAAGCAATTTGGCTTCGAATAATTGACGGATAGCTTTTTCTTGTTTTGCTTCCATGTTCATTGGAATGGTGCACAGGTGAGCTTGTGGCTTCGCCCAGACAATATCTGGTTTGCAGCAAACCGAAAACGACTATTCATTCCTTATACCTCCTGCATCGCACTGCTCACAAGATCTTCTAAACAGAATATTTGTGTCAACAATTTTAGAATTTTGAAGCCATAGGCGTTCTAGGCAAACCCTCCGAAAGTCTCAATCCACCCATGAGATTCCGATCACTGGAAAGCCAGGGTCACGAGGTATGTGTATTTTGATACCATCAGGCCATGAATGAGTCGATGCCTCATGTTTCACGAATGGAACAATTTGAACTCCGCTTATGGAAAGTTAGAGTGTGCCGTTTGGGAGAAGCAATGTCTACTTATTCAGCAATAAAGAACGATTCTCTCCATACTTGTGCAAATGAACGTGCCGACTTTGTTATTCGATGAGAAGGACCGACCCATCTCAGGCAGCCTTGACCAAGGTCAACAGAAGGAGATATGCCAAAACACTTTTTTGGTATGACAAGAGATCTCATGAGACCAAAAAAGGTCGTTACTCATAAGCTGGATGCCGCAGATAACGCGCGGATTCAGTTGCAGGCTGTTTGTGCCTACAAACGCACAGTTGTCGTTCCAATGTAGCTCATCTATGAGTTGACAAAAGTTTGGGTCAAAAGTTAAAAATATACTCAGTTTGTTACTGAATAAAGACAAGATCAACACGTATGAATATCAAAACAAAAAAACAGCAGTATCGAAGTCGCCTGAAGAAAGGATTCACTTTGATCGAGCTTTTGGTGGTGATTGCGATTATTGCCATACTCGCAGGCATGCTGCTGCCCGCTTTGAGTAAGGCCAAGACCAAGGCCCAAGGCATCAAATGCATGAACAATGGACGCCAAATGATGCTCGCGTTCAAGATCTATGCTACTGACAACGAAGATTGGCTGCCACCAAATCCAGACGACGGCAATACCAGTGGGAACAATTGGTGTGCTGGTAGCATGAATAATCCACAACACGCCACGAATTTTCAGATGTTACTGGACCCAAGAACATCCAAATTGGGGCCTTATGTAGGATCACACCAGATCTTCAGGTGTCCCGCAGACAGAAGCACAGTAAAAGTGGGTGGTAAGGTTGTTCCGAGGGTGCGCTCGTGGGCGATGAGCCAAGCGGTTGGAACAATCTCGACATCGAAGAAACAGGCAGTGAATGGACCTTGGTTGGACAACGCCCATGGTCATAATGCATGCAGACCATACAAAACATATGGCAAGGAATCTGATGCCACGCGAGCCCTGGCCCATCCAATCTGTGGGTGTTTCTGGACGAAGATGAGCGCAGCATCAATGACGCCGGTTTTGCGGTGGGTATGAACCGGCAGGAATGGATCGATTGGCCGGCTACCTACCATAACAGAGCCGCTAATTTTGCATTCCTGGACGGGCACAGTGAAATCAAGAAGTGGACTGATCCAAATACAGACCTACCCGCCCGTAATGGCTCAGTCTCTAGAATGGCCGTGGCCGGAAGCCGTGACGCCATCTGGGTGCAGCTGAGAACTTCAGCTCGATGCGACGGACAACCGTTACCATACGGAAGCCCGTAGTTGGTTCATACAATGTCCAACAACAAAAAAGCCATGCTCCAGCGAGCATGGCTTTTTTGTTGAAAAATCTGCTGAACAAATCTCAATCAGGATTGGCCATCAGTTCCAGCATCTCCCGCACGGCTCTTTCAAATCCAACAGTCAATGCACGTGCAACAATACTGTGCCCTATGTTCAATTCTTCCAGCCAGGGCACTTCAAGCAAACCAGTAAGATTGGTATAATTCAAACCGTGGCCCGCATTGACTTTCATTCCCAGGCTGTGGGCTAGATTGGATGCGATCGATAGGCGTTCCAACTCTTTCTTTCTCTCGGAAGTCTGAGAAAAGGCCTCAGCATAAGCTCCTGTGTGCAGCTCGATGGCCTTGGCTCCTGTCGAATGAGACGCCCGAATGGCCTCTTCATCCGGATCAATAAACAAACTGACTTCGGTCCCTTTGCCTTGCAGCTCGGTCACCGATTTCGAAATAGGTTCCAATTGCGATGCCACATCAAGACCTCCCTCAGTCGTGACTTCTTCACGCTTTTCAGGCACCATGCACACCGCAGCAGGCCTGATTTTCAGCGCTTTTGCAATCATTTCAGGGGTATTAGCAATTTCAAAATTCAAAGGAACAGTAAGCACACTTACCAAACGATCAATATCGTTATCCTGAATGTGCCGCCGATCCTCTCTTAGATGAGCCGTAATTCCGTGACAACCTGCATCTATACATATTAATGCAGCTTCAATTGGGTCTGGCTCTCCCCCTGGCTGCCCACGATAGCGAGCTTCGCGCAAGGTAGCTGTGTGATCAATATTGACACCTAACTTAAGCATTTTTTTATGGCTGTTTCAGGGCAGGTTTTGGGGTAGTGGGAAACTCCCAGTGAGTTAGTTCTTCCAAATCAATCCAAGGGAACGATTCGGAATGGATCCATCGAGCCAATAGAGCAATTTCAAAGGCATTCAGGCCAAGTTGAGATTTGCGCTGAATTTCCAAAATATCATCCTCTTTTCTAAGGAGCTGAGTAACTGTGTTTCCCAGTTGTTCCTCTAAAAATTGAGTCCATGCAAATAATGGGGAATCCTGCAGGAGTTGACCTTTTCCGAACAGGAATCCAACCAGGTTGATTAAATTCCGATACTGAAACAGTTTTTCATCTGACCTCTCCCAATGATAGTAGCGCAGTCTGGGATGTTTGGTAATCTGACCGAATAACGAGGGCGGAGGAGGATTCGTTCGATTCAAGATCATGTAAGTTAGGCCGGCCATATGGTAATTTTCGCCGGCATACTCGATTCCTTGCACAAATGGCTGGATGAAAGCAGGCCTTATCTTGAGGCTTAATGCGTTTAACAATTGATTACTGGAGAGCAACATGCGCCCGCTATTGAGGAGATTTGTCCCCAAAACATCAGCTAATCCACCTTGAATCGACTGAACGGATTTTGCGTTACCGTTACCACCTACAGGCCAGGTAGCATACGTGAGATACATGGGTGCAGAGTCCTGCGCAGCACGCGTATTTTGAACTCTGGAGGGACGAGACCAGGCGACTGATTGTTTTGGAACTCCTTGAGGGAACAGTTTCCTCATACCTGGTATTTGCGTTAGCAGTGGCTGTAAATTGCGCTGCGCCGAAAAACTTACGACCGGCTCCTGAATGCGATTTGTTGGGATCATCCAGTCGGAAATAGAATCATCCATGGCTTGAGAAAACTGAATATGCCCCCCAGACCTCAGGTATTCACCATCACCAATAGACTTCAAAGTAATCGATTTGAGGCTTTTTTCAGCATCTCCTCCGAACAATTGGGATAGAGTGTCTAACTTGGCATGAAGCGACCACCAACTGTCTGTGGTTTGGAGCGAATGAAATACGGCTCCGTTATTGAAATCCCGGCTCCACTCAAGAATCTGAGTCAGTGCATCAGATCCCACACTGATCAAGAGCCAGTCGTCTTTCTTGATATAACGCATCAAGAAGCCTGAATTCTGTGAGGTTGCATCCCATTCCGAAGTCAATCCCTGACTCAAAGGAGGGCTTAATTCCCATCCAAGACTGGCAGCATATCGCCGAAGATTAATATTCCAAATGGTTTGGCGATCTGCAGGCAGTTTTATAGCCAATGATAGATTGATCGAACTGGCAGCTGTTGCATGAATCTCCCCGTAGGAAACATGCTCGATCATATCGGAAATGATGGGCGAAAGTAACTGCACGCGCGTGTCAAGCGCCTGAGCACCCAAGCCGTGAAACAGTTGATCTGGCGCACCGGCCAACTTGGCGATGACCAGGTCCCGTACAGGGGCTGTTTCTTTTGCTGAAAGGATTCTTTTCAATGCGTCCCCGCCTTCTTCTGATCGAATGATGGCAGCACCCTGGTAATGCCAAGAGCCCAGCAATGTGGGCGACGCTGCGTCATTGGCATGCGCAGCCGACAAACCGATAAGCATTGAAAATACCAGCGATATTTTTATGAAGGACAGAGGTTGAAACTTCATAGTGAGACCAGTGCCAGATATATAGGCGATAGGCAATGCAATTCTGCCTCACTTGAGGCTACCGAGATAGGCTATCAAATCTCTGATCTCACGTTTTGAAAGCATCAGATAGAGACCTTCAGGCATACCCGACAAGCCTTTTTCACGCGAATTGATATTGTCCGCATCGATTGTGATGATCCCGTCTTCAGGCGAGTTCAACACAATTTTTTCTTCGTTTTCCTCTTTGATCAGACCCGCGAAATAGTTGTCATCCTTGGTTTCAATCAGGACACTTTCGTACCCCTCAGCAATGGAATTGTTGGGATAGATGATGGATTCCAAAATATAGTCCATGTTTTGGCGGGAAGCCAAACCGTCCAGAACAGGACCGACTTCGCCACCGTTGCCTTCAATTTTGTGGCATCTCAAACAGGCTACTTCCTCTCGCTCAAAGAAGATCCGTTTACCTGCTTCGACATCGCCCCCCTTGAGCGTCAAAGCAAACTCCTCGAAAGGCGATTTCACGGCAAGATTCGCCTTGTAATCCGATGCCATTTTCTGAATGGCCGGGGTTCCTCTTTCTTCTACTAGTTCAATCACATCCAAACTCAACGCGTCACTCAACTCCCCTGATACAAGTTGAGTCATGAGTTTGCTCGTCAAATCCATGGCTTCCTGTGTCGTGTCACGAGCCAGAGAAGCAATGGCCGCTTGTTGTCCTTGAATATCTTCACCTTCCAGGGCAAATTTGATCGCCTGAAGGCTGTCAGCCGACTGAGCCTGCCAGCGAAGCGCTTCCCGCTGCAGTTTTTTGGAGCCTTTTTCCAGCGCGAACTGAACCGCTTCATTCACCAGTGCCGATTCTGCCAGTTGAGCCAGTGCTTCCAATGCATCCGATCGTGTCGAATCACTCAATTCATCATTGCGCAAGGTGCCCAACAACCAGGCAGATGCTGTTTCAAGCTTGACGGCCTGCACGGCTTCGATAAGGGCACTGGTCAAGTCCTGAAAACGGTGATCGGCCAGTTGAGGCATCGCCGATTGAACGGCTCGGCGAGCATCTTCGATCGAGCGATATCCCGCAAGCGGGCTCCAGATGCCGGTCACTCGATCACGTCCTGAGGGGCTCCCCCAATCAGCCAGGGCCTGCAACGCTTCGACTCGGATATTCGACTCAATGGATTCATTCACTGCAATGGCACCCAACTGCCGTGCGTATTCCTCTCGACCAAGTCGGAAATTAGCATTTACCACACGACGCCATGCAGGCTCACTGAGATTGTTGTCATCTGTCAGGTTTGCCAGATCTCGTGTGGCAGCCTCTATCGGAACATCGTTGATCGCACGTGAGGCTTCAGTCACAAGCAAGGAATCCTCATCATGAAGAAACTGAGCAATTTCCGGGCGCTCGAGCCGGCGCATAGCCAGTAAAGCTCCCATGCGAACCGCTGATGAGGGATGCGAAACAATATCGTTCAACCATCGAAAGTCCTGCACCCCTGCAAGCCCCATCACGCCAGCATGCCTGAGATACGGATCTTCATCATTGTTGGCCTCGAGCATGGCAACCAAGGGTGGAATCGATTCGCGCCTGCCATATTTCCCTAAAGATTTGGCAGCAAAGAAGCGAACGCGTGCACTGGTATCGTCGGCACAAAGCGCAGCCAGCCTTCCAAAAGCAGATTTGATGCGGTGATTACCCGCCACTTTGGCGGCTTGACCGCGGACTTCATCCTCAGTCGCAAAAAGGGCGTCAAGCACAGGCCCAACGGCGTTTGAATACGTGGGAATGATCTGCCCCAATCCCCATATGGCGTGCAGTTTTGCAAATAATGAATCCCCATATTCCAGAACGCCCTCAAAATGCTCGATTGAGCCAGCTCCGCGGTTTGCTAATTCAAATTGTGCTTCCTGGCGAACACGCATGTCCGGGTGCTCAAGAAGCTTGGCCAACGCTCTTGAGCTACGGTGAGTCATCCCATCTGCCAGGAGTGCTTTGGTTTCTGTAACCAGATCAGTGTCCGTAACTTCTTCTTCGAGAATACGGTAAATACGGCCTTTACCAGTGACCGCCCAGCCTTCAACCCAGTCAGTCAAATAAAGACCACCATCAACACCGAAATCTGCATCCGTAGCAAGGACATTCCAGATTATGGAATCAAGCTTTGCAATTTCAAATGTCGCTCCCTTCGGGCTCATTTTGATGGTATGAATACCGCTGTTCGCCGGAGAGCCCTTAAAGTCTACCAAAAAGAAATGGTCTTTCAGAGCATCCGAGAAACCGGTTCCCGGATGATAGGTCAAACCAGAAGGACCATTTCCAATATTGGCAATCGGCGGCACCAGATAAGCGGCCTGCCCTTCCCATTGTGGATGCCAGAGTTTTTCGGCATTCCAGGGACCACGCGGAACGGGTTTATTCAAGAATTGATAACCAATCCGCCATCCACTGTCTCCACCTTCCACGACATAGACCCAACGCGCTTGATCCCCTCCGTCAGAATTGTTGTCCCCTGTGAATAAATTGCCGTAGGCGTCAAAGGCAAGCTCCTGGGGATTGCGCAACCCATATGCAAATACTTCCAGATCGCTACCGTCCAAGTTACAGCGGAAAACAGTTCCAGTATCAGCCATGCCTACCACACGGCCGTCCTTGGTCTTGACGTGCGAACCACGATCTCCAATGGAAAAGTATAGTTTTCCGTCGGGGCCTATTTTCAAACCATGCAAATCATGTCCAAGAAAACCTACACGCACTCCGAAACCGTAATGCAAGGATTCGCGCTTCTCGGCAATGCCATCGCCATCTTCATCCTCCAGCAACCAAAGGTCGGGAATATTCGTAAAATAAACCTTACCGTTGCGCGCGAGCACACCAGATGCAAGCCCATCAGCAATCTGGTTGAAACCATCAGCAAAGATTGAGGAATGATCCGCCACTCCGTCTCCATCGCGATCTTCGATCAGCCGCACCTGATCTGTCTCAGATGCTAACTCACGCTCCGCTTTGTCACCCATGTAATAACGCAACATCGCGATGCGGTCATCCACCGTTCGTGAAGAAAGATCAGCATCAAGGAGTTCATCAGACAACGTTTCCAATCGTTCTTCGGTGAGGCTGTCCATGAAATCCTGGTTGGGCCATCCCCTTCGGCCACGAATATCCAGCACTCCCTGACCATGGCGGAAGGTTTCCACCACAAAAAAACGACCGCGCTCATCAATGTGGAAGGCAACGGGATTGGCAAGGTGAGGCTCGGCTGCAGTAAGCTCGACCTGATAACCATCAGGCAGAGAGAAGCCTTTCATGGCCAAACGAGCTTCGTCGGAAGCCGATTTCACGCGTACAGGGTCAGAAACCGGATTACCAAGCTCCGCACCGAATACGCCGATACACAGACCAGCAGCTATACTGATCCCAAACCTCTTGATTGATAGACAAACATGCACCATACGGTGGTGACTATACATCCTGAAAAATAAGGAATCAAAGGCTAATCATCATGGCACGAGTAAAGGATGCGTTTAGATCAAAACTGCCCGCTTATCCTCATCATGATTTTAGAACGAATTTAATGGGAGAGCGTTCGTTACGTCCTTAGCCCGAGGATTGAATGCCTGTCAATTCGAGCGCCGTGGCATACACATCTCCATGGTTTGGAATAAAGGACTTGGGATGTTTTTGACG
>ERZ1048872.3129-NODE-3129-length-11014-cov-7.991331_pt1 | contig 11014 bp, 11 predicted proteins | sample MGYA00383100_ERZ1048872 | MGnify/ENA primary metagenome ERZ1048872 (study PRJEB29581, sample SAMEA5548370) | metagenome | biome: marine; feature: coastal; material: water | depth 50 m | study: Short-term variability in the microbial, nano- and picoplankton... | reverse complement strand
GAAATATTAGAAGAGACGCTAATGATGAATTAAAAAAACTTTTAAAAGATAAAGAGATTGGTGAAGATGAGGAGAAATCTTCTGAAAAAAATGTTCAAACAATTACAGATAATCATATCAAATCAGTAGATGAAAAGGTTTCTTTAAAAGAAAAAGAAATAATGACAATATAAAATGAACCCACTTAATCATGTGGCAATTATCATGGATGGTAATGGTCGCTGGGGATTAAAAAAAAAAAATTCTAGAAATGCTGGCCATAGGGCAGGATTAAATACAGTTGAAAAAATCATTAAAGTGACTATTAAACAAAAAATCCAATACTTAACGTTATTCACTTTTTCTACTGAAAACTGGAAAAGACCAAAAAAAGAAATAACTTACCTATTAAATTTGTTAGAAAACTTTTTGGTTGATAAAATTGAAGATCTGCATAAACAAAATATAAAGCTAAATATAATTGGAGTTAAAAATTTTTCAAAAAAATTGAATTCTCTTTTGAATATATCAGAAAAAAAAACGTCAAAAAATACAAAACTACAAATTAATCTTGCGTTAAATTATGGATCAAAATTTGAACTATTAAATGCTTTTAAAAATTTAAATAAAAATAATGAAAAAATAAGTGAAAATAATTTAAAGAAATATTTACAAACAAAAAATATTCCAGATCCAGAAATATTGATTAGAACAGGAAATACAAAAAGATTAAGTAATTTTCTATTATGGCAAATAGCATATACAGAAATTTTTTTTGAAAAAAAACTTTGGCCAGATTTCAATGAAAATGACTATATTAAAATAATAAAAAGTTTCAAAAAAATTAAAAGAAATTTTGGTAGCATCTAATGAGTCAAGAACTTTTTAAAAGAATTTTAAGTTCAATTATTTTAATTCCTATTGCATTATTTTTTATAATTAAAGGTTCTTTTTTATTTAATTTTTTTGTTATACTTTGTTTTTTTATTACAGCATACGAGTGGCACATGATGAGTAAAAAAAAATCATACTATTTATTTGGCCTCATCTTTCTCATTTTTTCTTTTTATACATCATTTAAAATGATTAGTTTTTCTGGAAACTATCATTACTTTTTAATTGTTATGTTAATTTGCATTTCAACAGACATTGGTGGCTATATATTTGGTAAAATATTTAAAGGACCTAAATTAACAAAGATAAGTCCGAAAAAAACTTATTCTGGTATGATTGGTGGTTATATTTTATCAATTATATGTTTAAGCATATTTCTCAGCTCTAGATATGTTTTTACAAAACCTACCGATGTAACAGTTGATATTTTTATATTCATTTTATTAGTTTCTTCAATTAGTCAGATCGGTGATATAATTATTTCTTTTTTTAAAAGATTGTCAAAAATTAAAGACACTGGAACAATTATACCAGGACATGGTGGATTATTAGATAGAATAGATGGAATGATCTTTGCATTTCCTTTTTCATACATAATTTTAGAAATTAATATATTTCAATTTTTTTAAATGAAAAAAAAAATCGCAATTCTAGGATCAACTGGTTCAATTGGAAAAACATTATTTAATTTAATATTAAGAGAAAAAAAAAATTTTGAATTTTCTCTTCTTACAGCTAATAAGTCTCACAAGATATTATTAAAACAAGCCAAGGCTTTAAATGTCAAAAATTTAATTATAACTAATAAAAAAGATTATGAAATTTTAAAACAAAAAACAAATAATACCAAAATTAGAGTTTTTAACGATTTTACACAATTAGATAAAATCTTTAAAAAAAAGATTGATTACGTAATGAGCTCTATCTCTGGTATACATGGGTTAGAACCAACTATCAAAATTATTAAATTTACAAAAAAAATTGCAATTGCAAATAAAGAGTCAATAATATGTGGATGGAACTTAATTCAATCTCAGCTTAATAAACATAAAACTGAATTTATACCAGTCGACTCTGAACATTTTTCAATATGGTATGGTCTAAAGAATTACAAAAGTAAAGATTTAGAAAATATTTTTCTTACAGCATCAGGTGGACCATTTTACAAAACATCATTAAGTAAATTTAAAAAGATAAAAGTTTCTGATGCTTTAAAACATCCTAATTGGAAAATGGGAAAAAAAATATCTATAGACTCAGCGACAATGATTAATAAAGTTTATGAAGTTATTGAAGCTAGAAAATTATTTGATATTAACTATAAAAAAATTAAGATTCTTACACATCCTAAATCATATGTTCATGCAATATTGAAATTTAATAATGGTCTGACAAATGTGATTGTGCATGATACAACTATGAAAATACCAATTTTTAATACACTTTTCTTAGATAGTGGTCATAAATTGAAAACAAACAAAGTTGATCTAGATATTTTAAATAAATTAAATCTAAATAATGTTAATTCAAAGCGTTTTCCAATGATCAAACTATTAGATTTTTTACCAGATAATCATTCTCTCTATGAAACAGTTATTGTTGCTGCTAATGACAAACTTGTTGAGTTATTTTTGAATAATAAAATAAAATTTACTGATATTCAAAAAAATCTATTTAAAATTATTAAAAAAAATGAATTTCAAAAGTTTAAAAAAATATCACCTAAAAATATTACAGATATAACCAATTTGAACGATTATGTTCGTTTAAAAATTGATAAAAACAATATATAAAAACAAGAAATTATGAAACTACTTAAAATATTTTCACTAGCAATTCTGTTTAATTATTTTTTCTTATCTTTTTCTTATAGCGAGATTGTAAAGGAAATAAGAATTGATGGTAATGAAAGAATTACCGACGAAATCATATCAATGTTTTCAGATATTGAATTAGGTCAAGATGTTAAAAACTCTGACATTAACAAAGTAATTAAAAATTTATACGAAACTAATTTTTTTAGGAATGTTTCTGCATCTTTAAATAATAGTATATTATCAATCAATGTTGACGAAGCACCTATAATAGAAAATATAGTAATTACCGGTATTAAGGCTAAAAAAAATTTAGAATTAATTAAAAATAATTTTATACTAAAATCAAGAAGCTCATTTAATAATGTACAATTAATTCAAGAAGTTCAAACCATAGAATCAACTCTTAAAAATTTAGGTTATTATTTTGCTGAAGTTAATCCTTATGTGGAAACTTTAGATAACAATATGGTGAATATTGAATACAAAATTGAATTAGGAGATAAAGCAAAAATTGGAAAAATATCTTTTTTAGGTGATAAAATTTTTAAAGATAGAAAATTAAAAAGTATAATAATAAGTGAAGAATATAAATTTTGGAAATTTATTAGTGGTAAGAAATATCTTCAGGAACAGTTAATAGCAATTGATAAAAGATTGTTAACAAACTTTTACTTAAATAAAGGTTTTTACAATGTAAAAATCAATTCTTCTTTTGCTAAATTAATTAAAAATGATGAATTTGAGATAATTTTTAATGTTGATCCTGGTAAAAAAATTACCTTCAATGAAATGAATATTATTTTGCCAGATAACTTTACGAAAGATAATTATAAAAATTTGGAAGATTTGTTTATTAAGTTAAAGGGTGAGCGCTATTCAATTAACTCAGTTGAAAAAATTGTTAATGAAATAGATAAAATTACAATTCAGGATGAATTTAAAACTTCTAAAGCTTTTGTTGAAGAGGTTGTTATTGATGATAAGTTAAACATTGATTTCATCATCAATGAGTCTGAAAAATTTTTTGTAGAAAAAATTAATATATTTGGAAACAATGTTACAAGAGAAAATGTAATTAGAAATCAATTAGAGCTGGATGAAGGGGATCCATTTAGTGAAATTTTAACAAATAAATCAAAAAACAATATTAAAAGTTTAAATTTTTTTAAGAATGTAAAAACTCAAGTATTAGATGGAGATGGCTTTAATTCTAAAATTATTAATGTTGAAGTTGAAGAAAAAGCTACTGGAGAAATACAAGCTGGAGCAGGTGCTGGAACTGAAGGTGGTACAGTTTTTTTTGGTATAAAAGAGAATAACTATTTGGGCAAAGGTCTTAGTGTTGATGCAAATGCATCAATTTCTGCTGAAAGATTTAAGGGTGAACTAAGTATTACTAATCCAAATTACAAGAATACTGATAAATCAACATTTGTTAATTTACAAGCGATAGAAATTGATCAACTTTCAAGTTATGGTTACAAAACTAACAAAACAGGATTTGAATTAGGAACAAATTTTGAATACTTAGAAGATTTTAGGCTTGGATTATCAACGAGTACATTTTTAGAGAAAATTGAAACAGATTCAACAGCCTCTACACGTCAAAAAGCACAAAAAGGAAATTATTTAGATACATTTTTAAAATTTAATTTTGATTTAGATAAAAGAAATCAAAAATTTAGAACATCAGAAGGTTATAGGTCTAGTTACAATATTAATGTTCCTATTGTAAGTGACACAAATACATTAACCAATTCTTATAATTATAAAATTTATTCAGAATTATACGAAAATAATCTTTCATCATTTTCATTATTATTAAAGAGTGCAACATCAATGACTGGTGATGATGTTAAATTATCAGAACGTCTTTCAATACCCTCTAACAGATTGAGAGGTTTTGAACGTGGAAAGGTTGGACCAAGAGATGGAGCTGATTATATTGGAGGAAATTATCTTACAGCTATCAATTTTCAGACCACAATTCCTGGATTATTTGATAATTCACAAAATCTTGATGGAGTAATTTTTTTTGACGCTGCAAATGTATGGGGTGTAGATTATGACTCTTCGATTGATGATAGTAGTGAAATTAGAAGTTCAATTGGTATAGGAATAGATTGGCTCACAGTTGTTGGCCCATTAAATTTTTCTTTGACAGAAGTCATTTCTAAAAGTGACAGTGATATTGCAGAGTCATTTAGATTCAATTTAGGAACTACATTTTAATGAATCATTTACATAAATTTTTAATAATTTTTTTTATTTTTTTTATATCTACAAATTTATCTAATAGTAAAGAAACAGCATTTGTTGATATAGATTATATAGTTGCAAACTCAAATATCGGAAAAAAAGTATTAGAAAATATTGATAAATTAAATAAAAAAAATGTAGAAAAATTAAAAAAAAAAAATAAATCTTTACAAGAACTTGAAATTACTATCAAAAATAAAAAAAATGTAATTTCAGAAGATGCTTTTAATAAAGAAGTAATCTCTTTCCAAAAAAAAGTTCAAGAATTTAAAGCGGAAAAAAATGAAATTGTAAAAAATTTTAATGATTTTAAAAGAAAAGAATTAAAAAACATCTTTAAAAAAATAAGCCCTATAATTAATGATTATATGGAAGAAAATTCTATTAGTATACTATTAGACTCTAAAAATATTTTTATGGGTTCAAAAAAATCAAATTTAACTGAAGATATATTGGATAGAATTAACAAAGAATTTAAATAACTATGATTAAACTAAATAAACAAGACATCATAAATTTACTTCCCCATAGAGAGCCAATGCTATTAATTGATGAACTTTATGATATAAAAAAACTTTTTTCTGCAACAGCAGTAGTAAATGTAAAAAAAGATAGCTTTTTTGTACAGGGCCATTTTCCCGGTCAACCAGTTATGCCCGGTGTTCTAATTGTTGAGTCATTCGGTCAAGCTGCTGCTGCCTTAACTGCTCATGGACTTGATAAATCTACATATGAAAATAAATTAGTTTTTCTGATGGGTGTTGAAAAAGCTAGATTTCGTAATCCCGTTATACCAGATTGTAAATTAATTTTAAAAATAGAAGCTATTAGATCGCACGGTAGAGTTTGGAAATACAAAGGTGAAGCTTTTGTCGATGATAAAAAAATGGCTGATGCAATATGGTCAGCTACAATTGTAGATAAGAAATAAACAGCAATAAATATTGATAACTCATTTCTATTTGCTTTGTTAAAAGCAATCATGGTTAACCCTTTTTTTAAAAATAATGGTCCTTTTAAAATTCTTGATATTTTAAAGATATTAAACATAAAAGATATAAACTCTGATAAGAATCAAAAAGTTACAGATGTAAAAGATTTATTTACATCAAAATCTGGTGATATTACTTTTTTTCACTCAAAAAAATATAAAGATATAGCTAAAGACACTAAAGCTTCTTTTTGTATTACTACTCAAAATCTTAAAAATGAATTACATAAAGATTGTGAACCGTTGATTGTTAACAATGTTTTAGTTGCTACATCACTAGTTACCGCAAAATTTTATCCAAATTCTATTAATGATATTTTTGATTATACAGTTAATGAGATCAAAGATACTAAATTTAAAGATACAGTACAATTTGGAAAAAATGTTTTAATTGGAGATAACGTTCAAGTTGGTAATAATTGCTCAATTGGACACAACACAATTATAGAAAAAAATGTTTCAATTGGTAATAATTGTTCAATTGGATCAAATAACATCATAAGAAACTCTTTAATTAAAGATAATGTAAAGATCCTTGATAATTGTGTTTTAGGTAAACATGGTTTTGGTTTCTTTCCCAAGAATGACGAAAATTTAAGATATCCTCATATAGGCATTGTTATAATTGAAGATAATTGTGAAATAGGATGCGGCTCAACAATTGATAGAGGATCAATGTCTAATACTATTATTGGAAAAAATACGTATTTGGATAATCAAATACATATTGCGCATAACGTAAAAATTGGAGAAAACTCAATTATTGCTGGTCAAGTTGGAATTGCTGGCAGTTCTATAATCGGTAACAATGTCAAAATTGGTGGTCAAGCAGGAATTTCTGGTCATTTAAGAATTGGAAACAATGTTGAAATTGCTGGTGGCAGCGGTGTTATCAAAAGTATTTCTGATAATTCAAAAGTGATGGGTTATCCAGCTAAAAATATTAGAGAATTTTTGAAAGAAAATAAATGATACATAAATTAGCAATTATTGATCCAAAAGCTAAAATAAGCAGAAATGTTAAAGTTGGACCTTATTCAATTATTGGACCCAATGTTGAAATAGGTGAAGAAACTGAAATTCAATCTCATGTGAGCATTTTAGGAAATACCAAAATCGGAGTAAATAATAAAATTTATCCTTTTGTATCTATAGGAAATGATCCTCAAGATTTGAAATATAATGGTGAAGAAACAAAACTAGAAATTGGTAATAATAATAAAATTAGAGAGTATGTTACTATAAACCCAGGTACAAAAGGTGGTGGAGGTTTAACAAAGATTGGAAATAATTGCTTATTTATGGTTTCTTCACACATAGCACACGATTGTTTGGTTGGAAATAATGTAATTTTAGCAAACAATGTTCCTCTTGGTGGTCATGCAATAATTGAGGATAATGTAATAATTGGTGGAAATTCTGCTGTTCAACAATTTACTAGAGTTGGCAGGTCAGCAATGATCGGTGGAATGTGTGGAGTTGTAAGAGATATAATACCATATGGTATAGCTCATGGGAATAGGAGTGTATTACAAGGTTTAAATTTAATAGGACTTAGAAGAAAAAATATCCCTAATAAAGAAATAATAAAATTAAGTGATGCTTACAAAGAAATATTTAAAAATGAAAATTTAACTGAAAATTTAAGTAATTTAGATAAAAGTTTCAGAAAAAATGAACTCGTATTAGAAGTAGTTAACTTTTTAGAAAAAGATAAAAAAAGACCTATTTGCACACCATTTTCAAAATAAAATGATTGGATTATTTTTAGGAGATACTGATTTTTCAGAAATTGTTCTCAACAAGGTTAAAAAATTAAAAAAAAAACATTTTATTATTGATTTTTCAAGAAATAATAAATTTAAGAAGGAAAAAAATTCTTATAGAATTAGTATTGGTAAATTTGGTGAAATAATAAAACTTATTAAAGAAAAAAAATCTAAAAAAGTTTTATTTGCTGGAAAAATAACAAAACCAAATTTTTCATCTTTAAGATTAGATTTTAAAGGTATTTATTACATGCCAAGTGTAATTAGAGCAGCCAAGATAGGTGATGCAGCAATTATTAAAGCAATAATTAAAATTTTGGCAAATGAAGGAATTAAAGTAGTAAGCTCAGTATTTTTTAATCCTGAACTTTCATTAAAAAAAGGAAATTTTTCAAAAATAAAACCTAATAAACAGGATATTATTTCTATAAAAAAAGGTGAGTCCTATTTTAATAAAATCAATAATTTAAATCATATACAAGCTCTAGTTGTTAAGGATGGTAAAATCGTTGCCACAGAGAGTAGAGAAGGTACAAAAAAAATGCTTTCTAAATTGAAAATAATTTCAGATGGTATTTTGATCAAATTACCCAAAAAAAAACAAGACTTAAGAATAGATTTACCAACAATAGGTTTACAAACTTTAAAAGATATTAAAAAACATGGTTTAAAAGGTGTTGTTTTGAAATCTAAAAAAAATATTTTTTTAGATAAGAAAAAAGTAACTACTTTTGCAAATAAAAATAAAATTTTTATTAAAATTATATGAAGAAAATTTTTATTTTAACAGGTGAACCATCAGGGGATAAGCTTGCTTCAACAGTTATATCAAGGCTTAAATTAGAAAATCCTGAAATTGAGTATTTAGCAGTAGGTGGAACTCATTTAAAAAATTTAGGTATTAGTTCAATTTTTGATTTAAAAGAAATTACTTATCTTGGATTTACAAGCGTTTTATTAAATATTTTTAAAATTAAATCCAAAATTAATAACACTGTTGATGAAATTATAAAATTTAATCCAGACATATTGTTTAGTGTTGATAGCCCTGATTTTACTCTTAGAGTTGCTGAAAGAGTAAAAAAAATTAATAAAAATATTAAAACAATTCATTATGTAGCTCCTCAAGTATGGGTATGGCGAAAAAATAGAGTTAAAAAAATTAAAAAATTTATTGATCATATGCTTTTATTGTTTAATTTTGAAAAAGAATATTTTGATAAAGAAAACATTAAAAATACTTTTGTCGGCCACCCTTTAATTGAAAGTAATCAAAACAATAGGATAGTAATTGATAGTATTTTACCAAAAGATAAAAAAATTATATCCTTATTTCCTGGTAGTAGAAAATCTGAAACTAATGTTTTATTACCAATATTGATTGATTTTATAAAACTTATGAATAAAAAAAATGATGATTACTTTTTTTATATTCATGCTACTGAAGAAAATAAAAATTTTATCATAGAAAATATAAAAAAAATTAATATTGGTAATTTAGATGTTACTTCTGAAGAAAATATTAAATCAAAAATTTTATCTAAATCAGTCTTTGCTGTTTCAAAATCTGGAACTGTTTCTTTACAGATTTGTAACTCAAATATTCCTTCAATTATTATCTACAAACTTAGTTTTATCAATTTTATGATTTTTAAAATGTTAGTTAATGTAAAATTTGCAAATATTATTAATATAATAAATAATAAAGAAGTTATTCCTGAATTATTACAAAAAGAATGTAATGCTGAAGAAATATATAAATCTGTGATTTATTTATTAAAAAACCCTGAGTTAATTCAAAAACAATTAACTGAATGCTCTAAAACACTAGATGGTATTAGGTCTAAAACTTCATCCGCTGAGGAAGCTAGTTCTATTTTGTTAAAGTATCTTTCCTAGTCTTTTTTCAACTTCATTTTTTCCCAATGAAATTACAATATCATACAAACCTGGACCAAATTTAGATCCTGTTAAAGCTACCCTTAATGGTTGGCCTACACCCTTAAAATTTGTTTCATGTTTCTTTATTAATTCATTAATTATTGACTCTAAATTTTCTTTATTAAAATCTTTTAATGAAGAAAGTTCATTTTTAAATTCAGAAATTATTTTTTTTGCCTTATCGTCTATCAATTTTAAATCATTTTCATCAAATTTTACCTCATCTACAATGATATATTTTGAGTTATTAAATATGTCTTCTAGGGTTTTTGCTTTATTTTTTAAAAAAGATAATGATGATTTTATTTTTGCTTCTTTTTCAGGTTTTATTTTCTCCTTATAAATTTCACAATAATTAACTAGATTTGAGTAAAGATCATTTTCATCAATAGTTTTGATGTAGTGTTCATTCATTGACAGAATACGGCTTATATCCAATTTTGAGGGTGATTTGCCTATGCCTTCTAAATTAAAGCATTTGATACTTTCCTCTAAGGTAAATATTTCCTTGTTCTTATAAGACCAACCAAGTCTAAGTAGATAATTTCTTAAAGCATCAGGCATAATTCCTATTTTTGAATAATCATCCAGAGTTGAAGCATTATCTCTCTTTGATAATTTTTTCCCCTCTATTGTATGAATTAATGGAATATGAGCAAATTGAGGAACTTCCCATTTCATGGCCAAATAAATTTGAATTTGTTTAAAAGTATTTATTTTATGATCATCGCCTCTAATAATATGCGTCATGCCCATTTGATGATCATCTACAGTCGCAGATAAATTATATGTTGGTGTACCATCATTTCTTAAAATTATAAAATCTTCAATTGTGTTATTTTCAATTTCAACATCACCTTGCACTAAATCTTTAAGAATAGAACTTCCCTCAATTTTACTTTTAAATCTAATTACTGGTTTTATATCTTTGGGAGCATCTTTTTCATCTGTGTCTCTCCATTTTCTATTATAGATATAAGGCATTTTCTTTTGCCTAGCTCTTTTTTTTTGTTCCTCAATCTCTTCTGTTGAACAGTAGCATTTATAAGCATATCCATTTTTAAGTAGTTCATTTGCTACATTTATATGATCATCAATTTTCATTGATTGAATATACTCTTCACCTTCATGTTCTATACCAATCCAATTTAAAGACTTAATAATTTGAATTTTATGTTCATCTTTAGATCTTTCTTTATCTGTGTCTTCAATTCTTAAATAAAAAGAACCATTTTGATTTTTTGAATAAAGCCAATTAAATAAGGCAGTACGTACACCACCAATATGAAGAGCACCAGTAGGTGAGGGAGCAAAACGTGTTGCAACTTTAGACATTTGTGTTGTTTAGACTATTTTTTTAGAAG
>ERZ1048872.3124-NODE-3124-length-11037-cov-12.646148_pt1 | contig 11037 bp, 10 predicted proteins | sample MGYA00383100_ERZ1048872 | MGnify/ENA primary metagenome ERZ1048872 (study PRJEB29581, sample SAMEA5548370) | metagenome | biome: marine; feature: coastal; material: water | depth 50 m | study: Short-term variability in the microbial, nano- and picoplankton... | reverse complement strand
AGTTGGCTTTGATTTTAAAATTAGCTGAATAAACCTTAATTATTTTCAGTCGTATTTAAATTGTATGGTTTTTCAGCCTTAATTCCTAAACTTGGAACAAGAGTATTATTTGGATGTAGTATACAGACATATGACTGTTCAAAAAATTGAATTGATTTTATCAGGCAAGGCGAATGACGATTTGTGTGATCAAAATCAACTTTGTGATAACATAAAAAATTTATGACAGATACTTTAGAAGATTTACTCGTTAATCCTGAAAAGACGATGACGTCTATCATAAAGCGTGTTGCCACTGGGCCAGAACTCAGCAAGAGTATTTCTTACGATGAAGCTCGTGCCGGAATGTTGCTCGTTTTGGATGAACTGGCTGACCCGATTCAGGCTGCAGTGTTTTTGATTGGTTTGCGAGTGAAACGTGAAACGGATGATGAAAACAAAGGTGTATTGCAGGCTATTCTGGATAGAACAAAAATTATTGAAGCTGATGTGGATGAGTTGGTGGACATTGCTGATCCTTACAACGGTTATGCTCGCAGTCTTCCATCATCTCCATTTTTAGCAGCACTGTTGGCAGAATCAGGGGTCCCTGCGGTATCGCATGGTATTGAAACAGTCGCTCCTAAATTTGGCGTGACTCACAGTCAGATATTAGCTGCAGCAGGAGTGTCTGTAAATATGCCTGTAGAAGGAATCGCTAAACAAATTAGCAATCCGGAAATCGGCTGGGCTTATGCGGATCAAAGCGCATTTTGTCCAAGTTTGTATGGACTGACGGATTTTAGAAAAAGGATTGTAAAACGTGCGGCTATTTCCACGGCAGAGGTTTTAACTGGACCGATAAGGGGCCGTAAAAAAACTCATCTGGTCAGTGGTTATGTACACAATGAATATCCGCCAATCTACACAATGTTGGCCAGGCATTCAGGATTCAATTCGACACTATTACTGCGCGGAACAGAAGGCGGTGTTACCCCGTCTTTACGTAAACGAGGCGAATTTGTTCGTTACTGGGAAGATAGTAAAGACACGTTTGTAGAGGCAGATCCAACGGAAATAGGTATTGAAAGTGAAAATCGTCTGGTACCAATTCCACCAGCTCTTCTACCTGATAAAGATAGAGACTTTGCTCCTGCTGAAAGCAATGGAGAAATCGCAAGGCTTTCAGCAAAAGAAGGCCTCGACGCTTTACAGGGAGCAAAAAGCGCTACAAGTGATGCTTTGCTTTTCAGTGCCTCTCTAACGCTTTGGCATTTGGAACGTTATAGCTCTGTCAAAGAGGCTGCAGTTACTGTCCGTAAAATACTGTCCAGCGGAAAAGCTGCTGAACGTTTTAAAAGAGCAGAAAGTTGCAAGCCGGACGTTTAGATTTCTGTGACTTAGGAAGAGAGTGATGACTAATTCGTTAAATACACTGATATCACAAAATCATAAGCAGATACTTGAATTGTGGCTGAATCTCAGACTTGAGATATTTTCTAAGCAGAAACAGTCTTTAATCATGACACAAATGGATCAGTTCCAAAACCCAATCCGTCATCAACTGCATGAAGGCTTAAAAGTTGTTTTGGAAAATTTTGAAAAAAAGGGTGAAAAATATACAGAAGCATTAGAACAGATATGCAGGATACTCGCGATTCAGGATTTTCCACCTTCAACTGCAATGGCACTTTTTTATGAGTTAAAGGAAATTGTACGGAAACTGACAAAAAAAAAGGGGGTTGGTTTTAATGCAAAAGACTGGGTGGAGTTTAATTCTGCTATTGAATCAATGACACTTCAAGCATTTGATTGTTACAGTGCTCAGCGGGAAAAAATCTATCAACTCAAAGTTGATGAAAGTAAAAACAAAGCATTTATGTTGTTGAAGAAGGCAGGAATATGAAGGTTGTTTATCCTTTTGTTGCGGTCTTGCTGTTGTCTTTAGTAGCTTATCTCGGTGCTGCCGCAGGTATGGAGTATTTGTTTGGAGTTATCATCCCCTATGTGTCCGTGCTGTTATTCTTAGTGGGGTTCAGCTGGAAAATTTATGATTGGGTAAAATCGCCTGTGCCTTTCCGAATTCCTACAACCTGCGGACAGGCGAAATCACTTGAATGGATCAAGCGTGACGAACTGGAAAGTCCCTCAGGTTTTTGGGGTGTCTTCGGCAGGATGTCAATGGAAGTTTTGTTTTTTCGTTCATTGTTCAGAAATACAAAAGCGGAACTTGTTCCAGGTCCCAGCCTCGCATATTCATCCAGTAAGTGGCTCTGGATGGCAGGTCTTTTATTTCACTGGTCTTTACTGGTGATTGTGCTGCGGCATTACCGCTTTTTTTTAGCAGCAGTTCCGGGATTTGTTGAATTACTTGAAAGTGCTGACGGTTTCTTGCAAGTTACCCTGCCGACACTTTATATCACTGATTTGCTGTTGGTCATCTCAGTCACTTTTTTGGTGTTACGAAGATTGGCCAGCGCACAAATGAGGATTATTTCTCTTTCCACAGACTATTTTCCGCTTTTTCTGATTTTAGCAATTGCTCTGAGCGGAATAAGTATGCGTTATCTGGACAAAGTTGATGTCGTGGCAATCAAGGTCTTAGTACAGGGTCTTGTCAGTTTTCAGTTTGATGCTCCAGGAGAAATAGGAGGAATGTTTTATGTGCATCTATTCCTCGTTTGTGTGCTCATAAGTTATTTCCCGTTCAGTAAACTGATGCACATGGGCGGGATATTTCTCAGCCCTACCCGAAATTTAGCCAATAACAGTCGAGAAAAACGTCACATCAATCCCTGGAATCCCGAAGTACAATATCGAACATATGCAGAATATGAGGACGAATTCCGCGAAAAAATGGTCAAAGCGGATTTACCTACTGAATTTCCGCTACCTACAGAAAAGGAATAAAGATGTCAACAAACCCGCCAAAATTGACGGAACTCCAGTTGGAGTATGAGCAACAGCCTAGTCTCTTAAAAGGCGACAGTCCGGGGAAAGAGTGGCTCGATATTCCGGTTGAATTCCGTGACGGAAACTGGTGTCATGCCGCAAAGCCGAATGTGATTGAAGATCTTGGCTTCAATAATCCAAGAAAATGGAGCCCTGAAGATGAAGACTGGCAACTGGAAGAAGGTTGGCAAAAAATAGTCAAAGACGGAATGAAGGAACGTTTAGATAAATTCCGATCCTTCAAACTTTTCATGGACATTTGCGTCAGGTGTGGCGCCTGTGCTGATAAATGCCATTTTTTCCTAGGTAGTGGTGATCCAAAAAATATGCCTGTTGTAAGACAGGAATTGATGCGTTCAGTCTATCGGCACGAATTTACCTGGTCCGGAAAACTTTTTAAAGGATTGGTAGGAGCAAGACCACTTTCAGAAGAAGTGCTCAAAGAATGGTTCATGTATTTTCATCAGTGTACTGAGTGTCGCCGCTGCTCAGTCTTTTGTCCATTTGGGATTGACACCGCGGAAGTCACATTGATGGGACGTGAACTACTCAATCTGGCAGGAACTAATATCAACTGGATTTCAGAACCAGCCTCAAACTGTAACCGTACAGGTAACCATTTAGGCATTGAACCACATACCTATAAAAATGTGGTTGAATCTTTGGCGGAAGATATTGAAGACCAAACTGGAATTACAGTCAACCCTACATTTAACCGTAAGGGTGCGGAGATACTCTTTATCACACCGTCTGGTGATGTTTTCGGAGATCCAGGAATTTACACAATGATGGGTTATATGATGCTGTTTGAGCATATAGGATTGGATTACACACTAAGTACTTATGCTTCTGAAGGTGGAAATTTTGGATTGTTCACTTCAAATCAGTCGATGAAAAAAATAAATGCAAAAATGTTTCACGAAGCGGAACGTTTAGGAGTGAAATGGATTTTAGGTGGCGAGTGTGGTCACATGTGGCGTGTTGTACATCAGTATATGGACACTATGAACGGTCCGGCAGATTTCCTTGAAGAACCGGTTTCACCAATTACCGGGACAAAATTCCGTAATGCAACGTCAACTAAAATGGTTCATATCGCAGAATTTACAGCAGACTTGATTCATCAAGGGAAACTCAAACTTGATCCGAGACGCAATGATCATTTGAAAACAACATTCCACGATTCATGCAATATCGCCCGAGGGATGGGGATGATGGAAGAACCGCGTTATGTTTTGAGAAATGTTTGCAATAATTTTAATGAAATGCCAGATCATACTATACGTGAAGAAACTTTTTGCTGTGGTTCAGGAAGTGGGCTCAATACAGATGAATACATGGATGTCCGAATGCGAGGTGGATTCCCACGGGCAAGTGCTGTTAAGCATGTGAAGGATAAATATGACGTGAATGCACTTGTTGCGATCTGCGCGATTGACCGTGCGAGTCTTCCGCCTTTAATGAATTACTGGAATCCTGGAGTTTCTGTTTATGGACTTCACGAATTGGTCGGAAATGCTCTGGTCATGGAAGGTGAAGATGAGCGTACAGAAGACCTGAGAGAGGACGAAATGGTGGATTTTGAAGCTGAACGTGCAATGCGGGAGGAGGATGAATGAAAAAATTTTCATTCTTGCTGGCCTAGTAACTTTTTTGCTGGCTGTGTCATTTCCTTTCTGGCAAAGCACGGAAGTTGAGGTCTTACCGCAAATTGCTATGCAGACCAAAGGAGAACAATGTGTCGCACCGGTCGAATACATGCGGAAGAATCATATGAAATTGCTCGAAATATGGCGTGACTCAGTGGTAAGGGATGGAGAGCGTTTTCATATTATGCCTGACGGAAGCAAGGTTGAAAAAAGTCTGACAAAGACCTGTCTTGATTGTCATGTGAGTAAGGAAAAATTTTGTGAAGAATGTCACTCCTATGTCAATGTAAAGCCATATTGTTGGGAGTGTCACGTAACTCCAAAAAGTGGAGGGCATACTGAATTGTCTGGAATTGATGATGCTGAAGAGAACAGACAAAATCTTCTCAATAATTTACTAGCGAGGAATCAACCTTTGGCTAAAACAATCAAAGGTTTAAGGAAGGGAAAAAATGATTGAGAACCGGCGAAAATTTCTTAAAAAATCTGCTGGCTTGATAGCTGGAGCAGGAGTTGTTTCGGGATTTATTAGTAAATATACGACTGGATTTGCTAAGGTATCAAACGAAAAGCCTGCCTCCAAAAAGAGCATCCGCTGGGGGATGGTTATTGACATGAGGAAATGTATAGACGGCTGCGTGAAATGTATAGAAGTCTGTCATGTAACGCATAACGTTCCAGAATTCGATAATCCTAAAGACGAAATAAAATGGATCTGGAAAAGTGATTACGCAAAAGTATTTCCCAGTAAAAACCAGCAGTATGTCTCTGAAGAAACCAGGCAAAAACCATTTTTATCGTTGTGTAACCATTGTGCTGATCCACCATGCGTGATTGTTTGTCCAACAGGTGCAACATTCAAACGAAAAGATGGAATTGTTGAAATGGACTTTCACCGCTGCATTGGTTGTCGTTTTTGTATGTCAGCTTGTCCTTATGGTTCAAGGAGTTTCAATTGGAGAGATCCACGCCCAGCAATTGGAAATATAACTCCAGAATATCCAACACGTGAAAAAGGTGTAGTAGAGAAATGTAATTTCTGCTCAGAGCGATTGGCAAAAGGACAACAGCCTGCTTGCGTTGAAGAATGCCCAGAAAACGTTTTAACATTTGGTAATTTGTATGACAAGAATACTGAAATCAGAAAAATATTAAAAGAGAATCCAACTATTACAAGAAAACCGGAATTGGGGACAAATCCTTCAGTTTTCTATATAACCTGAGGCTCAGATGATTGAAAAGGCATTAGCAGGGAATAGATTTTATTGGAGCTGGATTACTATATTACTGGCTTTAGTATCATTGGGGGTCTATTCCTATTCTCAGCAACTGACTTATGGGTTGACAGTTACCGGAATGGGGCGTGATGTTAGCTGGGGTGTTTACATAGCGCAGTTTACTTTTTTGGTTGGGGTGGCAGCATCCGCGTTGATGGTTGTATTACCCTACTATCTTCATGATTATAAAGAGTTTGGAAAGATTGTAATTATCGGCGAATTTTTAGCTGTTTCAGCGGCTACTATTTGTCTTTTGTTTGTTATTGCAGACATGGGTCATCCGGATAGGCTTTTTTATGTTTTGCTGTATCCTCATCCAAAATCAATGGTTTTTTGGGATGTGCAGGTTCTGAATGGTTATTTACTAATTAATATTGTAAGTGGTTGGACTGTTTTGGAAGCAGAGCGTAAAGGTGTTTCTCCTCCAAACTGGGTGAAACCAATTATTTATCTTTCTATCGTTTGGGCAGTAAGCATCCACACAGTAACAGCATTTTTATATGCTGGAACTCCTGGGAGACATCTTTGGCTAACCGCAGTGCTGGCTCCAAGGTTTTTAGCCTCAGCATTTGCGGTTGGACCTTCTTTACTGATATTGATATCCTTTATTTTACGCAAATTTGCGGATTTTGATGTGGGCGAGAAAGCGATCCAGAAACTCACAACGATAGCGACCTACGCGGCTATCGCTAATTTTTTCTTTGTGGGAGCGGAGTTTTTTACCGCGTTTTATAGTAATATTCCGGGTCACAAACATAGTCTAGAATATTTATTTTTCGGACTTGATGGAAAATACCAGCTTGTACCATGGATGTGGTTTTCGATGATAGTTGGAATCACGTCAGTCATAATTCTATTGTATCAGCAACGCAGACCTTCAAAAAAATTGCTTATTGCTGCTTGTAGCGGTATTGTTGTTTCTCTCTGGATTGATAAAGGAATCGGATTGATCATTGGAGGCTTTGTCCCATCACCAATGGAAGAGGTTGTAGAATATTTTCCAACTTTCATTGAGATAACAGTCACCATAGGAATATGGGCGATTGGCTTATTAATTTTAACAGCACTGCTGAAAGTGGCGGTTAGCGTTAAGAAGACTGCTTAGTGAGGTTTAACATAATAACGTTGGTTTTATGATGTTTTAAAAATAGTCTTTAATAAATGAAGGTCAAAAAATATCTTACCAAAAAGGAGAAAATATGACTGAAGAGAGACCTAAACGAATGGCGCTGATTGCGTCACAGGGAACTTTGGACTGGGCTTATCCACCTTTTATTTTGGCATCGACAGCAGTGGCAATGGAAATGGAAGTAGCAGTATTTTTCACTTTCTACGGACTAACTCTGCTAAAAAAGAAAATTCAGGCCAAAGTCGCACCGCAGGCAAATCCCGCTATGCCGATGAAAATGCCTTTTGGACCCAAAAATTTTCAGAATATTGAGTGGCCGATGCCGAACGTACTGATGGGAAATGTTCCCGGATTTGAAACTATGGCAACGTCGATGATGAAAGACACATTCAAAAACAAGGGTGTCGCTTCTATTGAGGAACTCCGCGAAATTTGTGTAGAATCCGGAGTTAGGATGATAGGTTGTCAAATGACAATGGATGTTTTTGGTTTTGCTAAAGAAGATTTTATCGAAGGTGTTGAAATCGGAGGTGCAGCTACATTTTTGGAGTTTGCCGCTGATTCTGATATTCAGTTATTTGTTTAATAGTTTGTGTGCAGGGCAGAGTGTAATAACAGCTTTCGGGTAAACTACTCAAAAGAGTTATTTCCCCTGCCTACATGGAGGGTTGACAAAGATTTTTGGTATTGCTATAAATTTAGGTACAAAATTATATGATTTTATTTAAATATACCAATTATACGGAATATCTTTATAAACCTGAGTTTACGTTTGATTTAACCTGTTGAAAACAGGTTAAGAGCATCTAATTGGATTACAGTTATTATTTTGTAAAAAGCATTTTTTCTTCATCAGCTTAAATTTGTTGAATAATCTTTTGTTTGTTACATTTGAGTCAGACACTTAATAGAACTTCCAACAGAATCAGGTAAAGCCGAGTTTGTTGATGTCAATGAAAATCAAAGTAAAGATCCAGCTTGGGGACTGCAGCATGGGTATGCCAGTAATCCGCACATGGCAGGCCATGAAGAAATTAGCTGTCGGAGACATTTTACAAATGAGCAGTTCTCACCCCTGAGCAGAGCCTGATATAAAGGCCTGGTGCAGGACTTCCGGACACAAACTGCTTCAAATAGTGATAGAAAATGGTGAAAGGCACTTTTACGTGAGGTGCACAAAATAGGAATCGCACCGAGCGAGAACGGCGAGTTATAAAATGCACCAACTACAAAAATCCTTGTAAAAATGTTTTATTAAATAAGAAATAGATATGGCAGAAGCTTTACTTACAAAAGATCCAGAAAACTTAAAAGAGGTCATTTCTGTTGGTTATTCGAAGTTGTTTGATCAGCAATGGCCAATGTGGGTGGGAGGACTTTTATTTGGTTTTATAAATGTTTTTATGTTTGCTTTCGAAAAAGCATGGAGTGTTGCAGATGGTGTTAGGAACTGGGGCAACTGGTTTTTTAACAATGTTGAAATTACTGATATTACAATTATAAACCCCCACCTTTATTCAACTTCAATTTTAAATTTTGGTATAATTGCAGGCGCTTTAGCTTCAGCACTTCTAGCCAAACAATTCCAAATCAGAAATGCACCTAGTAGAGAACTCTACAAAGCAGTAGTTGGAGGAATTCTAATGGGAATTGGATCTTCTATGTCGTTTGGCTGTAATATTGGAGGATTCTTTAGTTCTATTAGTGCTTTGTCTATGGCTGGTGTAGCTATGATGGGGGGGCTTCTCATAGGTACCTTTATAGGGTTAAAAATTTTAGTATGGGAAATAACATACTGGAGCCCAGCACCTACAGCATCCAAGAATGTTTCTGGTAGGAATAATAAAACAAATCAACCAATAATTGGTATATCAATTATAATTCTTGGAATACTGCTAGCTTTAGTATATGACAATCTAGATTACTCTATTAGGGGCGGTTTTCTCTTCTTCGGTTTAGTTCTAGGAATTATAATGCAAAGAACAAGATTTTGTTTTGTTAGAGCTTTTCGTGAACCTTTTATGACAGGAGATGCAAGCGCTACTAAAGCAGTCGTTTTGGCAGTTATAATTAGCGCAGTTGGTTTTTCAATCCTTAAATGGTCAGACATGAAGGATTGGGAGGCACAAGTATCAGCAGGATTTTGGATTGGCAGTCTGGTTGGCGGCACTATTTTTGGCATAGGAATGTCACTAACAGGAGGATGTGCTTCTGGTACTTTGTGGCGAGCAGGTGAGGGTCATATAAAACTTTGGGTGGCCTTGATTGCATTTGCTCTTTCTGGATCTTATTTCAGGGAATGGCTAAGTACAAGTGGCTGGTCAACTAAGTTAGGAGATGCCCTCTTCATTCCAGACTTAATAGGATGGAAGATGGGTATTTTTTCTATTTGCTTGCTAATGCTGCTTTGGTATATAATTGTTTCATGGAACGAAGCAACTAGGAAGCTGGTGATCGTTTAATCATCGGTTGTTAATAATTCTTCAAAGTTATTTTTCATGTGCTATTGGAGATCTGAGTAATTAACTCTAGATAGGTAGAAAGGGAATTAATATTTTTATAGAAACCATTACTGAAATATATACTCAGTTATTAAACTAATCAATAAAATGGAGAAAGTTATGAAAAACAATTCAGTTATATTGATGGCATCAGCAGTGATATCTTTAATTATTGCCGGATGCACACCTATGGCACCTATGGCAGAACATGACCATCATGCCCACCTAGGAGCACCAACAACAGGGATGAGTTCCAGTGAATATCAATCACTAGTTAGACTGGATCCTCAGAATACAATGAAGGCAAATTATTCTGCAGTAAAGGGTATGGATGGTTATTTCCTTATTGACAACCAAGGGGAAGGTACTATTTCTGTTGTTGACTATAATAAAGGTGAAACAATAAAAAAAATTAAGTTAAGCGATCCTGCAGGTACTTCTTTTAAAAAGGCGGGTAATCATCACATCTTTGTGATTCCAGGAGGAAGATATGCTTGGTCTTCTCAACGTTATGCGAAAGATGTAATGTGGACCATTGATTTAGCTACTCATGAAGTAATTGATACTTTTCAACTGAGTATGGGTGGGAAAAAAATTATTGCTCCATTGCATTTTGGATTTGCTTATAAAACACCATTAGCTGTAGGTGGAAACATTCTTGACAAAAAGAATGGATATCTTACTTTTCTACGAACTGACACCCGTCGCCCATCACATATAGTTAAACTAAGCTGCCCCGGCGCAAGAGATGCTATGTTCACATTTGATGATTCAAAAGTGTTTACTACATGTCAGCAGGAACCAAAAGGGGTTTCAATTGTTGATGTTAGTGGAAGGAAAGAAATCAAATTTATCCCCATAAAGGGAGGAAGAGCCGGAGGAATGACTGTAGATGGTAAATATTTTTTAGCTAGCGCCAAAAATGCAGTTGTCCTAATTGATACCTCTACAAATGAAATACACAAAACAATTAAAGTTCCTGTTGGTGGAGGGAATTTCACCTGTCTTCCAGATGGTTCTAAATGCTATGTTGGTTTGAGAAAAGACAATTCAGTTGGAGTAATTGATATGGCTAGCCTTGAACTTATAAAAACAATAAAAACTGGTAAAAATGGAAACCGGCTTTATTTAAATCCGGCAAATCCTAGATACGGACTTTTTGCAAATGAATCAAATAAGTCTGAAACTGTATCTATTATTGACACCCAAAAAGATATAAAAATTACTGATATAGAGACAGGTTTGGGGCCTCATAATATCGCTTTTAATCCAGAAGGTACGCGAGCAATTGTTTCGACAAAAGGTGAGGATGTTGCAACATTAATTGACACATCTTCAGCAAATCCAGCACAATGGGATGTAATTACTACAGACATTGCCTCAGGTATAGAAAATAATGGGGTCCGCTGGGTACCAAGCCCGAGTGCTATAAAAACTTCAATGAAAGTGGATTCATCTGATAAAGATAGCCTTTTTATTGAAATTGCTTCATCAAATTAAATTTATAAAGGGTGGTCGAATTCTTTTAGTAAAGTTTCCGACCACCTTTT
>ERZ1048872.3122-NODE-3122-length-11040-cov-5.873646_pt1 | contig 11040 bp, 11 predicted proteins | sample MGYA00383100_ERZ1048872 | MGnify/ENA primary metagenome ERZ1048872 (study PRJEB29581, sample SAMEA5548370) | metagenome | biome: marine; feature: coastal; material: water | depth 50 m | study: Short-term variability in the microbial, nano- and picoplankton... | reverse complement strand
GCCTATCGCCCGAATGCGCGCAGTTCCGCAGGTGCGATTGGCCTCGGGCAGTTGATGCCTGCGACAGCTGTGCAGCTTGGTGTCGATCCCCATAACTGGCAGGCCAACTTGGACGGCTCTGCCCGTTACCTTCTGATGATGTTGTCGCGCTTTGGCACGCCTGAGCTGGCACTTGCCGCCTATAACGCCGGGCCAGACGCGGTCGCGCGCTACGGCGGCATTCCTCCCTACCAAGAAACCCAAAATCACGTGCGCCGCGTCATGGCCGTGCGTGACCGACTGACTGGAGCCTCCTGATGCACACACAAATCCGCATAATCCTGTCGCTGGCTATGGCCAGTTTGATGATAGCCAACCCCGCCCTTGCACAGAGCATCGACCTCTCGCCGGTGCAGAACCTGCTGCAAGGCATCGTCGACACAATCACCGGTCCCTTGGGCATTGTGATTGGCACTTTGGCCCTCATCGGTGTGTTCCTATCCTGGCTCTTCGGCATTCTGGATTTCCGCCAAGCCCTCTGGGTTCTGGTCGCCATCGCGGGCATCGCGGCTGCGCCGACCATCGTGACCGCCATCTGGGGCGCGTAAAACCGACATGGCAACGCAAACCCGCCTCTTCCTCGGCCTGATCCGGCCGCCAAAGCTCATCGGCTTGCCGATCATGTATGCCATGGTTTGGCTGTTCGGGTTTGTGTTGCTGTTTCTCTGGGTTCAGAGCTGGCCGGTGATCATCATCGCAGCTGTGGCCTATCCTGCGCTGTGGAAAGCGGCTGACTGGGATCCGGCCTTTCTTGAGGTGATGGTCACCGCACTGCAGGAAACGCCGCCGACCTCAAACCGCAAGATCCATTCGGGGGACAGCTATGCTCCGTGATCCGTCGGATGATCTTGCGATGCTGCCAGACTGGGCGCGCAAAGAGCGCCCGATGGCCAGCATGTTGCCTTATGTCAGCCTCGTAAATGACGTGACGATCCGCACGCGCGGCAATGCCCTGTTCCAGTGCATTCGGATTGATGGCGTCAACAGCATGACCAGCGATGATGCGCATTTAGAGAAGATCCGAGCGCTCTTCGCCGCGATCGTCGCGCAAATCGGGCCGGAGTACAGTTTCTACGTGCACAAGGTTTCAAAGGCGATCGAGACTACGCTACCGCCGATGTCCAACGAGGGGTTTGCACAAGCGCTCGACACCCGCTGGCAAGCGGCTATGGCGCGGGCCGGATTGCGAGACAAAACGCTCACGCTTACCGTCCTGAAGCGTCCGCCCCTTGACGCGCGGCTGCGCCTGAAACGCTCAGACTCGATCGCCCAGCTCAAAGAACAGACCGCCAAGCAATTGCGCAAGCTCAGCGAGGTCGTCGGGTTCCTACTGTCGTCCTTTACAGATATGAACCCGCGCCTGCTCGGCGCTGAAAGCGGCGAGCTGCTCGGATTCCTCGGGGCGCTCAACATCGGCCAGGAGCGACCGCTCTTCGCAAAATCCCGCTTTGGCATCATTGCCGAGGATGTGGCCAACACGCGCGTCACGTTTCAGGGGCGAGGCTTTACGCTCGACGATGGGGCGGCGGGCAAGCGGTATGGCACAAGCTTTGCCATCAAAACCTATCCGGCCAAAACCAACTGCACCATGTTTGATGAGCTGAACCTTCCCGTCGACATGGTCGTCGCCCATTCCTTCACGCCTATAAACAGCAACATCATGGCCAGTCGGATCAAGCGCCAACAACGCTTGATGAAAGCCAGCGACGATGGGGCGATTTCCCTCGCCGAAGAACTGGTCGACGCGCTGGACGATCTGGAATCCAAGCGGCTCAGCTTTGGCGATCATCATATGACGGTCACGGTTTTCGCCGAGACCGAGGAAAAACTGGAAACCATCGCAGCCGAGGTGCGCAATATCGCGGCTAGTGAAGGCGTCAATCTGGTGAACGAGAGCTTCGCCGCCCGAACACATTATTTCGCGCAGCATCCGGGCAATGGGCAGATGCGCAGCCGCAAGGCCGCCATCACCAACACGAACTTCGCCGACTTGGCTGCCCTCCATCGGGGGCAGCTGGGCAAGCCGGGCGATAGAGTGCCTTGGGGCAAGCCGATTACCCTCTTCCCCACGCCTGAACGCTCGGGCTTCTTGTTCAACTATCATGAGACGGGTCAGCCAGACAAAGAGCCGACAGGCGGGCACACCTTAATCCTCGGCCGTCCTGGCTCCGGCAAGTCAGTGCTGTCGGCGTTCTTCATGACCCAAGCCCGCCGCTGCGACGCGCGCGTCTTTGTCTTCGACTATCGCGCGGGCATGGAAATGGCTGTGCGGGCCAATGGCGGGCGATACAGCGCCATCAAGGCGGGTGAAGCCACAGGTCTCAACCCGCTGCGCACAGAAATTGATGGGCGCGGGCAAGCCTGGCTTTCGGATTGGCTGGCCACGCTTTTGCATCGCATCGACAAGCCACTGAGCCCGGTCCAGATCAATCGCATTCAGGAAGTGGTGCGCCAGAACGCTGGAGCCAGTGATGCCGCCCTTCGCAATTGGCAAGATTTAGCCTCCCTCTTTGTGGCTGGGGCCGATGAAGGAGATCTGTTCGAGCGGATCCAAGAATGGACGGCTGATGGGCGCTATGGCTGGATTTTCGGGCAGAGCCTCGAGGACAGCTTTTCGCTTGAGGGCGATGTCGTGGGGTTCGACCTTACCGGCATTCTCGACAGTGAAAGCGAGAAAGAGCGCATGGCCGTGCTGTCCTATCTGTTTCGGCGGGTGGAGCGCGTGATCGAAGATCGAAAACCGACGTTGATCATCATCGACGAAGCCTGGAAGGCGCTCGACAACCCGTATTTTGCTGACCGGCTGAGTAACTGGTTGGTCACGGCGCGCAAACAGAACGCGGTCGTCGTGATGATGACGCAATACGCGAGCCAGCTTGAGAAAACCCGCACCGGCAAAACGATTATCGAGGCGGTCCCGACGCAGCTTTTGCTTCCCAACATTCGTGCCTCCGCCAGCGATTACACGATGCTGGGTCTCGCTGAAAAAGAGCTCAGCGTGCTGCTCGGCACCGGCAGCAACTCCCGTCTGGCGTTGGTTCGTGACGATCAAGGCTCGGTTGTGATCGATACCGATTTGAGCGCGCTCGGCCCCTATCTCACAATCCTTGGCGGCATGGAAAAAGGTGAGGCGCTGGTTGGCGCGGATTACCGTCAGAAACTTGAATTTTGGAGACAGATTTGATGCCTAGACTTTGCGTGCTGACCCTCACCATTTTGACTCTGACAGCCTGTGCGGAATATCGGCCGTCAGAAGCGGAATGCTTCAACTCTTTTGCCGAGGTCAGCCGCAGCAACTGCAACTTTGAGCTGCTCGGACCGATTGGTGGTCTCGGTGAGTAAGCACAACCTGCATATCTTTGCGGGCTTGCTCTGTTTCGCCGCGCCAATGTCCGTTGCCCAAGGCGTGCCCACATTTGATGCGGGCATGTTCTTGCAGCGCGAGCGTGTGCTGCAGCAAGCCGAACAGGATCTGGCGCTGCAGCGGGATCGGCTGACCAAAGAGGAAGAGCTTGAAGAGCTCGAGCAAGAACAACTTCAAGCGCTGGAAGACATCCTCGATGTGTCGACGCTTGCCAGCGGGAACTCCGGCGCGCTGGTTGCGAGTTTGGAAGCTGGTTCATCACCTGAAAGCGCCGCAGAAACGCTTTACGGTCCGGTTGATCCAAACCCCGGCGCAGCCCAGATGTTCGGCGACGCCTCTGGCTCGATCGAACAACTGATCATTCGCGCTTCTCAGGAAACGCACCATATGTCTGGCGTGCGCGCGGCGGGTCTGTCACCCAAGCAATGGCGTTGCCTCCTGCAGGCGCTGATCTGGCAGGAAAGCCGTTTCACCATCGGCGCGCGCTCCCCTGTTGGTGCATTCGGCCTGACCCAGATCATGCCAGGCACAGCACAGGATCTCGGGATCTACCCTGCCTATTACGAAAACCCCTACATCCAGGTCACCGGCGGCGCGCGCTATCTGGCGCAGATGCTGGCTATGTTTGATGGCAACGTCATTCACGGTCTGGCAGCTTACAATGCTGGTCCTGGCAATGTGCAGCGCTACGGCGGCGTGCCGCCCTTTGCTGAGACCCAGCATTACGTTCAGGTCATCCCCGAACGCTACAATCTCTACCTTGCCCGCGTCGGCGGCGTTGACGCGCTCGGCACCATTGATCCCGTCTTGCTTGCCAACTCCACCATGAGCCTGACCTCCTTCGGCGCGGGGGTCTACGGCGATTACTCCTTGGTCTCGGTGCAAGCGGCTGCGCTGCGCGTGCAAGACATCATCACCCGCATCGGCGAAACCGACGACATTCATGCCGCCATGTCGCTCAACACCTACGCGCGGGCAGAACTCGCCCGACTGATCGCCATCCGCACGCGCCTCAAGGCCACCCATACCCGTCCGCTTAGCGCCGCAGAGCTGGCCATGGCAGCCGCGCAAGCCCGTGAACAAGACTTCATGCAATTCGATCTGGAGGCACTTCGATGATCCGCATTTTCTCAGCCATCGTTACATGCGCAATGCTGGCGGTCTCACCTGCTATCGCCCAAGGCGTGCCCACGATCGACACCCGCAACATTGCGCAGGAAATTCGCCAATTGCAGCAGATGCTCGAAGATTTTGGCATTCAGACCGATCAGCTCGACACGCTTCTCGAACAGTTGGATCTGGTGCAGCAGCAACTCGACACTTTGAACGAAACTTACGCAGCCCTGACCGGCGCGACGGACATCATCGAAATGGCCATGGGTGGCGATCTCGACGGGTTACTTGACCAAGAGTTCGGCGATCTTCTTGGAACCATCCGGCAAATCCAAAGCGGCGATTTCAGCGGCCTGATCGGTGACGCGGCCCCTCAGATGGAAGGCCGGATGACGCAAGCCTTGGAGGATGCAGGGTTTGATCAAGACAGCCTGTCCGACATGGCCAGCAGCGGCAATCCGGGCGCAGAACGCATTGCCAGCCAGGCGGGCACCGGGGCGGTGATGTCGGCGGCTGCAGAGAACAGCTATGACGAGGCGGCGCAGTCCCTCGAACGGGTCGAACAACTCGTTTCACTGATCCCAGACATGGAAACGCTCAAAGAAGCCGTCGATCACAACACCCGTGTCACTGCAGAGCTTGCCATCGCCATGACGCGCATGTGGGAGCTCGAAGCCATCCAGACCGTCGGCGCAGGCCAATCCGGCGTTGTCGATGCCGCCACCCTTGCTGAAGAACGCCGCTACATGGACTTCACCCTGCCAGACCTGCGCGCGGACTGACCTCATGAACAGTGAAGCAGAAATCATAGAGGAAGAGCTCGTCTACGGCGCGCGACGGCGCGAGCTTATGTGGCAGAAGCTGGGGCTGACAGGCATGGCGTTTGGCATGGCAGGTTGCCTCGCCGCTGCCCTTGTCGCCCTGTTCGACGTGGACCCGCCGCCCATGATCGTGCCCTTTGATAGTGCAACCGGCATGGCCCTCCCCAACGCCATAGTTGAAGCGGTCTCACTCACGGAACGCCCCGCTATCATCGAGGCACAGGTCTACCGCTACGTCATTGATCGAGAGACCTACAATCAGCTCGACAATGACGTGCGCGTGCGGCGGGTCCTGGACCAGTCGGACGGAGCCGCAGCAGCTGGCCTGCGCGCGCTTTGGACCAGCGGCAACGAAGGCTATCCGCCGGACAGCTACGGCACAGATGCGCGGCTTGATGTCGAGGTTTTGTCGATCACCCACATCAGCGCCAATCGTGCTCAGGTGCGCCTGCGTAAGCGGCTAAATTCACCGCGTGGCAGTCAAAACGGGCTCTTCACCGCAACGCTGATGTTTGAGTTTCGGCCCCAGAATAGCCGGTCGATCGACGATGTCTGGCAGAACCCCTTTGGCTTCACCGTAACCGAATACGCAATCCGCTCGGATCGTTTGGAGTAACCAATGCGCCGCCTGTTCCTGATCCTCGCCCTTTTTGTTCCGCTTGCTGGCACCGCCTATGCCGAAACGCAGCCGCGCCAAGGCCCCTATGATGCCCGCGTTCGGCAAGCCACCTATCAGGATGGGCAGGTCTATCGCATCCGCACCAGCCTTACCCATGTGACCAGCATCGAGTTTGGCCAAGGCGAGACCATCCGGTCGATCATCGCGGGCGACACTGAAGGCTTTCTCCTCGACGGCGTGCCCGGTGGTCAGGCCTTTGCGATCAAGCCCGTTACACGCGGCGCGCATACAAACATCACGGTCTACACCAACCGGCGCAGCTATTATTTCAACGTAACCGAGGCGAGCTCGCCGACCTTCTATGTCATCCGCTTCACCTATCCTGAGTCCGCTCCCCAGCAATCCCGAGTGGCCGCAAGCCAACCTGCAAACCACGCCTATGGCGTCAGCGCGCGGTCCGAGATCACCCCGCAAGAAATCTGGGACGATGGCACATTCACTTACTTCCGCTTTGCCGCGAACGCGCCACTGCCCGCGATCTTTCGCTGGTCTGCAGGCAATGAACGCAGTGTGAATGCGCTCGCGCGGCCAGACGGCGTGATCCGCGTGTCAGGTGTCAGCGATCGATGGGTTCTCGGGCTTGGCGAGGACGAGATCTGCATCCAAGAGATGAGCGAGGCTAACCAAGATGAGTGAAACAGCCGAGCTTAAGAAGCGCCTCGAAGCGCTTGAAGACAAACCACAAAACCGAAGGGCGCAGCCGTCCGTTGTCACTATTGCCTTAGGTATTGGGGCAATCGCTGCCGTTGGCGGTCTCTTGCTGTTGTTCTCTGGCGGCTCTGAACCCGATAGCATGGAAACCGCGTCACCGGATGAATTCCAAGCGGCGGGACCGGGTTTTGGCGCGCTTGAGCCTATACCAGCACCGATCGACACATCCCCACCGCCGGAGCCGGAACCAGATACCGAGTCAGATGAGCTGCGCGCGCAAATGGACGCCATGCGATCCGGGCTCGAAGCCCTACGCAACGCACCGGCACCTGAAGTCCCAACCATCGACACTGAAGCGCTGAATACCTTAGCCGCAGAGATCGATGCCCTGCGAAGCGAGGCGGCAGCAACGCAAGCCGCTTTGCGCGAAGAGTTGCAAGAACGTGCACGGCAAATACAGCGACTGCAGAATGATCTTGAGCTTGCACGCCTGGAAACGCCGCGCACGCCAGCACCAACCGGCCCCACGGCCGAGGAGCTGCGTCTTCAGGAGCTGGAACGGAGGCGGCAAGCTGAGCTTGAGGAGCTGCAGGCCCGTATCGCCAGTCCTATCATCGCCTTTGGCGGCACCGGAGGCGGCAACAATGAAACCGCCGCGCAGCAGCGGCGGCTTGATGGTGACATCGAATTTGTCCGCAATGGCGCTGAACCCGCTGAGGTGACGCAGGCTCAGTTGATCGTGAATCCGTCAAACACCGTTGTTCAGGGCACGATGATCCAGGCCGTGCTCGAGACAGCGATCGACAGCTCGCTCGCCGGACAGGTCCGCGCGATGGTGTCTGAAGATGTCCACGCCTATGACGGCTCGCGGATCCTGATCCCACGCGGCGCGCGTCTGATCGGGCGGTATCAATCTGGCCTCGATATCGCACAGCAACGCGTAACCATCGCCTGGGACCGGATTATTCTGCCCAGCAACCAGACCGTTGAAATCAGCGCCTTCGGAGGCGACGAACTGGGGCGCTCCGGCACGACCGGCTTTGTCGACAGCCGTTTTGGCACACGGTTCGGGTCAGCTGCCCTGATATCGCTGATCGGAGCCTTGCCCGCTGTGGCAGCCCAGAATACCGAAGATGAAATCACCTCTGATGTGCTCGAGGGCATTGGCGAAGACCTGCAGGACAGCGCTCAAAGCGTAATTGGCGAATATCTATCCGTTTCGCCCGTAATCTATGTCGATCAAGGTGCCCGTGTCACCGTGATGGTCGATCGTGATCTGGAGATTTTCTGATCATGGCGGCCAGCTATCTGCAAAGCTCGATGGACAAGATCCATGAGGCGCGTGATCCAAGGCTCATCGAGCTCTGCATCAACCCTGACGGCACGCTGTGGGCAGAGCTTCAAGGGGATCACTTTATGCGGTCTGTTAATCGCCAGCTCTCGCAGAACGAGATTAAAGACTTGGGCAATCAGATTGCTTCCGCCGCGAACACCACGCTCAGCCGGACCAAGCCCATCGTCTCGGTCAGCATCACCTACCGTGACCGCCCCATCCGCGCGCAAGTTATCCAGCCCCCCGCTGTCGATGGCGGCTACGCGATTTCCTTGCGGTTCTTCGCCGACCTGCCATTAGACCAGATCAAGCTGTCTTACCTCTTCGGTAAAGAGCGCAGCAACGAGGGTGCAAGACGGAAGCGCAATGCTGAACTGCGCGATGTAGTAGCCACCGGCAACATCGATGCCGCGATCAAGTTCTGTGTCACCCACAAGCTCAACATGATCGTTTCCGGCGGAACTTCGACCGGCAAGACCGTCACGGCGCGCAAGATCCTGTCCTTCGTGCCCACCGACGAACGTATCATAACGATCGAAGAGGCCGCCGAACTACGTCCGACGCAGCCCAATGTCGTGACGCTGATGTCTGATCGCGATGAAGCTACGCGCAGCGCTGATGTCCTACTGACCTCCACCCTCCGCATGCGGCCAGACCGCATCGTCCTAGGCGAAGTACGCGGCAAAGAGGCCATGACATTCCTTGAGGCCATCAACACCGGGCATGGCGGATCGCTGACCACGCTGCACGCTGAAACGCCGCAACTTGCAGTCCAACGCCTCGCGATCGCAGCCCTCAAAACCGATGTGCCCATGACCTACCAAGACATGAACGACTACATCACACGCTCGATCGATGTGATTATCCAGGCCGGTCGCCATGAAGGCGCGCGCGGCATCACCGAGTTTTACCTGCCAATTGATCCGGCCATAGCAAAGGAAACAGCCCATGTTTGAATACAAGATCGAACTGATCAACACCGCCAAGACAAAGCCACCAAAGATCGAGGCGCAGCTGACTACGCTTGGTCAGGACGGCTGGGAACTCGTATCCGTCGTGCCGGATTTCGACGGCGAGCACATCCTGAAAGCCTTCCTGAAACGCGACATCTGGCGTGTCAAACCGACCGAAAAAGCATAGGAGCACCCAATGGGCGTCGTCACCTGGATGGTCGAGACAACCGACAACTTTCTGGACGACGCAGCCCAAACCACTTTTGGCAACGTCGCCGGTCAGCTTGGCGGCGTCATCGCGGTCGCCTCGACGCTTGCGGTGATCGGCGTCTTCCTCAACATGGTGTTTCAGTACAAATCCATGGACGGGCGGACCGCCTTTTGGTTCGCCCTCAAGCTCATCTTGATCTCCCTCTTTGCGATGAACTGGGTCCAATTCAACGTGGTGGCCAGCGCTCTGATCGATGGGCTCGACCAGCTTGCGGGCGGTATTGTGGGAGGGCTTGGCGGCGGCGGTGCAGGTCCATCCTACTTTGCCGAGGCCTTCGATGATCTCATCGAAGAATTTGGCAACTACCTGAACGCGGCCGGTGATAACATGCATTGGATGGCCGGGGCCTTGATCGGAGCGATCGGCGCATTCCTCCTAGGCGTAATTGGAGCCCTTTGCGGCCTCGTTCTGATTTTCGCGAAGATCATGCTGGCCTTCATGATCGGCATCGCCCCAATCATGATCGCGCTTTCGCTGTTCGACGTCAGCAAGGACTATTTCCACCGCTGGCTGTCCAGCACCGTATCCTACGCGCTCTACCCCCTCGTGATCGCCGGAGTGTTTTCCACGGTCGTCGGCATGTCACGCTCTCTGATGAGCGAACTCGGAGATCCGTCCGGCGCAAGCAACATCGGCGCACTGGTCCCCTTCTTCATGATGATGTTCCTCGCAGGCGGCATGATCATCGCCACCCCGCTGATCGTCCGTTCAATCTCAGGCAATTTCATGATGGCTGGACCACCAAGCATTCCCGGTCCCGGCGGGTTCGCAAAGGGCTTGATTGGCACCAAGGGGTCACGGGCGCGGGCACGGTTTGGGACCAGGTCAAATGCCGAGATCGCTGGGGCGGGAATACGGCAGGCGGGCGGAGCTACTGTTTCGATGGTTCAGAGAGTTGCTGAAAGGGCGAAGCGGTTGGAATAATTGTCATGGGGCAAGTTGGCCTTAGAACGCTACAGCCAGCTTCCGGGGTTTTGCGCGGCAGTCTCTTTATCAATGCAGACTAATGCGCTCAGTCTGGCATGTTTACGATCGCCACCCCATCGATACAGTCTCTTGCCAACTCGACCAGATGCGCGTGGTGTGTGAAGAGGATTGCTTGTCCGTTCGCGCCGATCTCGGCACAGAGTTTCAAGGCCGCTCGTGCCCGCACATCGTCAAATGTCTCCATGATATCGTCCAGGACCATCGGCAGTGGGCCAGGGTCACGCGCAAAGCTGCGATATCCAGCAAGACGCAACGCAAAGTACAGCTGACCCATTGTGCCCGTCGACATCTGCTCCACAGGAACCGTGTTTCCATCGGGCTGAATACCGACGAGCTTTTCGCCTTCGGACTGTGTCCAGACATCAACGCCGGTCCAGGCCGGGGAGGTCATGGTGACGAAGGCCTCTTCGACGTCGCGCAGCATACTGCCGCGCCGCTCTGCCGCAAGGCGACGCAGCGCCCCTCGTGCCGCCAGCACTCCGAGTCGAGCCACGGCAGCCTGACGCGCGCCGCTCCGTAGCTCTTCCAGCAGTGTCGCTTGTTCAGTCGCGAGATCGCTGCGGTCGGCGGCCTGAAATGCTTCGCGATATAACCGGTCAGCTTCTCGCTGAGCATCGCGGGCACTGTCGCGGATGAGCTGTGCGTCTTGCTGAGCCTGTTCCAGCTCTGTCGAGCGCGTTGCGTCAGGCATCAGGTCTAGTTCCTCGGTGAAAAGATCGGCATCGACTCCTTCACGTGCTTTTTGGCGATCACGTGCCGCATTTGCCTTTTCCGCTCGCAGAAGATCACGTTCAACCAACTTTGCAACACGATCGCGAGGCATCAAGTC
>ERZ1048872.3118-NODE-3118-length-11053-cov-10.414257_pt1 | contig 11053 bp, 11 predicted proteins | sample MGYA00383100_ERZ1048872 | MGnify/ENA primary metagenome ERZ1048872 (study PRJEB29581, sample SAMEA5548370) | metagenome | biome: marine; feature: coastal; material: water | depth 50 m | study: Short-term variability in the microbial, nano- and picoplankton... | reverse complement strand
GACCAGTTTTTTATATAAAACATAGGCTAAAGTGTGTTCTAATTCACGGTTAAATTAGCATTCTTTCTAAAATTGACGTTTTGTTAGTATTTTACCTGCAAAAAGTTGATTTATTTTCGTTGCAATAGGCAAAAATAAAATTATGAGCTGGATTGAAAAAATTCTCCCAAAAGCAAAATCTACCCAAAAACGCAATATTCCTGAAGGTGTTTGGAGTAAGTGTTCTTCATGTAATGCTGTACTTTATAAAGAAGAGTTAGATAGACAAATATCTGTTTGTCCAAAATGTGATCATCATATGCGTATTAGTGCGCGTAAGCGTATTGATAGTTTTCTCGATCAAGATAACCGCCTTGAACTTGGTGAAGAATTTGAAGCTCAAGATGTACTCAAGTTTAAAGATTCTAAGCGTTATAAAGACAGATTAAGCTCAGCACAAAAACAAACGGGCGAAAAAGACGCTTTAGTCGTGATGAAAGGTGAGTTACATGGCATGCCTATTGTTGCTGCGGCATTTGAGTTTTCTTTTCTAGGAGGTTCAATGGCGTCAGTGGTAGGTGCTCGTTTTGTTGCCGGTGTAGAGTACTGCCTTAAACATAACTTACCTTTTATCTGTTTCTCTGCCAGTGGCGGCGCTCGTATGCAAGAGGCGTTATTTTCATTAATGCAAATGGCGAAAACCAGTGCAGCCTTGGCTAAAATGAGCGAAAAGGGCTTACCGTATGTGTCAGTTTTAACTGATCCTACTATGGGTGGTGTTTCAGCCAGTCTTGCAATGTTAGGTGATATTAATGTTGCTGAACCTAAAGCCTTAATTGGTTTTGCTGGTCCAAGAGTAATTGAGCAAACGGTACGTGAAAAACTACCAGAAGGTTTCCAACGCAGTGAATTTTTGTTGGAAAAAGGTGCCATTGACATGATAGTGGATCGCCGTAATATGCGTGAAACATTAGCGCGTATGCTAGCTAAGTTTATGGGGCAAACGAGTCCTTTCTCAAGCTGATTGAATAAATTAGAGCAGTAAATGTCACAACATTTTAAAAGCCACTCAAAAGGTTGTAAAAACCTTAGCGAGTGGCTTTGTTATTTAGAAACCATCCATAATACTGAAATAGAGCTTGGTTTGTCTCGTATTGGTAAGGTTGCCAATCGCTTAGCTATTGATTTTAGTTTTGCTACCGTGATTACGGTTGCAGGAACCAACGGTAAAGGCACTACTTGTGCTTTTTTAGAAAATGCTCTGCTGAATGAAACGGCGTGTAATGGGCAAACATCGAAAACGGGTTTAGCCGTTGCTGTTTACTCATCACCTCACATAGAGCACTTTAATGAAAGATTGCGCGTAAATAAAATAGATGTTGATGATCAGGCTTTCATTGATGCTTTTGAGCAGATAGAGCAGGCAAGGACTGAAATATCACTAAGTTACTATGAGTTTACAACGTTAGCTGCTTTTTTAGTGCTAATGAAACTAAAACCTAATGTGATTATTTTAGAAGTTGGTTTAGGTGGCCGCTTAGATGCGACTAACATTATTGATGCTGATATTGCGGTTATCACCACGGTTGATCTTGATCACCAAGCATTTTTAGGTAACGATCGCGAAAGCATAGGCTTTGAGAAAGCAGGCATTATGCGTGCTAATCAAAATATTATTATTGGAGACCTTAGCCCTCCACACTCAGTACTCAACCATGCTCAACAAGTTAATCAATCACTGTCTCAAGGCGATAAAGAGCAAGCTTTAGCTAAAGTGAAAGTTAGAGAACAAGACTTTACTGTTGTTGAACAAGCTATTGCATCGAATGAACAAACTTTATGGTACTGGCAGTGCCGTGATAAAAATAATGTTCAAGAAGCTAATTTTTACCTAAATAATTTGCAAGCGACTCACATTCCTCGTGATAATGTAGCTACAGCGCTAATGGTATTAAAGCAATTGGGCCTTCACTTAACTACTGGTAAAGTGAACAAACTTATTGAGCAAACTAAGGTCGCAGGTAGAACAGAAATGTTTAGTCATCACTGTGACGTTATGCTGGATGTTGGCCATAATCCCCATGCTGGTAAGTATTTAGCTAATCAACTCAACAGGCTTAGAAAGCAAAAAGGCTATACAAAAATAATTGCTGTTACAGCAATGTTGGCAGACAAAGATATCAGTAATACCTTGTTATCTCTTAGTGAACAAATTGATGATTGGTATATCGCACCTTTGAATGTGCCAAGAGCAGCAACACTTGAGTCAATGAAAGAAATACTAAAGGGTTTTACTAATTCTATCAATTGCTTTGACAATATCACTCAGGCATTTAGAATAGCTATTCAAGAAGCCAAACAAACAGATTTAATACTTATTTTTGGCTCTTTTTACACCGTTGCCGAAATTAGGAAACTATTGATTTAGTTTGAATTAGCTTTTAAGTTACCTGGAGTATCGTTTGTCTACACCGTTTCAAAACCGTCTTGTTGGTACTATTATTGTTGCCGCAGCTGTTATTATCTTTTTGCCCGATGTGTTAGATGGCAAGAAAAAATCAAACCAAACTGACTTTGAAGCGATCCCAAAAGCGCCTGCTTTCACCGGTAAAATGACAACGAAGCTATTTCCTGAAGATAAGTTAGTGCTAAAAAAGCAAGCGGAGATTGTTAATGAACAAGCGCTTGATGAGCCATTGGCTAAGACAAGCAGTGATAATAGCTCTAAAGGAAACCCTTCCCGTAAAATAGTGAATAATCAACAGCCTGAGCAAGATAAACAAGCTAAGGTGACCCCTGCTACTAAGCCAATAGCTATTGCAGAAAATAAAACACCAAAAGCGGTAAAGAAATCTTCAGTAGCTACTTCTGCTATAAATAAACCTATATTAGGCTCACAACCTGCTAAAGCGGTGAATAAAGAAGCATGGGTCATTCAACTAGGTAGCTTTAGGCACAAAAAGAATGTTGAAGAGCTATTATCTAAACTGAAAAATAATGGCTATAGCGCTTTTACTAAACCGATCAAAACTAAACAGGGCAGTTTGACTAAAGTTTTTGTTGGCCCACAGCTAATAAAGTCGTCTTTAGAGAAGAAAATACCAGCGCTGAAAAAACTCACTAATGTTCAGGGGAAAATTGCTCGTTTTTACCCAACCAAATAAAATAATTATCTAGAAAGTTGCAATTGTTTTGTAATTTTTCAGCTATTGCACCTAGTTTTAGACTGAAAAGTATAGGAGCAACCGAAGTATTATTAAGTTATCCTTCAATGCCTTAGCTTGCAAAGTTCCGGATAAAGGAAATTGTTCACAGCTAACAATAAAGCATGACTTAATTGATATAAAAAGTTTAGGCATTTTTAGTTCTATTCTGGTAGAATGCGCGCCTCTAATCAATGAGAAACTTAAACTATGGTTTGGATAGATTATGCCATTTTGGCAGTAATAGGCGTATCAACACTAATTAGCTTAGTGCGTGGTTTTGTTAAAGAAGCCGTGTCCTTAATTATTTGGATCAGTGCCTTTTTTATTGCCAGCACTTTCTATGCAAACCTTGCCAATCTTCTCACCAATATTTCTGATCAATTCTTACGAAATGCTGCCGCAACCACTATTTTATTTATAGCCACTTTAGTACTAGGTGCCCTTGTTAACTACCTTATTGGGCAGTTAGTGAGTAAAACTGGTTTATCGGGTACAGATCGTGTTTTAGGATTAGTATTTGGCGCTTTACGAGGCGTACTTATTATCAGTGCTGTGCTATTCTTTATGGATGCTTTTACAGGTGCTGCAGCAAGTGATTGGTGGAAAAGTTCGCAACTTATACCTGAATTTAGGTTGGTTGTTGAATGGTTTTTTGAGTATCTTAAACAGTCATCAAGTTTTCTAACTTAGCGTTATTATAATACTATTAACTAAGTTTCAGCGGAGATAAATTCATGTGTGGTATTGTTGGTATTGTCGGTAAAACCCCGGTTAATCAATATTTGTATGACGGATTAACAGTGTTACAGCATCGAGGACAAGATGCAGCCGGTATTGTTACTATTCATGACAATACGTTTCGCCTACGAAAAGGCAATGGTCTGGTAAAAGACGTATTTCATACTCGCCATATGTTGCGGTTGCAAGGCAATATAGGTATTGGACATGTGCGTTACCCTACTGCGGGCACATCTAGTTCATCCGAAGCCCAGCCTTTTTATGCAAACTCGCCTTATGGAATTTCTTTGGCACATAATGGTAACTTAACTAATGCAGAAGAGTTGAAGCTTTGGTTAAACACCGAAGCTCGTCGCCATGTAAATACTACCTCGGACTCTGAACTATTATTAAATATCTTAGGTCATGAATTACAGCAAAGTGAGAATGCAGCATTAACGCCTGATGATGTTTTTACTGCAGTATCAAATGTCCATACGCGAGTTCGTGGTGCTTATGCAACGGTTGCTTTAATTATTGGTTATGGCATGGTTGCTTTTCGTGATCCAAATGGCATTCGCCCTTTAGTGTTTGGTAAGCGCGAAACCGAAAATGGCATGGAATATATGGTTGCCTCTGAATCTGTAGCTCTTGATGCCTGTTCATTTGAATTCGTTCGCGATGTTGCGCCAGGTGAATCTATTTTCTTTTCGCAGGATGGTCAAATTCATAGTCAACAATGCTCAGAAAACCCAACCTATAATCCTTGTATTTTTGAGTTTGTATATTTTGCTCGTCCTGATTCAACCATAGATAAAATGTCGGTTTACGCCTCTCGAGTAGAGATGGGGAAAAAATTAGGTGAAAAAATAGTCAAGGATTGGGATGGTGTAGATATTGATGTTGTTATTCCTATTCCTGAAACATCATGTGATATCGCTTTACAAATTGCTCAGCAGTTAGATATACCATACCGTCAAGGTTTTGTTAAAAACCGTTATATTGGTCGTACTTTCATTATGCCAGGTCAGGAGCAGCGTAAGAAGTCTGTTCGACAAAAGCTTAATGCTATTAGCGCAGAGTTTAAAGGTAAGAATGTCTTATTAGTCGACGATTCAGTTGTTCGAGGAACGACCTCAGAGCAAATTATTGAAATGGCTCGAGCTTCCGGTGCTAAAAAAGTTTATTTTGCCTCAGCAGCCCCCGAAGTTCGCTTTCCTAATGTTTATGGTATCGATATGCCTAGCGCTAATGAGTTAATTGCCTATGGCCGTGATGTAGATGATATTTGTAGTTTGATTGGCGCTGATAAATTAATTTTCCAAACAATTGATGATTTAGTGTCGGCAGTTCGAACGCATAACCCTGAAATTAGTACCTTTGATACTTCGGTATTTGATGGTAACTATGTGACCAATGATATCAATAATGATTATTTGGAAAAATTAGATGCGATGCGAAATAACAGCAGTAAAGAAGGTTCAGATAAAAATGCTGACTCAATCATTGATATGCACAATGAAGGCGCTGAATAACGTCTAATGAGTTTTTCGCGGCTTAACAGGGCTTCCAGTTAAGCTCAAAAATTGAAAATGGGTGCTCATATCATTGAGCACCCATTTTACTGAAAATCTTATTCGTTCAGTTTATATCTTTAAGATACATATTCAGGACCAAAGCCCATACCCCACATCACGACAGTAAAAGCTAAGATTCCAACTAGCAAAACTAGACCACAAGTTACCACGGAGCTTGAATATATAAAGCCTTTCTCTTCAGGGATATTCATCATAATGGGTACACCAGAATATAATAAATATACAGAATAACTAACGGCTACAAGCCCTGCTAGTGTAACAAACCAGAGCACAGGATATAGTGCGGTTACACCTACCATCAGGATTGGAGTCGCGGTATAAGCGGATAACTCAAGTGATTGGATAAAAGTAGGTTTAGAATCAAAAGTTTTAGCCATCCACTGAATTAAATAGGCAAGTGCAAAAACACCGGTAACAAGCGCAACATACATGGCAACGGCCATCACTTGAGCACTAGCTTGACTAATCTTTATTGGCTCTCCAACCCCTATAGTCCAGCCGATATGTGCAGCAGCGTAATAGCCACAAATAGCAGGAATAAGTGCGACAACTAAAATATGCATTAAACTATACATTAAGCTTTCATGACGTTTTTCAATCGATTGCCATTCATCTTTTGGATGAGCGTATAGTCCCCATATATGATTTAATATCATAATAACTTCCTCTTGCAGTCCCCAATTAATTATTCAGCAGTTTTTGAAATTTAATTGTTATTCTTATGCTAAATAAACGTTCGACAGTGATAATTTTAATTGTCGATGTCTTATTTATGGGATATGGCTAAGCATTCGTCAAGAGATGTTTGAAATTCAAGTGAAATAAAGCTTAAATAAGTTGTTTTTATACTGAAAATAGATAAATAAAATTACGCTTATCGTTAATTGTTATAAAAACAAGAATCATTCCTTTTCAACTGAATTTTGATTTTTGAGAAATGTTATGTGACTTTAATACGTACAATTTTCATTATTTCAATATCAAAGCCTGCCACTTTTTCATTGTCAGGGTAATAAGTAATATTAACTCGCTGACCTTGTAAGTTCTTATAGAATTTTTTACGTTTATATTTAAAGGGCACATCAATATTTTCTAACATCAAGGTATTGAGCAACCAATCATCGCACTCTCTTTGCACATGCGAAACTACCTTAATATTTTCGGTGTGGGTGAGGTTTTTGTGGCGTTCAATTAATCGATTGGCGGGGGAGTTTTTATTTGTGTATTGCATGATTTGATCAACGTCAGTGAAAAGTGATTTTTTACTAGTATCTCAAGAGATAGAATTTTAAAATAGCGCAAAGAAAGATTAATATCAATTGATGATTAAGAAGTTGTAGGTTTATGAAAAAGTATGCAGAGCTTTTAGCTCCCATTTTAAATTTTCTTCAATGTGAAACACCGGATAGCTGGATTAATGAGGCTAAAAAACCAGAGCATTTACAATTATTATTAACAGATCATATGGTTTGCGAGCTCAAGGCAGGTCAAACTGCGATGTGGCTAATCCGTAAATATGCTGTAGACAAGCCTAGCGGTGAAGCTTTGCTTGAATGGGTACAACCTTATGAAGCGTTTATTTATAAAAAGCAAGGAGATTTAGCGAGTCTTGCTATCAATAAAAATGATTTAACTCGCGCAATTAAACCTAAAAATGACACACCGTATGGGCAAGATTTAATTGATAAAATGGTACTTTTGATCAAAGAGGAACTACATCATTTTTATCAAGTGCTTGAAATTATGCAAGCGAGAAATATTCCTTATGAGAATATTAGGGCGGGTCGCTATGCAAAAGGGTTGATGAAACATGTACGTACCTACGAGCCTGAAACCTTAATAGATAAACTCATCATAGGGGCATTCATCGAAGCACGTTCCTGTGAACGTTTTGCTAAACTAGCCCCTTTTTTAGATGCAGAGTTAACTAAATTCTATACTTCATTATTGCGCTCTGAAGCACGTCATTATCAAGATTATTTAACCTTAGCTGAACAAGTAGCAGGTAAAAGTGTCAGTGAGCGTGTCGCCTATTTTGCTAAAGTAGAAGCACAGCTAATTTCAACGCCAGATGAAGACTTTAAGTTTCACTCGGGTGTACCTGTAACTTTGTAGCTGGTTTCTTGGAGAAAGAAAATATAGGCGCTAAAGCTATTTAGGCGCTAAAGCTATTTAGCCCTATTATGTTAAAGGCTGGTGTATTAACTCCATACTGGAAGGTGTAACTTTTAACCAAGCGCCTTGCTCATACCAATCACCTAAAACAACTCGTTGTGCTTTTTCGTTATTGGCTATTAATTCATGTATCGCAGGTCTGTGGGTATGGCCATGGATTAACAGCTGACTTTGGTAGCTTTCAAGGCAGCTAACAACCTCCTCAGGGGTTACATCCATAATCTCTTGCGATTTCGTTGCGGTAGCAGCAGCACTTTTTTTGCGATAATCAGCCGCCATTTTTTTGCGCACAAACAAGGGTAAGCTTTTAATTAACATTCGCCACCACCATGAGCGAGATTTTAAACGAAACTTTTGATAAGCAATATCACGGGTGCATAATGTATCACCATGCATAATAACGACTTCTTGACCGTACAAATCAATTAGATCTATTTCAGGCAATAAGGTCATAGCTGATTTTTGTGCGTATTTTTTGCCGAGTAAAAAGTCTCGATTACCATGAATGTAAAATATTTTAGTGCCAAAGCCTGACAATGTTGTCAGTGCTTTGGCTATAGTGGCTAAGTAAGCACTGTCATCATCATCACCAATCCAAGCTTCAAATAAATCCCCTAAAATATAAAGATCTTGTGCTTTTACTGCCTCATTTTTTAAAAACCGCAAAAAGCAGGCGGTAATATCAGGCCTGTTCTGTGCTAAATGTAAATCGGCAATAAAATAAGTAACAGGCTCATTGATGTTTTGCATTGATGACGACTTCTCAGTTTTTACTTAACGGGTTACTTATTCAACAATGGCTGATTCAATAACAATATCATCTTTTGGTACATCACCATGGCCGTACATATTGCCTGTTTCAACTAAAGCCATTTTGTCGACAACTTCCATTCCCTCAACCACTTTACCAAATACACAGTAGCCCCAACCTTGGATAGATTCGTTCTTAAAGTTTAAAAAGTCATTGTCAGTTAAGTTGATAAAAAATTGTGCTGAAGCCGAATGAGGCTCTTGAGTACGTGCCATTGCTAGTGTGCCACGCGCATTACCTAAACCATTGTTGGCTTCATTTTGAATGCTTGCACGTGTTTCTTTTTCTTCTAAACCAGGCGCAAATCCGCCACCTTGAGCCATAAAGCCTTTGATAACACGGTGAAAAATAGTGCCATTGTAATGGCCTTCTTCAACATACTGTTGGAAGTTTTTTGCGGTAACAGGTGCTTTATCAAAGTCTAATTCAATTTTAATATCGCCAAGGGTTGTTTTGAAAATAATCATAAGGTTCTCGTATATAGAAAAAATTTAGCCAAATTGTACATTAACTCGGTATAAAGTGCATTAGTCATGATGATTCTAGCCCTTTGTTCAGGTACAATTGCCGCTTACTTTATAGTTAGACTGGAGTCGTTAACCCTCATGTTACAGATATACAATACTTTAACCCGTAAAAAGGAAGCTTTTACCCCAATTAACCCCGGTAAAGTAGGATTGTATGTTTGTGGTTGTACCGTTTACGACCTATGCCACATTGGCCATGCGCGTACTTATATCAGCTTTGATAATATTGCCCGTTATATGAGGTTTTCTGGTTTAGAGGTTAATTATGTGCGTAATATCACTGATGTCGAAGATAAGATTATTAACCGTGCCATTGAAAATGATGAGACACCTGAGCAACTGACAGAGCGCACCATTGCTTATATGCATGAAGATTTTGATGCGTTAAATATGGCACGCCCTGATCTTGAGCCACGCGTTACCACTCATATGAATGAAATTATTACTATGATTGAAACCTTGGTAGCCAAAAAACATGCTTATATCGCAGGTGGCGAAGCCAATGAAACAGGGCAGGGAGATGTGTTGTTTGATGTTTCAAGCTACACAGATTATGGCAAATTAAGTGGTCAGAATTTAGAGCAGTTACAAGCAGGCTCCAGAGTTGATGTTGATCAATCCAAGAATAACCCGCTAGACTTTGTTTTATGGAAGTCAGCCAAGCCGGGAGAGCCTAGTTGGTCATCACCGTGGGGCGAAGGACGTCCAGGTTGGCATATTGAGTGTTCAGCCATGAATGCTAAAGAGTTAGGTCATCATTTTGATATTCATGGCGGAGGCTCTGACTTACAATTTCCTCATCATGAAAATGAAGTCGCGCAAAGTTGCTGTGCACTTGATACACCTTATGTGAACTATTGGATGCATACGGGCATGGTACAAGTGGATCAAGAAAAAATGTCTAAATCGCTTGGCAACTTTTTCACCATTCGTGATGTACTTGCGCAATATGATGCAGAAACGGTACGATTTTTCTTAACTACAGGGCATTATCGAAGCCAGTTAAATTATTCAACGGATAACTTAACGCAAGCAAGAGCATCATTAGAGCGTATTTATACCGCCTTAAGAGATGTAAAAGTCAGCGAAGACTTTGTTGCAGATAAGTCATCTCCTTATGTTCAGCAATTTTGCCAAGCTATGGATGATGACTTTAATACTCCGCAAGCCATTGCCGTATTATTTGAAGTTGCCAAAGAGTTGAATGTCGTCAAAGATCAAAATATTGGCCAAGCTGAAGTGCTTGCTGCGACTTTAAAAACATTAGGCGGTGTCATTGGTTTATTGCAACTTGAGCCAGAGAGCTTTTTGCAAGGGCAAAACGATGACGATGAAGTGGCGGTTATTGAAGCTTTAATCCTACAACGTAATCAAGCGCGCGTAGATAAAAACTGGCCACTTGCTGATGAGGCGAGAGATAAATTAAATGCGATGAATATTGTGCTTGAAGACAGCGCCGGTAAAACCACTTGGCGAAAAGCTTAATTCATTAAAACTTCTTAGTAAAAAAGAAACTAGCTTAATGGCAGCCAGTTTATAGCTGGCTAACATTAAGCTAATTTATAGTTGAAAATCCCGCTATTTTTTCATTGTCACTAAGTTATTTCATACATGTGTGATTTCTGACTTTATTTTTAGCTGTATATAGGCACTCATCGGCAAGGTTAAATCAATCATATTGTAACGTTGAATAGTTCGCGTTCCCAATGACGACACCAATTGAAACAGTAAGCTTTATTGGGCCAACTGTATCTTCTATAAAGGGATAGGAAGCAATTTCTAACCGTAACTCATCCAGACGCAAGTGTACGTTTTTTTCATTATTACAAGGGCTTACTATAACAAATTCTTCACCACCAAAGCGGGCAACTACATCTGCATCGCGATGGAAAAATTGTTTTAATATTTTGGCCGTGGTCGTTAAACAATAATCCCCAAATAAGTGCCCATGAGAATCATTTACTTCTTTGAATAAGTCCAAATCAACTATGGCATACATCAAGCTTAAGTGGTTTCTTGATTGTACAGATTGTATTATTG
>ERZ1048872.3117-NODE-3117-length-11058-cov-5.539944_pt1 | contig 11058 bp, 1 predicted proteins | sample MGYA00383100_ERZ1048872 | MGnify/ENA primary metagenome ERZ1048872 (study PRJEB29581, sample SAMEA5548370) | metagenome | biome: marine; feature: coastal; material: water | depth 50 m | study: Short-term variability in the microbial, nano- and picoplankton... | reverse complement strand
ACTTTCAGGAATCACGACGATACCAGGGGAGTCGCTGTCACCAACGTTGGCAACAACATCTCTCACTCTCACTTCTGCATAATTCGAATCTTGCGCCGTTACGATTGTGTGCGCTATTGTGCCGCTATGGCCCTTGAGATCCTTGGTTACTACAGGTGGTGCATCTCCAGCTATATTAAAGCTGTCACTACCTAGGCCACCAACAACCTCCGTTTTAACTCCGGCGCCAGTGCTTTGAATGAAGAAGCGATCATCACCCTCTGCACCATCCACCCTCAAGATTTCAATATTTTTATAATTTACAGATAGACCGGCTCCGAAAATACCATCTGCAGTCACAACAAAATCATCACCAAACTCGGTACCGATTAATGCGACAGTATCTTCACCCGCCCCACCATCAATATTGACATCCGCATTAACCGCATACAAAACACTATCGGCATTGGCGCCGCCGGATATATCCGTTCGACTCTGGTCCGGCGCTTCAACCGACTCGCCCAGGGCAAAGGCTCTGACCTCGAAATTATCTTTGCCCTCACCGCCATTCAGTGTAAGCACCGCGTCATTGCGAAAAACAATGAACTTGTCATCACCGTTTCCGCCATCAATAACCGTATCAATATCGACACCATGACTCAGATAACCGCGAGTTGTGAGTTCTGTAGTGAATACATCACTTACAGCCAGCGCATATAGGTCATCAAGCTCTGGATTAAGAGCCTGTATGTTGCCACCTAGAAATAGGCCATCTCGAGGCACGTTGTAAACCTGGCCTATCTGGAAGCGATCGGCATCGTCGCCACCGTCGATCTGTGTTGATGCCCGGTTCCCATCCAGCTGAAACGCATCCTCACCCTTTCCGCTATAAACCCTAATGTTTTCGGTGGCGCCCGTGTAATTTATCCGTTCAACAGGGAAATCCGCTGCACTTTCATAAGCCGCTTTAGCGTCTTGAAACTCTTGCTCAGTGCCCGTGTTACGAGCATCAACGGCAGCTTGATACAGCTCGGTTTTTGCTGACTCATCGAATGATTCGCCCTTTTTCAGAGCAGCGACAAATCCAATAGAATCTGATGCTCGCAGTAAAAACTCGTCTGGATTAGCGGTATCTTTTAGTATGAGATCAAACTCGTCATCGGAAAAACTATTGAACGCAAACCCTGGAGTATTTGAATTACCTTCAGAAGCTGCATCAAATGTGGTGTTCGTATCTTTAACTTCAAGATCGACTAAAGGATTATCGTCAGAAACAAACTCGCTCCTATAAACCGCGTCGACTGCACCTGCTACTATTAGAGTATCTGTATCTGCGTTGGCAGCGTCCTCAACAGTCTGCACTTCACGATCTGCAGTACCCCCACTTACCGTGACCTTGTAAAAATCTCCGCCAACGCCACCGTCCAAAATATCATTACCAAAGCTTGAGACAAGTTGGTCGCCATCTAGCTCGCCATACAATTCGTCGTCGCCATACTCGCCATCTAAGTAGTCACGGTTGGAGTCGTTGCTTTCACTCGTGCTTGCAGAACCACCACCACGAACTCGATCGTTGCCTTCATCGCCGAAGATCAGGTCGCTACCAAAACCACCTAGCAAGCTATCATCGCCACCGTTACCTTCGATTAGATCACCGCCGTCTCCACCATAGATAGAATCATTACCACTGTCGCCATACAGCTTGTCAGCACCATCTGCGCCAAAGATGATGTCATCGTCGAGCTCTCCATAAATCGTATCGGCTCCCGTTTCGCCGTATAGAATGTCGTCGTCATCACCCCCGCGAACGGTATCGTCACCTCTACCGGCGTAAACGATATCATTGCCCTTGTCACCATCGATAGTATCGCTGCCGCCAATAGACCCGCGCTCAGTCTCGGAGACGTCAATATCAGATGCGGTCCAGGTCGCACCTAGACCAATACCAGTCTGAACCAGGTAACCGCCATCGCCGAGAATCAGGTCATTACCATCACTGGCGCCCGCAGCCTGTTCACCGCCATCTATAATGTCGTCACCGCCACCACCGGCAATAATGTCAGATCCAGCGCCACCGAAAATAGTGTCGGCAACATCTGTGCCCTGCACAGAAATTCGCAGCGAGTCATCTTCTATTTTGACCTCATCACCAAAGATCAGGTCGTTGCCAGCACCGCCGTAGATAGTGTCAAAGCCTGCGCCACCAATCAGAATGTCGTTGCCTCTGGTACCAACGATTAGGTCATCACCAATACCGCCTCTGACAATTGCACGCAAGTTATTCCCATTGCCGACGATAATGGTGTCGTTACCCGGACCACCATCAATTTCAATTGTAAGTTCGGACGACACTGCTAATAAGTTGGTGGCGTCGAAATAATCATCGCCCTCACCCAGCTGAATAAGAATGCCCGTCGGCGTGTCGTAGACCTGTGCATCGTCAGGTAAGGACAGTCCTGAAGGCACAGAAGATCCGACATTCAGTGCAAGCGCCTGGGGCGCAGCAGCGGAAGAGGAAGAGGAAGAGGAAGGAATTTTGGCGACTGATACACCCACACCATCGCCCTTATTTCCCAAAATTATTCGCTCCGGCCCGTCTGTCACATCCCCCGTAAGGCGACTTTCGGCAGCCTCTCCAGCACTAATTTGAAGCGTATCGCCAACGAACGAAGCGAGTTGCTGGGGGCGTGTGAAAGGCACTTCAAAATCAAGAATGGTAATGGGTGGCGTTATATCTTCGCTAAATTCAATGCTAAACAAGAAAAGGTCTACTTCGAGGTAAGCAAACAGCTTGGCGTAAATTTCCCCAGTAATATCAAACACCGCTAATGGCGCAAGTGCCGGAAAATCACCGTACTCGAATTCGGTTACAACACTGCCAATCAGTTCCTCGACCCGCACTTTGCCGTCACTGTCGGGATCATACAAGTTGAAGAAAACGTCGGCATATACACCACCGGCAACACCACCCTTGGCAACGCCAAGGTTCAACTCAGCTCCTGCGGACAAGCCAAGACTGAGGGTTACTTCTGGAACGTCAGCGCCAGTACCATCGGGATTCTCGGTATCACTGACATAAAAACCGTTGAATATCAGTTCGGGATTACGAAAATTGGAATCGGCAAACTGCGAAATACCCAGCGTATCAAAGCCAAACGCAAAATCAGCCTCCAAGCCCAGCGAGCCTGTTACAGATGCGCCCAATGGCCCTATGATCGGAAAATACTGGCTATATTCGAAATCGACAACCAAGGGGTTCAGGTCATAGGTTATTAGTGTGGCTTCCTTACCGGTCAATAGACCAAAAATCTGGGAAGGATCTGAAATAATTGGGAATGCGAATGAACCATTATTTTTAAGTGAGTCCAGAACACCCTTGGATCCGCTATTATTGGCCCCTGGAGTTTTACTCGTCTGGTTCCCCGTTGGTGTCGAGCCACCAGTGCGGCTCTTATCAGCGGTGTCTATCGAAGATGCCTTGGTGTTTTGATCCGACAAATCGATATCGTCCAGATACAGCGTATTGCCCTCAGCGTCCTTCTTTTCGCTTCCGTCCTCATTCAGCAGGGCCTGCGTTGGGTCGAATATAGTGAAGTCGCCAAAATTTAAAATCAGGTCTTCAGCATTCGCCGGAATAGAGTTAATCAAATCAACAATATCCGCCACCGAGTCAATAAACCCAAGGTCGACATTACCGAAGGCCTCGGCGATATCCACAAGGCTCAAGGAAGGGCCAAGGTCGGAAATAACGGGAAGCGGCGCCGTAACAAAATCGATAATGTCGGACAAGGGATCAGTCACGTCCTGTATCCCGCCTAACACGGGGCTAAGGAAGTCGCTCAGGAAGGAACCGAGATCCAGACTGACATTCTGGAATTCAACAAGTGCAAGCCCATCCTGAATCGCATTACCCAAGCCATTGGGCGCGACAGAAGAATTCACCGTAATCGTGGATGCTGCATCGGTCCAGCCAGTGGGACCCTGGGCAGCGTCAATGTCACCCACTTCCCACTGCAGTGCAAAGTCTGTTGTGACTGAGGGAAAAACTCCAGCACTGCCTGCGGGCGCCAGATCAGGATCCAATTCCAGCGTAAAGGCCAGGTCGGCTTCTGCTTCGGCAGCGATTCCGAGGTCAAAGCCTATTTTGCCCAGATCAGAGAACCCCACACGAGACGAATATTTTGTTGGGTCATACTCACCATTCTCATTTTTCGCTCCCCACGCTTTGCTAACGACATCAACAGAGAACGAAGCCGCCAAGTGGGTATCGCCCTTATCTACCGCCGTGAGTTGAAGAAAGCCGAGGGTTCCTTTTATGCTGGCATTTGGCACGCCCACCAGTACGTCGAAGGAAAGCTCCTCTCCCTCCAGATCCAGATAAGCGCCTTCAGCAAAACTGAGACCAAAGCCAAGGCCTAAATCCCAGTTAATGGACATATCAATGGCACCACTGGTCTCGAGACCAAGGCCGGGTATACCCAGATCAAATCCAATATCTGCGCTGGCATCCGCTATGGTGCCGTCAATTGTGAGATCCCACTGGACAAACACATCATCTCGAGCGATGCCGGTTTTATTAAAGTTGGAGTCCTCGTTAAGCTCCACTTTTGCTTTGAATCCCAGTAAATCCTCGAGGTCATCAAGCAGCCCATTCAGTAACGTGCTAACTACGTCCTCTTCACCGGAACCAAAGCTCGCTACACCCTCGCGGAAGTCAGCGACAAAGCCTGCCCTGAACTCCTCAATAAAGCGGGTACCATCAGCCAGTGAATCGCCGACCAGCGGCAGCGTAAGCCCGCCTATCTCGCCGTCCATGATGTCCTGCAGGCTTTCAAGGAAAAGATCAACACCGTCAACAACCAGCAGGATGTTGTCCATCAAGCTCAGTTGAGACAGGTCGAGGCCGCTGGTGATTTGATCCAGGCCATCGACTGTAAAATCGTCAGAGCTTAACGCTGTTAGGCTGAGAGCTTCATGTGTGCGGTCACCCCGGGTGAGCCCATCAAATGCACCGTCTGCCTCTTCAGCACCTGTATAAATCGTAAGGTTACCTGCAAAAATCGAATCCGTGGGCAAGTAGACCGGTAAAACTGCCTGTAAATCGCCGTCCAAAGTGATCACGAAATCATCCGCGGACAGCGACGAGAACGAGCGAGCACTGGCATCAAAAAACTGGAAATCTTTAGCAAACCCCGCGTTAAAATCAACAGCCACATCTGCTGTGCCATCCTGAACGAAGATACCCAGCGGGCCCAATGCTCCTCGGAAGGTCAGGTCCCTTCCGGCGACCAGAAGCGCACCGGACAAATTCGTTTCATCATAGATCCAGACGTCGCCGAGCTCAGCCGAATCAGAAAGCCCCAGGTCTATACCAAACGCAAACGTCACGCCAACCGTTCCATTGGCGGTCAGGTTAGCGGAGCCTGCAAGGCTCGCCTGACTCAATAGACTTGCTATGTCAGGATCGAGGCCATCCCCAAGAAGATCGGCTATATCCAGATCGATTCCCAAGGACTCACTGACACCGGTATCAAGCGTCAATTCCAGGCGTAATCGGTCTTGTGCGTCCAACGAAAGACGCACATCCTGGGAGTCGCTGGGCAGACCAAAAGCCGACTTCAGGATACCTTCCAGCTCTTGTATTGCGCCGGCAGGATTATCAAAAGCATTCTGCACTGCCGCATCAAGCGTGTCGGCGAAAGACAGCAGGTCATTAACACTCACTTCGATCAGCGGGATGGGGTCGCTAAGGAAGCCAAATTCTTCGAATTCATTCAGGAAGTCGGTCACCGCTATGATGCCGTCCAGCACCTCGCTAAAGCCGATATCCGACAATTTCAGAATGGGTAATCCCTCAAACGCGGAGGCATTTACATCAATTTCAGGCCGGGCATCAGCGATTGCTTGTAACCTGGTCTCCTTTTCCGACTCTGAAATACCTTCTTCATTGGGATCAGCGAGCTCCGCAAAAGGGTTACCCAAGTCTTTTACTGTCAAAACAACTTTGGGGTCTACCGCCCCTGCGAGCAAGTCTAACCCACGGACATTTGTATCAAGACCGACAGCCAGTGAAAGCTGGCCATACGCTTTTTTCTTGGCCTCATCAGGATCCGTATTAGTGGGATCTATAAGCTCCCCGGTTCCGTTGATACCAATCTCAACGATATTCCCGATGTCAGAAAAGTTTAAATTGGCTTGAAGCTCAGCGAGTGTCGCCCGCCCTGATTCGGTAGTGGGGTTCTTCAGAGCTAACGTGACTTCTGCACCCAGCGCCCCATCTCCGTCGAGGGTAACGCCGGCAAACCCGAAGTCGGCAGTGGCGGTAACATCCGCTATGAGGTCAAGTGTGCCAGTGACAGAGGTGTCTTGCAGAAAAACTCGGTCAGCGAGTGTTGGGCCGGCAATGGTGGCCCCCTCAATCACACCGTCAACGGTACCGTCTGCTTCATCGGTGCCAAAAATGCCCAGCTGCAGCGCTGCCTGGGAACCATTTACGCTCTCAACTTTTAGCATTCCAGGCTCTGCGGCCGGAATCGTATTGTCCTGTAACAGCAGGCCTGTGCCAGCAGCATTGATGGCGAGCGCAAAAGGTGTACCGGGAATCGCAGCTACTTTTGCAATCAACTGGCCGATCGTATCGACGTCCTTCAGCGAAATACCGACTGGAACATTGTCACTACCAGTGATAATAAAGTCGTCAGTATTAGCAACAACAGGCGACGACGTATTACTTTCAGCGCCTTTTAGGCCCAGAGCGCCCAATTGGTTGTTAAAGGGCAGGCTCAAAGACGTTATGCCAGATGCCGGTGCGCCATCCGCTTCAGAAATTATCAGGCTAGTGCCAGAGGAGCTGACAACTATCGCCGGCAATTGCCGCGTCGTATCCGCTGGGTCGGTATAAAGCAGCACCGCCTTATCAGCACTACTGGCGCTATCTATTGCTGTGCTGATGGCCTTGTTGATGTCGCGCACCAGGTCACGGATGTTAGTGTTATCAGCAGTATCAGTAGCGTTCAGGGTCACCGACAAGTTGATGTCATTGACACTTATAACAAAGCTTTGCGAGCTGCCACTCCACAACAGGCTATCAAATGGATCAAACTGGGTGACAATATTAGCCTTGGCTAAAACTGGGTTTTCTGCACTGAAGGGATCACTATCTCCATCGCCAAAACCACTATCGCGGTTACCGCTGGCTATGGCTGCTCCTAGCCCTAGCTGTGCATAAGCCTGCTTGTTCTCTGTTTCGCTGTCATCACTATCAAGAAGTTTAAATTCAACACCATTTAGGGATGTGAGCTTGAACCAGTTGCCATCTCGCTCAGCAACGATATTGGCCAAGCCATTGCTGTTCAGCTCCGAATTAATTGAGTCAATAAATTGTTGTTGGGTTCTAACCGGTTCTTTAATAAAGTTGCCATCACTATCCTGCAGCAAAACACCATCGGAGTCGGTTTCATAGAAATAGGCGGGAATAACAACATCAACCTCCGTTGTGCTGCCACTTACCAGCACGCTGAACTTGGCATCGGCAGAAAGAAAATATCTTGCTGCACTCGGTAATGGCTTTCCGGTAATCGTCAGCTGTTCGGCAGCTTCCACTGCATTGTTCAGCTCGTCATTGTCGGAGCCGTTTGCCTTTAACTCAGTCAAATCAGTAATCGCGTCCGCACTGCCACGCACGTTATCACCCAGCGCGACTCCAAGGGTCAGTGCAAGTTGACCACTGCCCGTAAGGCTAAGGTTGGCCTCGGTATTAGTAATATTAGCTACAGGGTCGAGATCAAAATCGAACTTGACGTCGGTTTCAACATCAACAAAATCGCCGCCGAACACCAGTTCCAGCCTCAGTTCATCAGTTACCAGGTCGTAGGCGAAAGTGACTCCATCGGTCACATCGCCATCCACCACGCCCACGATACGTTGCAGTTCCCGACTTAGCTCCTGCGCAGTTTTAAACGCAGGATTATTCTGCGCATCAAGTAGTTTGGCTGTGCCCGTTGAGTCATCATCGTCGTCATGATCGTCAAACAGCCACTTGTCAGAAAATACATCAGCAAAATCCAGCACATCTCCCACATTCGCTGCCACGAATGGGACTTCTATAGCCGAAATTCTCTTATCGTTTATTCCCGCTAAGACATCGCTGACTTGACCCAGAGCGCTAACAAACTTGGCTGGGTTGATGTTATTAAATTTTTGCAAGTCCGCGACAAAACCCGCGGGATCATTAGGCCCGCTCGCGGTGAAACCAGGATCGAATCGCTCACCAAAAGAAGCGCCCCCTATTTCGTGTCCATCTTTCAGGACATCAAGATCGTTGGCCTCGAAGCGCACATGAAACAATTCAGAGCCACTAGCTGTGTTGGTGTACGTAGGGGCTTCAAAGCCAGGCATTGCAGACGTATCGTCAATCCGATCAACGACGAAATTTATCGCAGCGTCAAGACCGTAACTCGCTCCCTGTAGCTCGCTGAATGTCACCCCCAAGCTTGTCGGAACGGGGCCGTCCACTGGATTAAATGTTATTGGTCCAGCGCTGCTATTTGCCTGCACGCCTGTGTTCAGTGTGACACTGCCAGTAGCCGCTAAGCCCAAAAAGCCTATCTGAACATCATCAGTGTTTAAATCCAGAACCGCAGATGTCTCCACCTTAAGATCAGTGAACTGGGCATAAAATTTCGCGGGGTCAACTACCGTAGTAACGGCCGGCACGCGCTCAGCAACTGGGTCTGTCGTAGCCGGGATCTCTGCCTTGGCTGCAATAACCTCGTCAACACCAAAGGTAAACCGGAAAGACAGCGTTGAGGTCACTGCAGTTGCAAGCGCCTCGTCCTCAAAGCTGAACCCCAGATCCTCCAGCCCCGTGCCCAAATCGAACGGAAGGCTGCGAGTGGCTGTCAGGCTGAAATTTAGTGATATTTCTATTGGTCCATCGACCCCGTTGAGGTCATTTGTGACGCTGATTCCGTCAACCACCAACGCCATGCCACCATTAGCGTCTATTGGATTGGTAGTATCTTCAATAATCGCATTATTGAACTCAGTGATGGCGGTCTGAAAAGCGCCGCCCGTGTCCTGCAGTACTGCGGTCAGATCAGTGGCTTCTGTTAATTCGCCAAGTGCTGTACTCAAGGGGCTTACTAGCAAGTTATCTATCAATTCCCCGAGCGAAACCCGCCCATCACCGCCGCCTTCTGTATCAAAGCCTGATAGCGTTAACTCATAGTCATTTAAAGATGCAAATTCACCATCATCTTTCTCACCATTGCCATTGCTATCGGTGAAACTACCGTCCAAATTTACATCCAAAGAAAGCAGGCTATTTAAGGAAGCAGCTTCTGCTTCCCCATCGACAAGTTGTATCAAAACCGGGATTTCAGTATTCAGCAGCTCATCGTTAAAGAACTCTTCCAACAGGTCAGCAGAATCCTGCAGGCCGTCATCCAACACCGCCCCAGCGGCCACCAAATCCGCCGACAACAACACCCGCGGCTCCATCAGCTCGGCGTGTAAAGCCCTACTTTTTGACAGATTTTCTTTAATTGCCTGATAGAGGGGGCGTCGGGTAGACAGACGTTGAAGGAGTTGCTCTCGGGTTTGCGTGATACAGACCGGCTTATTCATCCATGGTTCCCTTAAACTTCTTCCAGCCGCAGCTCCTTCACGTTTGCCGCGTGATGATAAGCTCGGCTCGATATTGATAAGCTATTGTTAACAAGGATTCCGACAACCAACTGTTTTTATTCAACTTTTGGGCCGTAACAGTTATGAAAACCACGCGAAAACAAAAACTAATTGCAAGATATGTATAGACCACATCCCAATTTGGGTCAATAACATTAAATTACACGACAGTCGCTTCGTCGTTTCTTGGCTGCTCAGCAAACCCTGAGCCTGACATTTGACAACGGGTAGACCGAAGCGGCACCCTTCGCCCATTAACTGATTGTTCCCGTGAATAGCACATCAGCCTTAACGCAGGCGGCCACCCAATTGTTCATTCGACTATTATCTGCATCTCTCTTGTCGCTGCTGATCGCTAATCCAGGGGCGGCGGCGAACAAGACCCTGCCCATTGCATTGGAGCTTAAGGCCATTCAGTCCAAATCTGCACACCTGCAGAATGTGCAAGCAGGCTCGGTGATTACCCTGGCAGCCAGGGCAGATTGTGAGCTGTGGCTGGATTTGAAGCGCAAAGACAATGGCAGCCGCGTCTTTGCCTCAAAGATGCCACTGGAGTGGAGCACGATTGTCACAATCGCCGAGGCAGGCGACTACCTGCTGTATTTTCATAATCGCAGCGAAAAAACCTGTGATTTTAAAGGCGAGTTGAATGTCAGCCTGACAACGGCTGGCGACGCATCAATAGAGCAACAGCTGAAACGCCTGTCTGACCAGCTACAAACGGTGTTCATTATGGACGCCATTGACTACCAACTGGTGGATTGTGACAGCAACAATTCCTACGCCCGCGGCTCCGAAGTGCTTTTGTGCCGCCAACACCTGGAAACGCTGGCTGATAATACCCCCGATAAGAAGACGGCGGAGCATCTGATTTTTTTCACATTAATGCATGAGACCGCCCACGTTTTGCTCACCCAGTGGCGTTATCCGTTTAACAACAACGAAGACGTTGTCGACGAGTTTGGCGTGGTGCTCACGCGCTTAATGAAGCGGGATGCCGCTATTGAGGCCCAGGCCGGCTATTTTGAGAAGCAACCGAGCCAGTCAGAGTACGAGCACATCTTGAAAAACGACGACAGGCACACCCTCTCCGTTCAACGAGCGCGGAACCTCAGGGGCTGGGCGGCCGACAAGACTTTGATGGCCCGGTGGATGCCGTTCCTGATTCCACATATCCGCAGTGATCATCTGCAGGCACTGACAACAACGCCCAACCAAGAGCTAGGTGCACTGATCAGCACTGAGCTGACAGCGAGAAAAACAAGGCCTGCCGAGTAGCCAAAGAAGGCGAGCCAAGCAATTACGGCGATCGCGGCAGCTCCTACAACTTTTTAAGAGGTTGTTTATCTCCTGTATCTGGGCGAGGTCAGTGGCTAATGCCTACAGCCCGAT
>ERZ1048872.3115-NODE-3115-length-11062-cov-4.307986_pt1 | contig 11062 bp, 9 predicted proteins | sample MGYA00383100_ERZ1048872 | MGnify/ENA primary metagenome ERZ1048872 (study PRJEB29581, sample SAMEA5548370) | metagenome | biome: marine; feature: coastal; material: water | depth 50 m | study: Short-term variability in the microbial, nano- and picoplankton... | reverse complement strand
GAAACGATGAACCATGGTGGCTCGTCCTTTCAGTTTCACTAATGCTTATTGCCGGATTTATTGCTGTAAAAGGGCTACGCACTATCATGGCTGCCTTTTTCGACAAGGAACCAAACGACGACGTTAAGCCTTAGTTTTCTATAAGGCGGAACCCTTCGCTGTGAACATTCTGAATTTCTAGATTCTCATCTTGCTTTAGATATTTACGCAGCTTGGCCACATATACATCCATACTTCTACCGGCAAAATAACTATCGTCCTTCCATATTTTCAATAAAGCGGTGCTTCTGGGCAGTAAGTCATTTTTATGACGGATAAGAAGTTTTAATAATTCCGATTCTTTTGGAGAAAGCTTTTGTTCTTCACCTTTGTACTCAAGAATTCTTAAACGATGGTTAAAATTAAATATTCCTAATTGTATTTCTTTGGGTTCTTCAACTTCGTCCTCTTTATTTCTACCCAAAATTGCTTTGATTTTGTAAAGCAATACTTCAGAGTCAAACGGTTTGTTTAAGAAATCATCCGCACCAACTTTATAGCCCTGCAATACATCCTCTTTAAGGGACTTTGCCGTTAAGAATATTAAGTTTTGATTTTTATTAATCTGCTTAATTTCCTGCGCCAATGTAAAGCCATCTTTACGCGGCATCATCACATCGAGAATGCAGATGTCAAAATCAGATTTCTTGTACTCGTTCAAGCCAATCACTCCATCTTGAGCCAAAATAACCTTATAGTCGTGTAACTCTAAATAGTCCTTTAATATCATTCCGAAATTCGGATCGTCTTCTACTAATAATATTTTGTACTGCTTACTCTGACTCATAGATTGGAAGTTTAATTGTGAACATGCTGCCTTGGTTTTCTTGGCTTTCTACCTCCACAAAACCATTGTGTAACTTTATCATTTCAAACGCATAACTTAAACCTAAACCATGCCCTTTTACGTTGTGTATGTTTCCGCGTTCCTCGCGGTAAAATCTTTCAAAAACTTGCTTACGCACTTCTTGGGTCATGCCTTTACCCTTATCAGATATCTTGATATAGACCCAGCCTGCATCGTGGTGCGTTGAAACCATGATTTTTGGCTTTTCAGGGGAGTACTTATTGGCGTTGTCAAGGATATTAACAAGTACATTCTCAATGTGTGTAAAGTCTGCTTCTATCAGCAGTTCACTAGAATCCAAATGCGTTTCTACGCTGCCTTCTCTTTGTTCCACTTGAAGCGCAACATGAGATATAGCCTGACGTACCAACTCATTCAATTCAATTTTCTCTTTGTTTATTTCAATTTCATGATTGTCGAGCATAGCAAGTTTCAAAACCTTCTCCACTTGCGAATGCATGCGCTTATTTTCTTGCTGAATAACATTTGAGTAGTGATTCAGCTTGTCTTGGTTTCCAGACACACGTGGGTTACGCATAGCATCTATTGCAAGGTTTATCGTCGCAATAGGCGTTTTAAACTCATGCGTCATGTTATTTATGAAATCTGTCTTGATTTGAGAAATACGCTTTTGTTTCTGCATTTGCAAAAGCGTGTTCCAGAAGGTCGCAATGATTGCCGCAGTAAATATCAGAGATAGCAAAAACATAAACCACATCGACTTAATGACATAACTCGATTTATTCGGGAAGCTAACAAGTAAATATTTTGGTCCAGTATAAAAGTCATTCTTAAACACCGGTACTTTAAAATCTATGGAAGAGGCATTGAACTGCTCCGATCTTAAATCTGTGAGATAGCCGTTTTCAACAACAGCGTACTCGTAGTTCGTTTTGATATTGTAATGCTCGAGCTCGCTTCTAATGACAGAATCAATGCTATTTGAAGTAAACCGTTGATTAATTGGCATCATGTTGCGCATTCTATAAACCAACATGTTATTGAACATAGAGTCCATTAAGTTCATTTGACTGAAGATTCCAGCCATTTCATTTTGGGAAGATCCAACCACAACATCCTGCTGTATTCCTGGTGATATTTGATGTGAAATACTCAACTGCGCCTGACCGTTTTGAAACATAATCACGGTATCCTTGGTCAATTCAGTCACCTGATAGATATCCTCAGATGTATCTTCAGCACTGTCTTGTGGCACTTCCATTTGCTTGGAAAACAATGGGTCGAATTCGAATCCCTCCCTCATCATATTCATAGCGTCCATTTTTTCCAGTTTGCCAGAAATTACATTCATAGCAGATAAAGCATTCTGATCAAACTGATCTTCCTTTACCTTGACTGAGTTCTGAAACAGATAGGTCTGCAAGCCGATTACTCCGGTTAACGAAATAATCAGAAAAGTGATTAATGTCTTTGAACTTATGTTTCTCATTCTTTGACGAAATTAATGCAAAACAAGACCTGCCTTTTTTTTAGAATTTAGTTTAACGCTTTTTTAACTTCTTAAAATCAAGTGTTTTTGAAGTTCAAGAATTATCTTTTCAGCAAAAGAGTGAATGGTGAAACATATAGTAACTGTGTTTGCTTTAATGCTGTCTGTTTCTACCTTCTCTCAGGAAATAATCACGAAAGCTAAGAAGGTTGAAACTTCTTACATAAGCAATTCTATTCGATTGAATGCCGAAATCAAAACCTTGAATAAAGAACCAAAACTATACCTTCAATTTGTGGAGTCGTTAGGTTTACTGAATAATAAATTATTGGATCTAAACGATTTAAAAATTTATCCAAATCCCTATCATGGTAAATTCACGCTAGAGTTTCGCAAAAAGACATCTGGCGTTATAGACGTATTCGTATACGATCTAAAAGGTAAAGTATACTTTCAGGAGCAAGTAAGCGTAAATGATGCTATTTATTCTGCAAATATTGATATTGAAAGGGCACCTGCTGGAGTGTATTTTTTATTGATAAAAAGAGACGATGCTTCTCTGACTCAAAAAATTGAAAAATTATAGAATTCCCTGATTTACAAGGAAATCTAAACAACTGATTTTATTATGTTTGCCCGACTTAATCGGCGAACCATTAATGGGCAAAAAAGAGAGTAAGCAGACTCAGGATTTGACTAAAACTAGTGCACGCAAGCATTGGATTTTCTCAGGAATCTTATTGGTTATCTTTTTTGTTTCTTATCAGTTCATTTTTGATTCTAAGCTTGATTTAGGCGGAGACAACGGCGGGTACTATATATTGGGAAAAGCGTTGTCTACTGGACATGGTTACACAAACATTCATTATGTTGGAGATCCTGCCCATAACCATTTCCCGCCCGGATATCCTGCGCTTCTAGCGGTATTCATGTTTCTATCAGACTCCGTTATTTTCTTAAAAATAATGAATGGTCTATTGCTTGCCGGAAGTGCGATGTTGTTGTACCGCATCTTTTTTAAACTTACCGAAAACATTCAATTGTCTTTTGTGGCATCTGCATTGATGCTACTAAATATGCATTTATTGAAGTATAGCACAATCATGATGAGTGAAATACCCTTTTTATTTTTTGGTAGCCTTACACTCCTCTTGTTTCTCAATTCATCTCAAAAAGACGATTTCTATAAAAGCCCATCATTTTATGGATTGATTCTAGTGAGCTCATTCGCCTTTCACATAAGAACATCTGGAATAGCTCTAATTGGTGGTATTCTTCTGTATCTCTTAATTCAAAAGAATTGGAAGTTCTTGTTAAGCTACTTTGCTGGTTTTGTACTACTTGGCATTCCATGGTTTTTAAGAGGTCAAAGTTTAGGCGGAAGTAAGTACCTAAAACAACTCTTTCTAATAAACCCTTATCGTCCAGAGGAAGGCACAATGAGTTTGAGCGATTGGTTTACGCGATTTGGAAATAACCTCAGTCGTTATATCTCCAAAGAAATTCCTCATGGTGTTTTTCCAGGTGTAAAAGTGAACTATGCTCCTGATGCAGTTGAGGCGCAATGGTTCGTGGGGATAATTTGTATTGCACTTATCGTCTTTGGGCTTTATAGATTGCAAAATTATCGCACATTTTTTATCGGCTACATCGCAGGGACGTTTGGAATATTATTGCTTTGGCCTGACGTCTGGTTCAGTGTTCGTTTTATGTTACCACTCATTCCCATATTCTTATTTTTAGTCTTATTTGCTGTCTATGAAATAATTGATTTAATTGCGAAGAAGGCGAATATGAACAAAAACATATCTCCTTATCTTCTATTAATTTTTGCCTTTTTCTTTATTTCCCAGCTAAAAGAGCTGAATGAAAGTGCAAAGAAACCTTACCTAAAAAGGTTTAATAACTATTTTAAAATGGGGAGTTGGGCCAATGCCAATCTTCCTTATAATGCGGTTATTACAACTCGCAAGCCAAATCTATTTTATCTGACAGCTAAACGGAAGTTAACTGGATTTAAAAGTACTGCAGATTACAACGACCTATTGGACAATCTTGACGAGAAAGGTGCAACACATGTGGTTTTAGATCAGCTTGGGTTTTCTCAAACTGGTCGTTACCTCTATCCCGTTATTCAAGGTAATCCTGAAAAATTTCAAGGGCTGCACACCATCCCCAACCCAGAAACGTATATGTTTAAATTTAACTATGAAGCAGGTTATCAAGGAGCATGGAAACAATCGCAAGATGCGAATGGGAACTTGCAATCTGTAAAACATGGCCAAGGTGTTATGAAAGATGCGAATGGCAATGTTTATCAAGAGGGTACTTGGAACAATGGGAATTTCGTCCAACTTAATGTTGAAACAAATGATTAAGAAATTATCAATAGTAATACCGGCCTACAATGAAGGTCCGACAATCCACCACATTTTAAACAAAGTAAAGGCTGTAAATCTGCTCAATGACATTGAAAAAGAAGTCATTATTGTGAATGATTGCAGCAAAGATAATACGGAAGAGTCTATTCTTAAATACCAGGAAAACAACTCGGATTTAAATATTTATTACTTCAAGCATGAAGTTAACAAAGGAAAAGGTGCTGCGCTTCATACTGGAATTCAAAAAGCAACAGGAGAATACCTAATTATTCAAGATGCCGATTTAGAATATGACCCAGAAGAGTTTAATATATTACTAAAACCAGTTATCGATGGCTTTGCAGACGTTGTGTACGGTTCTCGTTTTATGGGTGGAAACGCGCACAGAATACTTTTCTTCTGGCATTCTATCGGAAATAAATTCTTAACGTTTCTATCGAACATGTTTACCAATCTGAATTTGACGGATATGGAAACATGTTACAAACTTTTTGAAACGAAAACGGTACAGTCGCTTACGCTGAAAGAAAACAGATTTGGTTTTGAACCTGAGGTAACGGCAAAGATCGCACGCGTTCCCAACATTCGCATTTATGAAGTTGGTATTTCATATTATGGCAGAACCTTTGAAGAAGGGAAAAAGATTGGTGCTGTAGATGGCTTCAGAGCTATTTACTGTATTCTCAAATACAATATATTTTCAAAATAAAAAAAGCCGCATTAAGCGGCTTTTTTTATTTTGACTCACTTAAAGTAAATCTTCTATTATTTTTTCGACCGTCAGTCCGTCTGCTTCTGCCTTGTAGTTTTTTAAGATTCTATGCCTTAAAATTGGCACAGCTACAGCCTTTACGTCATCTGTTTCCGGAGAAAACCTCCCGTTAATAGCAGCATGGGCTTTGGCTCCTAGAATTAAATTCTGGCTTGCTCGAGGTCCTGCACCCCAGGATAAATACTCATTTACCTCTTTGGTTGCTTTATCTCCTCCAGGGCGTGTTTTAGCTACAAGGTTTACGGCATACTCCAATACAAAATCTGTTGTTGGAATTCGTCTAATCAAATCTTGAATTCCCAAAATTTCATCGGTACTCAATACTTTTTTCAATTGAGGCTTAACATCCGATGTCGTATTTCTTACGATATCAACTTCTTCCTGAAAACTTGGATAGTCCACTTTAATGTTTAGCATGAAACGGTCCAATTGCGCATCAGGTAAAGGATATGTCCCTTCTTGCTCAATTGGGTTTTGTGTAGCCAAAACAAAAAATGGATTATCCATTTTGTACGTGTGCCCAGAAGCTGTAACTGATTTCTCTTGCATCGCTTCAAGCAATGCCGACTGTGTTTTTGGTGGAGTTCTGTTTATTTCATCAGCAAGGATGATATTCGCAAACAAAGGCCCTTTAATGAACTTAAAGTGACGTGTTTCGTCTAATATCTCTGAACCAACAATATCCCCAGGCATTAAATCGGGAGTGAACTGTATTCTATTGAAGCTCATGCCTAAAACATCGGCAATAGTATTAACTAAAAGTGTTTTTGCCAAACCTGGAACCCCTACCAATAGCGCATGTCCTTTACAAAAAATAGACAAGATAACTTCGTCAATTACTTCATCTTGACCAACAATTACTTTTGCTATTTCCTCTTTAAGTTCCTTGTGTTTAGCAACAAGGTTTTTGACTGCTTCAACGTCTCCCATACAATTATTTTTCTACAATTAAATCTTGCCATATAGGTTTCAACTCGCATTCGTACATGCCTGGCAAAATTTTAATGTAGCTTTCTTCAATTCTCTTGTCGATCCAGTCATCCATCACTTTTTGTTGTTTATTCTGCTGAGCAATGACTTTAATGTACTGGTAATCGTCTTTCATGTTAACGCGATGTGGTTCAAAGCGTTTTCTTAATTTAATAAGTCTAAATCCTTCTTTACCATCTTGTTCTCTGAATAATACTGCATCAGAAACATCTTCTTCTTCTTCAAGTTTCTTGACAGCAGCATGCATTTGAAAATCTAACATCCCCATATCCCACCGTGTATCGCTAGTTTGGAAATTCACAAGAATCCCTCCGTTGAACTTTGTCCCATCATCTTCAGAGAATTCTCTTGCAGCTTCTGAGAAACTCATAGCGCCTGTAGTGATAGAGACTCTTAAACTATCTAAAAACCCTTGAGCTTCACCTAAGTCCTCATCAGAAAACTTAGGCTTAATCAGGATATGTCTTAAATCCAACTCCTGACCTTTTTTATCCATTAACTGAACAATATGGTAACCATACTCCGTTTCAAACGGGTCTGAAATTTCTCCCTTCTTAAGGTTAAAAGCAACGGCTTCGAATTCCTTTACAAACTGACCACGCTTAATGCCTTCATAAACACCACCTTGTTTACTTGACCCTGGATCTTCTGAATAAAAAATAGCCATACTACTAAAACTCATTCCTAACTCTATCTTCTCTTTCAACTCAGTTAGCTTATCAATTGCTTCTTGTTCAGCCTCCTTTGATACTTCAGGGTATTTTACAATTTGTGCCAATTCCACCTCAGCATTCATCAATGGTAAACTGTCTTGTGGAATACCGTCAAAGTAGGTCTGCACTTCACCTGGCGTAATGCTTACATCTTGAATAATCGTGTTTCGCATCTGCTCTGCAATCATTTGATTTTTCATCAACGGGCGCATCTCTTCTTTCAGCTCGTAAACACTTTTTTCATAATAGCGCTCAACGGCGTTTTCCCCACCCATTTGTTGCGATAAGTTTACGAACCTAGCTTCTAGCTGGCCTTCAACAGCATCATCACCAACCATAACACTATCTACTTCAGCTTGGTGTAACAGTAGTTTTTGTAAAAGCATTTCACTAAACACCATGCATTCTGTGAATTCCATGCCTTCAGCTATTTGCCTTTTGCTGGCTTCATACTGCATTTGTATGTCCGAAATAAGGATAACCTCATTTCCAACAACCGCAGCAATACCATCTACCAATTGCTTGTTCTTAGGCTGGCTAAAAGCTAGCACCGGCAGTAAAACCATTGCTATCTTAAAGTATTTCAAAATCCTTCTTTTCATATGCTGCATTAAAAATATCTTCTTCCATTTTCTTAATCAAATCTAGCTTGCGCTGATTCAAAATCACACTTCTCAATGTTTCTCGTACATATGGCAACGGTGAAACATCATCTTTAATTTTATACTCTTGAATTTCCAAACAATACAACCCTAAAGAATCCTCTAAAGTCACTTTTTTATTTCGTGCAAGGAACTCTTGTTGATTATATGTTTTAAGAGGTATAACCTTTACCAACTCTTCAAAAGGAATCCATGAAGTATCGTCTTCGAGTGAAATGAGTGCGTAATTAAATACTGCATCTTCAAACTTATTTTGATACGACTTACTGTTTCCTAAAAACCAGCGCTTTGTTTTTTTTAAGTCGTCCATATCCGTTGGAAACAAATAATAACGCGCTTTCAGAATATTCTCTTTCAGCTCATAGTTTTGCGCATTTTCTAAATAATATGCATTCATCTCGTCCTGAGATATGAGCGTATCCAAATGATCATCTACATACTCTTGCTGATAAGCAAATTTTAAAAGATCGTTTCTATAGTTTTCAACAAGCTCGTAAATATCAGATACATCATCTTTAAGGTTAAACTCAGCCTTTTTTATCAGCAGTTGCTCTCGTCCCCACTTGTAAATAATATTCTGAATCAACAATAGGCTATCTTCCTCAGGTAAGCCTTCTGGAATTTGCGGCACAACATCCTCTAAATACAAATATGTGTCGTACACGCGAGCAATACTGGTTCCTTCTTTGATAGGTGTATCAACGAGATTGCAGCCTGGAAGGGCTGCAATCAGAAATAGGGCGATATAAAAAGACCTCTTAGTCAATGTTTGCAGTAATTCTTAAAAACAATTGCTCGTTCACTTTAACAGGGTACTTGTCTCTTAAAGATTCGATCCATTCTTTCTCTAATTCTTTTTGATAATCAGAAATAATTAAGCCTCTCGCTTCGTATAATTCTTTTGGCTCTGGCTTATGAACTGAATACACATATAAGAATTTATAACGCTCATCTACTGTAACTATTTCAGAAGCACCTTCACTCCACGATAAAGAATCTACAAATTCGTTCTGGCCAAGACTAAATAACGAAGAATCGGCCTTGACGTTTAGTTCAGAAGAAACATTGTATTTCTCTAAAACCTTATCCATTGTCATACTTTTTTTCAAAGACTTAATGACCTTTGTCGCTGTAGATTTACTCACACAGCTGTAGATTACAGCATTTACGCGATCTCCCCACATATAGTCATCTCTGTTGCTTTCATAGAACTCTTTCAGTCCAGTCGTATCCTTAGATGCTTTGTCCCAAACTAATTCTTGTGTTAAATCAAACAATAAAATTCCATCTCTGTATTCGTTTACTAGCAATCTGAATTCAGGGTATTTTTCTTCAAGTCTAGAATTTTCATATTGCATAATGGTTGAATTCACCCAACTCGTATAAGCCTTATTTAATTCTTTTTCAACTGTAGAACCTGGTCTTGTCTTACGTTGATTTTTCGATAAATACGCAGTAAATTCCTTTTGCGTGAATTTTTGGCCATCTAAAACGAACATGAGTTTGTTCAAGCTTGCTGCTTTTTGAGCATCCCATTGACCTTCAAGAAATGACGCGTCAACAACACGATTGTAATCTTTTAATCGTTTTGAGTACTCTTTAAAACCGTACTCCTTTTTCAAGTTCACGATGAGGCTATTCACACCTTTTGAAGATCTAACATCACCTTTAATCGATTCTTTAATTGTTCGTTCAGACTCTTCAAAAGAAGGAACCGGAATCTTTTCCAATAACTTTACAATATGCCATCCTTTTTCAGATTTAAAAGGCTTGGTGTAATCACCAACGTTTACTAAGGCAAAAGCCTCTTCTTGAAATTCATAAAGCATTTCATTCAAACCAAATGCTTTCATTACACCTCCCTTAGAAGATGTCATTTTATCATCTGAATATTGCTTACACAAAAGATCAAATTCCACACCAGATTGGAGTTGCGTGTATATTTCATTCACTTCTCTTTCTGCTTCGGCTCTTTTCTCCTCATTCATCTTATCGCTAGATGACACATAAATTTGAGCCACTACTACTTTTCCTCTATTGGCTCGTCTGTCATAAACTTTAACCAAGTGATACCCATACTGAGTGCGCACTGGCATAGAAACTTTTCCGACAGGAGTGTTGTAGGCTGCAGACTCAAAAGGATACACCATATTGAAAACGGTAAAATAGCCTAAGTCTCCGCCTTTCACTGCAGAATAAGTATCCGTAGAAATCTCCTTTGCTTTCTCTTCGAAGGAAGCACCAGCAATAATCTCTTTTCTAATTTTTACAAGTTTATTGTAAGTCGCTAAAGTATCAGCCGGAAGAGCATCTGCCGACAAGTCTAACATAATATGACCCGCTCTTACTTCCTGCTCCATTCTTTCGTAAGCCTCGGCAATCACTTCGTCTTCAGCTTTTTTGTCTACTAAATAAGGTTTGGCAAGTTGGGCTCTGTAGCCACCAAATTCTCTGACAAACCCTGGTAAAGTGTCTTTACCCATATCAACTGCTTCTTTCACTTTTAACTTGAAGTTGATGTAAAGCTCTAAGTACTCAGCAGGTGTTTTAGGGTCTATGTCTTTTCCAACATTTTTATTTTTGTTGTAAACCGCAAGAAAGTCTTCGGATGTCACAACATCATCTCCAAGTGTAATCAACGTGTCATTCTGCGCGATAGACACTAGTGAAAACTGTATAAACAAGAAGAATAAAATTCCTTTTTTCATATGTAAACTCTGTATTTTAAGGCTAGCAAATGTAACCATTGAGGTGAATTCTCAAAACCCTGTTTTTAAAATGAATTGTTAATATTTAACAGGTCATTCAACACACATTTAAAAACTTATTTTAACCAAAAAAGACCAGTCGTAACTGGCCTTTTAACTCTGTATTTTTTTATCAACGGCTATAGTTTGGTGCTTCTCTTGTAATCGTCACATTATGTGGGTGAGATTCTGCAAAACCAGCTGCCGTAATTCTAACAAACTTAGCGCGCTCTTTTAGGGTTGCAATGTCTTTGGCGCCACAATAGCCCATTCCTGCTTTTAACCCACCAATGAATTGATACATCACTTCACCAACTTCACCTTTATACGGTACGCGTCCCACAATACCTTCTGGCACTAACTTCTTAATGTCGTCTTCAACGTCTTGGAAGTATCTGTCACTTGAACCTTTTTGCATGGCTTCAATTGACCCCATCCCTCGGTACGTCTTGTATTTTCTT